>Ga0308168_1002370_pt1 | contig 15576 bp, 16 predicted proteins | sample PhyCR2_FD_202133 | JGI IMG/M metagenome (GOLD analysis project Ga0308168, IMG submission 202133) | Phyllosphere microbial communities from UC Gill Tract Community Farm, Albany, California, United States - DLSLRC.R2 | ecosystem: Host-associated > Plants > Phyllosphere > Unclassified | place: USA... | reverse complement strand
GCATGAAACGATGTCGTCAATACGCGCGGCATCCTTGTCGAGTTGACGACGCGCGCTGTGGAGGCCGTCATTCTACCGGACCATTCCGGCAATCCGGACGAATCCGTTAGAATCGTGGTTTTGGGAATGCCGGGGTGGCGCTGCTTCGGGTTCCCCCTGCCAATCTCGAAAGTAGACGGAGAAATCAATGAACAACAAGACCATCCAGGTCGTGGAACTGGAAGCCAAGGACCTGCCGGCCTATTGCCCGAGCCCGGCCATGCGGGCAATGCCGCTGTGGTCGTCGCACCCGCGCGTCTTCCTGGATTTCGATCACGACGGCAATGCCCGCTGCCCGTACTGCGGTACCCAGTACCGCCTGAAGCCGGGCACCGTGCTGTCGCACCATTGATTCTTTCCCGCCCGGAGCGCCTGCCGTGAACACCGCCAGCGCCGCAGCCTCCGGGCCTGTCGCCGGCTACCGGGCTCCCTGGTGGCTGCCGGGCGGCGATCTGCAGACGATCTACCCGGCCGTCGCCATCCGCAAACCGTTCGTCGCCTACCGGCGCGAACGCTGGGACACGCCCTGCGGTCAGGACTTCATCGACGTCGACCTCGTCGACGGCCCGACGCCCGACGCCCCCTGCGTGCTGCTGTTCCACGGCCTCGAAGGCTCCTCGGACAGCCATTACGCGCGCTCGCTGATGGCGGCCGTTGCCGCACGCGGCTGGCACGGCGCGATTCCGCATTTCCGCGGCTGTTCGGGCGAACCGAACATGGCGCCGCGCTTCTATCACTCGGGTGACGCCGAAGAACTCGACTGGATCATCCGCCGGCTGCGTGCGCGCCATGCCGGTCCATTCTACGTGGCCGGCGTCTCGCTCGGCGGGAATGCCATGCTGCGCTGGCTCGGCGAGCAGGGCCACGGCGCCGGCATCGTCGACGCCGCGGTGAGCGTCTCCGCCCCGCTCGACCTGGCGGCGGGCGGCGCCGCGCTGGGGTCCGGCTTCAACCGGCTGTACACCCGCATGTTCCTGCAGACCCTGAAGCCCAAGGCGCTGGCCAAGCTGGAACGCTTTCCCGGCCTGTTCGACCGCGAACGGCTGCTCGCTGCAAACGATTTATACAGTTTCGACAACGTCGTCACCGCCCCGCTGCACGGCTACCGCGACACGGACGATTACTGGCACCGCGCCAGCGCCCGTCACGTGCTGCACGACATCGTCGTGCCCACGCTCGTGCTGAACGCGCGCAACGATCCGTTCCTGCCCGGCCGCCACCTGCCGCGGACGGCCGCGCCCGCGGTGACGCTCGACTATCCCGCGACGGGTGGCCACGTCGGCTTTTCGACCGGCCCCTTCCCGGGCCGCATCGACTGGTTGCCGCAACGCATCCTGCGCTTCTTCGACGACGCGGCCGGCCGCCGCAATCCGCTTGCCGCGCCGCATACGCGCGCCGAAGCGGCGGCGGCTGTGCCAAGCTTGCATCCATGGACGACATCGTAAAACAGGCAATGGCCAAATGGCCGAACGTACCGTACTGCTACGGCTGGCTGGCTCTCGACGCGCGCGGCACCTGGCGCATGCGCGACGAAGCGGCGCAGCGCGCGGGCAGCCCGGGCGACAAATTGACGAACGCCGCGCTGGTCGGCTTCATCGCCCGCAACTATGCCGCGGACGAGCGCGGCTGCTGGTATTTCCAGAACGGCCCGCAGCGGGTCTACGTGAACCTGGAGACGACACCGTTCGTCGCCCGCACCGACCCGGCGCAGGGCCTCGTGCTGCACACGGGCGCCCCGCTCGGCACGCCGGAGGCGGCCTACCTGACGGACGCCGGCGGCATCGTGCTGCGCGCCGGGCAAACGGTGGCGCAGGTCGACGACCGCGACGCGGCGCAACTGCTGCAGGCGTTCGAACTGGATGGCCGGCCGGCGGCGGACGACGCCGTGATGGCATGGCTGGAAGGCGGATCGGGCGAGCTGGCGCTGCGCTGGCGGGATGCGCGGATCGTGGTGGAGCGGATCACGGCGGACGAGGTGCCAGGCCGGTTCGGGTTCGTCAGGCGGCCGGATCAAATGCAGGGTCAGGGGCAGGGCTGACAGCCCTGTCATCGGCGGAAAAGCTGTGTTACCGGGTTACTGCGAGAAACTGCATTCACCGTCACCCCCGCGAAGGCGGGGGCCCAAGTAGTTCGTTGTGTTACCGTAACCCACACAAGATTGGGTCCCTGCCTCCGCAGGGACGACGTGGGTGTTTACCGGTTCGCGCTCATGAACGCGGCTCTCACCGATCCTTCTCCTTCTTCTCTTTCTTCTCGTCCTTCTGGCGCTCGTTCAGCTCCCGCTCGCGCGCATCGATCACGGCCTGGTCGTAGAACGACACATCCTTCGCCTTGCGCGCCAGGTTGAGCTGGTCGACGGCCGCCGGCAGCGCGCCGGTCAGCACGTACGATTCGGCCAGCGCCATGTGCTGCAGCGCGATCTTGCCCTGCGCCGCATACGTCTTGGCGAGCTGGTCGTACAGCTTGGGTTCTTCGCGGTACTGCTGTACCTGGTCGCGCAGGAATTGCGCCGCCTTGTCGAGCTGGCCGTCCGCGGCCAGCGCGTCGGCGTACTGGCGCGCGAGCATGCGCGACAGCGGGAATTTCTGGTATGCCGCGTCCGCTTCCTGGACGGCCTGGTGGACGACGTCCGGCGGTTGTCCCGGCGCCAGCTTGATCTCGATGCCGAGGCCGGCGAACATGGCGCTGCCGTCGGTGCCGCTGCGCTCGCTCGAAAACACGCCGGGCCGCGGCTTCGTCGACGCCTTCGCCTTGTCGAGCCAGCTCTGCGCGGTCTTGAGGTCGCCCTGCTTCAGCGCAAGGAACGACAGGCCGTACATGCCGGCCGTCTGCTGCTGCGTGTTCGGCTGGGCCAGCTGGCTCTGGAACGTGGACTTCGTTTCTTCGCGGCCCTTCTGGCTTTCGTCCTGCAGCACGCGCGCCCGCGCCCGCACGAGGTGGAATTCGATGCTGTCAGGGCGGATGTGGATCGGCTTCGGATTGTCGCGGATGCGGCCCTGGATGTCGGCGATGCGCTCGCCCGTCAGCGGGTGGCTGCTGAGCCAGGCCGGCGCCTCGCCGTAGACGCGCGTCGTGCTTTGCAGGCGCTTGAAGAAATTGACCATGCCCGACGTGTCGTAGCCGGCCGCGCGCATCGTCTGGAAGCCGACGCGGTCCGCCTCGCGCTCGGCGTCGCGGCTGAAATTCAGCTGGCGCTGGATGGCGAGGCCCTGCCCGCCCATCATGATGCCCATCGCCGCGTCGCCCCCGCCGCCGGCCTTGCCGACCAGCGCCGCCAGCAGCAGCGCGGCGAGCGGCAGCAGCGCATCCTGCTTCTGCTGCCCGATCATGCGCGCGATGTGGCGCTGCTGCACGTGGCCGATCTCGTGCGACAGCACGGACGCCAGCTCCGACTCGGTCGAGGCCGACAGCAGCAGTTGCGAGTGCACGCCGATGAAGCCGCCGGGCAGCGCGAACGCGTTGATCATCGGATCGCGCACGGCGAAGAAGAAGAAATCGGCATTCGTCTCGCCGCGCGCGCCGGGCGCGAACGACACGAGGTTTTCGCCGAAGTTGTTGAGGAACTCGATGATCGCGTCGTCGTCCAGGTAATCGGGATCGCGCCGGATATCGTTCATGATTTCCTCGCCCAACTTGCGCTCCATCACGGGCGACAAATCGGCGCGCGCGGTGTCGCCGAGCGTCGGCAAGCCGGTCGTGTCGGCGGAGCCGCGCAGGACGGGCACGGTCGGGGCTGCCACGGAACCGGCAGTGGTCGCGGCCAGGGTGACGGCCGCTGCGAGACGGCGCCACGGCCACCTGGGTGAAAGCTGCAGCATCGCTGAAATCGGGTTGGGTTTCACGATGCTATGATAACCGCTTCCCGGCCATTGTTACCGCCGGGCTCCATTTTGTGACTCCCTGCCTCGACAACATGACAACTTCCGCCGACCACGACAGCCCCCTGACCCACTTCGACGCCACCGGCCAGGCCCACATGGTCGACGTCGGCGCCAAGGACGCGACCCACCGCATCGCCGTCGCCGCCGGCACGATCCGCATGCAGCCGGCCACCCTGGAACTGGTGCGCTCCGGCTCGGCCAAGAAGGGCGACGTGCTGGGCATCGCCCGCGTCGCCGCCATCATGGCCGCCAAGCGCACAAGCGACCTGATCCCGCTGTGCCACCCGCTGGCCATCACGCGCGTCGCGGTCGATTTCGAGATCGACGAGGCCAAGAGCAGCGTGCACTGCCGGGCGCAGGTCGAGACCGTGGGCAAGACCGGCGTCGAGATGGAAGCGCTCACCAGCGTGCAGGTCGGGCTGCTGACCATTTATGACATGTGCAAGGCCGCCGATCGGGGGATGGTGATGACCAATGTGCGGGTGCTGGAAAAACACGGCGGCAAGTCGGGCGACTGGACGGCTGAGATCGATAAGTGATTGATCTGCTTGACGAATCGACATTTCTGCTCCACTAGCTGCCTCAGTCAACCGTCCAGCCATCTCATCCGGCATTAGCTGCTGTACGCGAAGAAAACTGGTTCTTGTCCCACGCTTGTCCCACAGGAAGGCGTATGGCATCAATCAGGCAACGATTAGGTACATGGCAAGCTCGTGTACGACGCAAGGGCTACCCGGACGAGGTAGCTTCCTTCAAGACCAAGACCGAAGCACAGGCATGGGCACGAAGCATTGAGTCCGCAATGGATCAAGGTTCGTATCAAAGCACACAGTCCGCAAAAGACATTCTCCTTGCGGATGTACTACAGCGATACATGCACGAGGTGACGCCCTCGAAACGAGGCGCTCAGCGCGAAGCCGAAGGCATCCAGTTCATGATGCGCCAGAAGATCGCGAGCTACAGCATGACGAACCTGACCCCAGCAGTCATCGCTGGCTATCGGGATGATCGGCTGAAGACAGTCAGTGCAGGAACGATCATTCGAGAGCTAAGCATCCTCTCGGGCATCATTAGCCACGCTCGGAAGGAATGGAGCCTCCCGACAGCGAACCCCTGCGCTCTCGTCCGCAAACCTCCAACGCCACCGGGACGAACAAGACTCCTGACTACACAGGAAGAGGCACGACTGCTCGATGAACTCAAACCCGTTCGTCGCAGAAGTCCTTGGATGGTCCCGCTGGTAATGCTGGCGCTGGAGTCCGCAATGCGACGTGGCGAGCTACTCTCATTGCGATGGGAGAACATTAACCGTGCTGCACAGACGGCATTCCTCCCCCTTACGAAGAACGGCACAGCACGGACCGTTCCGCTCTCTAAGAAGGCTGTAGCGATACTGGAAGGGCTACCGAACTGCGGAACAGTCGGGCCTGTCTTCCCGATCTCCCACATGACCATGCACAACTGCTTTGTGGCCGCATGTCACCGAGCCGGGATCACCGACCTACGATTCCACGATCTGCGGCATACGGCCACGAGCCGCTTGGCCGAGAAGCTACCCAACGTGATCGAATTGGCAGCCGTTACAGGCCACCAAACAATACAGATGCTGAAGAGGTACTACCACCCGAGAGCAGAGGTTATGGCACAGAAGCTCGGATAGTGTAGCTGACCGTAGGACGTTGCAAGTCGGGCTCCTTGCCGCTGGCACCACGAAACTGGTTTGCAGCGCCTACAAAGCGAGAACTCAGCAGAGAGGCAACTACCCTGCTGCAATGCGAAGGACATGTCATAGCGCGGTTGAGCGCGTCGTAGATCTTCATCAGCCAGCTTCTATACACCCGATAGAAAACTTCACAGCCGTTAAGCAGAAGTACATGAGTCTCGACTCGTTGCCGTCGTATTTACCCCGCTTTTATATGTAACGGCGAGATAGCGTTAAGTTCGCCCCTCAAAAAGCCAAACGGACGTTTAGCCTCTTGACCCACACATCGAGCATCTTGTCAATATATTTTTGACGAAGCCGTTTTGCTGTGCGAGAATCCGTGCCCCGAGCTAGTACAGCCTGAACTGCTGCGCTACTCGTACAACCTGCGAACCGCTCCGGTATAGGACGGTTCATTTTTTTCACTGTTAGGAAGCTTGCCATGCACAAGACAACCAACGCCGTTCGCGGCCTTGACCGAAAGGATACTTATGACCAATTCAACCTCCCTCCACCAACCCGGTAAACAGCCGCAGTTCCTGCCTCACAACTTCTACGATGCTCCACAATACGCTACATTCCGGCCGATCTCCTTACCTCGGCTCCCAGCAGCGACTCCACCTCGTTACATCCGCCCATCGACGGACTTTACCGTTCAACAAACGAGATCAGTCCCACTGCGCAAAACACTCCGAACTTACATGTTCGATGCGGATGGCAAACTTCGAGATGCGAAAATTAACCTCGAAACCGGCGAGGTACGACAGCATGTTTATAAGGATCGCTTCAAGCAACGACCGAAAGCGAAGCGCGATCCGAACGCACCCGACATTGAACCGTTCTGGATGCGGATGCCAGCCGCAACGAGAAGTACTGGTCTTGCGCGACAACACGACAAGTCACGGAAAAAGCTGTTCAACGGCGTGAAGATGTACCTTCAGCATCTTCTACAAACAGGTGAACGCGAAGACTCGCTTGTGGCAATACCGTTCAACCTCGCAGTGCAATCAAGGCTACCCCAGCTCACCGATATCATCGAAAGCGCTAACTTGCTTGGTACAGGTGGCAGTACTCGTGGCCTTGTTCAGGCGGAGTTGCTGGCGATGCTCACCAACCTTGATTTCATCACACCCGAGACTGTTCGTGAATTCAAAGGATGCAGCGCACGGCATTCAGAAAGGATTGCAGGATGCCTGCGGGTGATCGTTCGTGCGTTCATGGCGCAGGCGGAGACCGCCTTGCAACCCTGTCACTGATCAGGCTGCCTAGTATGACAGTCCCGGTGCACCTACTTTGTACCGTGATGCCATGAAGTTATCCACAAGGCTTCGTAACGCCACCTAAGAAAAGGCCGTGCGAAGCGAGGCCAGCGTACACTAAAGCAATCCTGTAAGGATGAGCCGCTAGGCCTTGAATGTACAGAGAGTTGTACAGATCAGCCGTGCGGTAGCGAGGCGGTAATTGATTGGGAAGGTGCTGGAAGCACGTGCCGGTAGGCCGGAAGCAGCCATAGCTATAACGCCACTTTCACCGTCGCATTCCATGCGCCACCAAAAATCCACCACTGCACCCTACGGGTGCCTGCCCAATATCGAATATGGCGTAGCCATGTAGTACAACACTTGCATAGTCTTCCCTGTACCGTATAGCGTAGCTGGGTAGTAAGAGAACTATCTGGGAGGTGAACTTGATGCCTCCTGCTCACCCCAGACCTTCAGCACGGGTGAGAACATCTCTGGAGGCGCCCCCATCGATTCGACAGTCTTTTCGAGCTTGATGCGGTCATCGATGCGAGTGATCTCGGCTTGCATGACGATCCCCTTGTCTTTTGTGCAACCCATGAGTATCAGGCACTCCCGGCGATTGGGAGCCTCAGAAGCGTACCGAACATGACTGGCCGCATCGACCTGTGCGGTCCACGCTTCACCAATATGGATAATCGCGTCCGCCTTCTTCTGCTTCACGATTTCAGCCACATCACGCATTAACAGGTACTTTGCGGATCGATCCGAGTACTCCAGTTGCATCATGTGCACTGGACGGTTTTCCTTGAACAAGAAGGCAAGCGAGACGTGATGCTTGTCCTTCTTCATCACGCGCCGGGCCTGCTCAAACAACACTTTTGCATGCTGCTCTAAGTTCGACGGCGGAACAGTTGGCCGCTCGAATGGGCCATACCTTTCCCTCAGTGCATCCTTGTCGTCCTCATTGAACTTGACTGTCTTCCTGACAATGCTCAAGGGAGTGCCGTCCTTCAGCGAAACCAATGCTTCAACGATCTCAGGTCGGTCGCTCATGCAACTCGGGCATTCACCTGCTGACTCTTCGGTGCTGTCATCGTGAATCTGTGGAGCTTGCCAAGGTGTCAGTGACCAATGTCGGCATGCATCAGCAATGACTCTTGATAACGCCGTGTATGCGTGTGCTAACGCACTCAGCAATTCATGTTCTGGAAGACTGTTAGCTACCCAACGGCGCTCTACCCTCAAGGCGCCATGTTCAAATACTTGGCCTACAAGGTAGCAGGGCGGAACCTTGTCTAACAGAGCCTTTACGTTGTCGAACAAGTCTCCTTCGACCGTAGTTACCTCTAGCTGGTCGCGATATGATGCGATCACCTTCGCAGTCATCTGGCTGTATGTAGCCAGATCGCCTACCTTCTCGATGTGGTTCCGAGCCTCGATTAGCCATCGCAAGATCGAGTCCGCGCGCATTGTTTCCTGCTGCGGCACATACCATTCATCAAATCCTTCGAGCGACCTCTTGCTCGCTTGCAACATGAACGTAACGGTTCGCAACGTCTGTATGCAGGCTTGCATGGCAATACGGAACTCTTCTGGGTCGAAGTAGTTCTCTTGCGCGGTATGCCAATGACGATGCGCTTCATGCAGTCGCCTGAAGGCTGTATCGAGAACAGAAGAACTGGACTTATTGTTGCTTTGAGCTTCCATAATCCGAGAGGTTAGAACGCACTCAGGCGCAAGTCGTAAAGTATTGTAGGCGCCCATCCGGGTGTCAATATTCGCCCGTTCAGGTTGTGGCTGCTGGGTACCTTAGTATTGAACGAATCAGCCTTCCGCCGAGGTTGGCTCAGTGCTATCGTTATCGCCCCAGCCGATTCTGGCTTGATCACGAAGGGTGCATGCAAATGAGCAATTTCAAGGCTACCGCGCAGTACAACGATTTTGTGGGCACCGCAGCCGCAGACAACGCGGACGGTGAATACGACCTGGACCGATTCCTTGAAGGCAAGGGATTGAAGAAAAAGAACGAATTTTTAGTCGGAGCTTCCCTCTGGGTGGGTAGTAGCGCTGGTGGCAAGCTCGGGCATCCAAGCATCACGGCTTACTTGTTCGATCAGGCCGACAACCAACACGATAACGTGAAGGCTGCGCTGGAAGCCATGCCCGATCCAATCCCGGTCCGTGCCGTGGAAGTCGAAGTATCCCCTGAACAGTTCATCAGCTTCTTTAAACGATTCTCTGTCATGCTTACCCGCCGGTCGTTGAACCTCGATGGACGTGAGTTCAACGCACGGGAATAACCTGTAGCCTACTTCCACGGCCAGACCAGCCAGACCATCCCCAAGATGTGTTTGGCTATTCCCAGCCTGACTTCTCAGCACCGCCTACGCGGACCGCCGTTGTGCTCGACGCTCAGCGGCCAGCTTCACCTTCTCCGGCTGAGTATAGATGCGCTCCAGTAGCGCTGTCGTAAAGTCGAGAAGATCAAGCGCGTCGGCCTCAATCAGTGTCCCTTGGTGTGCGCCGTCGTTTCCGTCCTCCTTGATGCAGTGGGAGAGGTCGCGTAGGTCTTCCGGCAGGTAGCGGTTATCGAATAACCACGGCAGGCGCAGACCCAGATCGCGGCGAATCTTCGAGTTCAAACCCGGCGCGTCACCTTCGGGCATCTTGTCCTTTGTCGTCATGTCTACGCAGAGACGGAACATGGTCCCGGCAGCGTTGAAGCAGCCAACAGCCAAACACTTTGCCCCTTCGTTGAACGCTGCAAGGATATTACCCGGTACGAATTCAGGTGCAGGAACTGCTGCCCTGTCGCTTGCACTTACGTACCCAGTGACGTTGATCAGATCATTGATGACGCCAGTGCAGCCGACTAGCCCTCCTGCATTACCAACGTAGTTGGCGGTGCTTCGGTCAGCTACTTCAGCTACAAAGACGGTGCTGCGAAAGCAATCTCCGCATACGCAAAACAGCTCGCTTGTGTCTTGCCAGCCGAAGTGCTTGATAACGGTCTCTCCCTTTACGTCAAAGGTGATCCGTTTCGTACCGCATCGCGGGCAATCTGCAACCAACTGTGACACTCGTCCCCCTCCACCCAGTAACAAGACAAACCAGTGTACGACTTGCTGTTCAGCATGTCCACATCACGCTCATGGCTCACACAGGTATACCTGAGCGAGCCAATCAAAACAGCTCAGTTACTTAGCTCAGTAGGGTTGACTGTACGTGAGCCACTCGGTATTATTGAGCCATCAACTCAACTGATCCACTTGCAGCCATGAAGACCATCTACTACGGACGTATCAGCACCACCGAAGGCCAAACCAGCGCCAGTCAATACGAGGACGCCAAGGCACACGGAGTCGATCTTAAACACGTACACGTAGACGAAGGTGTCAGCGGCTACCACGTAGCTCCGATGGATCGCCGGGAGTGGCAGCGGGTCATGGACAAGCTGTCTGACGGTGGCGTCCTGTACGTTCGTTGGCTCGACCGCATCAGCCGCCGCTACGACGAGTTGCACCGGGTCATGCGTCAACTGATGGACATGGGCGTCAAGGTTGTGTGCACCCTGAACGGGATGGAGTTTGACGGCACTGCCACTGACCCGATCAAGAAGGCGACCCGCGATGCTATCTTAGCTTTCATGGCCGCTCAGGGTGAAGCCGACTACCTGAACCGCCGCGAGATGCAGGCGCGAGGTATCGGTGTTGCGAAGGCTGAAGGGAAGTATAAGGGTCGCGCCAAGGCCACTGATGCGGCGGCTGTGGTCGCATGGCGAGCTGAGAACGGAGCAAGCATTGCAGCCACGGCTGAGCACTTCGACATCTCCCCGGCTACTGTCAAGCGCTACTGCAAAGAGAAAAAGGCACAGGCCGCCTAAAAAGCGCCACAATCCACCGTCAGGCACGATAGTGGCTCACCCCTTGCCAGCACCAGCAACAGCGTCTCAGATATTTTGCCAGCGCCAGCGCAGATATATCCTAGCCCCAGCCAGTGTTAAGCCACGCTTCCGACCTCGAATACTTTTCCGATCTGCCCAGCCTTCTTGCCGCTACAGGCACTTCCCCAGAATTTTTTTAGTTTTTTGTTTGGCGTCTATAAATATAGGCCGCCTCATATCGCCTGTTGTATTGCTTATTGGACACTTACTGTGCCAGCCGCTACACTAATCCGATTGCTGCTTTCGCCACCTCGACCCTACTGCCCCATAAGGAAGCCATGAGTTCTCAAGCGTCTGTAATCCAGCCTCAGCAACGCACTTCGCCAGTTGCTTTAAAGGTCATCGTAGCCGCTCTCGTCGTTACGTCCGTAGCGCTGGCCTCACTCTACTATCAAGCTGCCCGTGACATCGAAACCCAAAAGGCAACCGTTGCTGGCTTGCAGTTGGAGCTTGCTAAGGAAGTTGCACGCGCTGCCGAACTCAAGTCAGACCTGAACGCTGCACGTACCGACGCCCAGACTCAAGCAACGAAGTCAGCCCAGCTTTCATCCGAAGTGGAAAGCAAAGAGCGGGCGCTAGCAGCGGAGAAGTCCAAAGCAGAGTCCGTGCAGGCGGCGCTCGATCAGGAGAAGGCCCGTCTGCCCTCTGTACCAGTCCGAATCGAGATGCGACGTTCTGCCGTGGGCCGTGGCCTTGTTGCAATGCTCACAAACACGTCAGCCATGCAACTGTCCCTCATGATGGCAACCCGTAACCCGACAACCGAAGTTGTAAAGGAAAAGTCGTTTCAAGTTGGGCCCGGTAGGAAAGTTGAAATCGGATATCTTGAAGGCGTCCAGTTTGCCTCCGGCGATCAGATACTCTTGCGAAGTGCTGGGTTTGAAGAGCTGCATTACACAGTCCAGTAATATCATGCCGGTAGCAGCCGCCGCTACATGCGTATGTGTTTAGCTAAGTAGCGGTCGTGCTTGCGAAATTATTCGCTCGGAACCACCGAACATAACTTCCGAATATATATGCGATCGTATCTAACGCATTATCGACCTCTGCACCAGAAAGAGGAATAGCGTTTCTATAATCGCCATGCCGCTCAGCATGGTGAGCGAATAATTCGATTTGTTCACGAGTTACCCCAAGCGTGTTTCGAAAAATCTCCCATGACTGTGCATTAGTCAGGTTATCACTTGGCGGACATATCGAGCGCCGTAGTGACTCAATGGCGCGATAGAAGTGTGAACGCATGAACTTACCTTCCATCAGCCCAATGTTGAGATCATCGAGAGCGAGGCGGAAGAAAAAGCCATTAGGATGTAGGTTTATTGAGACTATATCATTGATATTAACGCCGTTCTGTTCGAACCCTAATTTTAAACGTTCCGACGAGTTGCCGAACTTCATACGAATGATGCCTTCCGAGTTCAAGCAGAGCTGGATCGCTACTACCGTCCATGCACCCTGTAGAATTGCAACGGCATCACAAAGAGACGAATTTGCATCCTGCACAATGTTCTTGAGAGTTGCACAAGCAACGTCAGACAGCTCAACTGCCACATGGCATGTGGTAACAACTTTATTGTCTACGATGTGCATGTTTATCTGCGCCTCCGGATAGTCTGGCCCAGCTTCTAGATTTACCGATATACCAGCCGCGTTGATTCGCGTCGTTTCAGGAAGAACAGTTCCGATAAAGGTATACTTGAACACTTCTAGCTCCTGTACTTTTTGCAGTTATAGAACTATATCTTGAAATTAGGTTAGGTGATCCATATTGGTTTCTCTGGGCCAATATGACAAAGCTGATGACCGACACAGTTCGTAATGCCACTCGTACCGTTACGCAGGAGAATCAATACATTATAGACTTGGCAACGTCGTCACCAACCATTACACTGCCAACAGACAGGAAAATCCTGTCCCATTTTTGTCCCATTTGTGGGACGAGAACGAGGTTTCTTAGCTTAGCCTCTGCGCTGTGCCACCCGCTGGCCATCACGCGGGTTGCCGTGGATTTCGAGGTCGATGCGGCTTCTCATAGTGTCCACTGCCGGGCGCAGGTCGAAACGGTCGGCAAGACCGGCGTCGAGATGGAAGCGCTCACGGCCGTGCAGGTCGGGCTGCTGACTATTTACGACATGTGCAAGGCGGCCGACCGCGGGATAGTCATGACCAATGTGCGAGTGCTGGAAAAGCATGGCGGCAAGTCGGGTGACTGGACGGTGGGCACCGATAAGTGTTTGGTTCGCTTAGGGCTTCCGCCGCAGCAATGGCCGTTTAGCCCAGCCGCCTAGTATCTCGTCTAGCATAAACTGTCAAAAGTGAAGAAAACCGATCTTGTTTTACGCTTGTTTCACAGAATGATTTATGGCATTAATGAGGCATGGCAAACTTATATGCCAAGCATGGGCTACCCAGATGAGGTAACTTTCTTGCTATGGCCCTACATTCTACTAATACTATGCGGCACAGCTTCAAAGTATAACTATGTTCTTACTAACCCTATTCGGCTTCTATTTCTCTCATCTCTCGTGCTTCTCAGCAACACAACCATTCAAGTTCAAGTGGATTTCTTACGACGACGGATTTGCCCATCCAAAGCACTACGTATTATTAGCGCCTTAGGAGCAAACTGGCTCACAATTTCGTCGACCTTAGCACGATCCTCATCAGAGGTAAGGGGGCCGGTACGAATCACTAATTGTTCAAGCGCCTCGGAAGCCAGTGGCACGTCTATATAAGTTGCAATTGGATCAACGTTCATCTGCATGGCAGCTGATGTAGATAACATCTGCTCTACTGTTGGAAGATCAGTTCCGTTCGGCTCAAATGGAGGCAACATTGGCATCGCAAACAAAAAGAATCGATACTCCGATTGAAACTCCCATACTTCGCTTTTCAGACGCACCAGATCATACATTTTCTCGATGTGCAGATCAAGTTGATCCGGATTAGAAGGATTTGGAACTCGCCTGACCGCTGCGGCCCACTGCGAAGTTACATTTGGAACATACTCAACCGGTCCTTGAAAAAATTTTTCATCGCAAGCAGACATTGGGGTAATGAAATAGTTTCTTCCATATAGCTCTCTAGTAGTCAGCGGCGATGTGCCCTCCAGTTTAGGATGAACCGTAAAGCCCGGCACAGACTCTAATTTTTTTTCTTAAAGGGCCTCACTGGAAGTTCGATTCGCACACCTTCCATACCGTTGCCATACATGCTCCATTGGGCAATGCTTTCTGTTTCCACCTGCGTCCAGCAGCTTGCGAAAAAATACTTCCCGAAACCTACCCCCCCATGGGTCTGAGCTTCGATTACATCGTCGAATTTGTCTAGCCTAGTAAAACGGATTTTCTGCGACTGTAAAATTAGAGCCAGAGAGCCGATGCTTGTATAATGGAATATTTTCGCAGTTTGCATTGTTCCTAACCCTTGCGCGCGCCAAATTACGGAAGACTAAATCTTACCATTAGGAGTCTTCGCATGCCCGAAGACTTATCTTTTGTTGCAACAATATACCTTCGCATAATATTTGTGACAACATTTTACATCGGATCCTAATTTATGAAACCTGCTGTCGTATTGGCGGGGTGCTAGCACTTCTGAGCAGAGGTAGTCCATCTGGTTTTAGCCACATAGGAGCCTGTCATGTGTACCTTTGCTACCGTTTAGGACTTTGAGGTAATTGAGGAACTGACAGAGACGATAAGCAGTAAACACGGCCTCGAAGAGGCGCCGGCCGCGTACAAGCCGATCGGTCCGGTGCTCGCCGCCCGGGAGGAGGCGGGTCTGATCGAGGCCGTCGTGCACTTGAAGCCGTGGGCGACCTTCGAGGCGTGAGATGAAGGTGCTGGCCGCAAGACGGACGGCCCCGCGCGGCAGCCGGTGCGGACGTGGGGGCAATCGTCACACGATGCGACGCAAGGCGCAAGGAACTGAACAATTCTGGCACAACTGTATCGGCGCGCCATCGGACTGTTCACATTTGACACACTGTGCCTCCGATCCGCGTAGTCTTCCGCGCTGCCGTCGTCACGCGCCTATCCGTCACGCGCTCATGCGCGCCGTCCACGCATCGACGAACGCGTTACCCATCATGCCAGCCGCTTTCTGGTTGATGTCGATGAAGCGCGCCATCGACTGCTGCTGCACGTGCACGGCGTTCTGCGCCAGCGCTTCCGCGCACGACTGGGCGGCCGCCATGAACGCGCGCATCGTGTGTTCCTGGATGATGTTCGCGGAGCTCAGCCACAGTTGCTGCATGCTGGCCTGCGTGGCGTCCCGGTACAGGTCGGCAACCTGGCTCCAGGTCTGCAGCAGCGGGGCCGCATGCATGCCGGAAAATGCCGTTTTCGGATCGACGTTCAGGGTCCACATCATGATGTTCTCCTCGGTTGGCCCGGGCCGGGCAGGATGCTGCGTCGCAGCATGTCCAGTGTACGCCCGTGCCGCCGCGCGCGCGTCGTTTCGCGATCGTGCGTTGTCGTCCTGAACATGGACGAAGCTGCCACAAACATATTCTTCTGCTACGGGACTGTTTGACGACCTGATATCGAACAGCACGCGGGGACGCAAAAGTGTTGGGTAAACGCCCCAGATCACACCGCAATTTCATGTCCTGCGTCAAATTATTGCCGCACATCAATTACCATTTAACGCCATCAGGTCGCAATCCACGGGCCTTCAGGTTGCCTCACCTTTCAGGAGAACGATTGATGTTTCAACAGATGAAAGTCAGCACCCGACTGACTCTCGGCTTTCTCGTCGTCGTCG
>Ga0308168_1002369_pt1 | contig 15576 bp, 16 predicted proteins | sample PhyCR2_FD_202133 | JGI IMG/M metagenome (GOLD analysis project Ga0308168, IMG submission 202133) | Phyllosphere microbial communities from UC Gill Tract Community Farm, Albany, California, United States - DLSLRC.R2 | ecosystem: Host-associated > Plants > Phyllosphere > Unclassified | place: USA... | reverse complement strand
TTGTTGTACTTTTATCTGGCGTAAGAATCACTGTGCTATCAGTCAAAATAAGGTTTTAAAATTTCTTCTGTCCAGTGCATAAAGGCTCTGACACGCCGCGACAGATTTCGTCGGTGTGCGACAACAAAAGAGGCACTGAGCGGCTCAGGACGCATATCGGAAAGGACTTCAACCAGCGCACCGCGCTCAATATAGGGCGCCAGTGTGGAGTAACCGCCCTGGATCAAGCCCAGCCCGGCCAGTCCCGCCTCATGATAGGCCGGTACGCTGTTGACCCTTACGGCGCCGGGTAACATCAGCAATTGATAGCCGTCATCCGCCGGATACTCCCAGCCATCTGGCTTCGAACCAAAGCTCCGCTGGTAATGAACCATCTGGTGTCCCTGACTGAGCAGATCATCAATCGTCTGCGGTACTCCGAAGCGCGCCAGATAGCTGGGACTGGCAGCATTAATCATGCATAGTTTCCCCAGCGGGCGAGCAATAAGCGTGTCATCAACGATTGGCCCCAGACGGATGACACAATCAAACCCTTCATGCACTAAATCAACGCGCCGATCGGTACTTGAAAGCTCGATCTCCAGTTCAGGGTGTGCCTCCAGCAACTGCGGCAGCGCGGGGATCACCACGCCTTGTGCCAGCACGGCTGGCATATCAACGCGTATTCTTCCCCGCAGTGACATCCCCTCGTGAGAGAACATGGACTGTAACTCTTCGGCTTCCGATAGCAGATCGCGTGCGCGTGAATAAAAAGCCCGTCCATCTTCCGTTAATTGCACTGTTCGCGTGGTGCGATGCAGAAGCGTCGCGCCTGTCTCCCTTTCGAGTTCGCGCACCACTAATGAGGCGCGTCCTTTCTGAATACCCAGGCTTTCAGCTGCCTGAGTAAAACTCTTCATTTCCGCCACGCGTGCAAAAATAATCAGCGCCTCAAGGTTTTTCATTGTTCCCCTTAGGAGTAACAGTGCGTTAATTCTTACGTTATTTATCACCATATTAATGGGTAATAGACTGCTTTCACACCGCGGATATTGCAGAACGCGATCTGAACGTTATGAAGGGGAATCGTCTCTCTGAAGGCTTAACGCCGTTGCGAACTGCCATGCAGGTTTATGTACATAAGCACTGGCTCAGATCACTGCCGATTCCGCGGCAAACATGGCTCAGAGTACCGGGAAGCACTCAGTGAAAAGGTGGTTACTCACCACTCAATCCGTTGACCCGAAGGAAGAGTTGAAAGCTTAACCCCCATTCCGGGTTTGGTGCACGCCAGTCGCGCTGCCTTACGCTGGATTTTACCCCCTGTCAGGAAGGAAAAGAGAAATGAACAAAGGTTATTTAATCGCTCACGTGACCGTATCGGACCCTGTCGCATACGCTGACTATGCCAGAGCTGCAGGCGAAGCCATGCAGGCGTTTAATCCGAAGATCGTTGCCTGGTCAGGGCAGTATGAAAATCTGGAGGGAGAGGCGCATGAACGGCATGTGGTATTTGAGTTCGAATCTTTTGCCGAAGCCAAAGGTTTTTATGAAAGCCCTGCGTATCAGGCTGCCAGGCTGTTGCGTGCAGGGGCTGCGCACGGGACGTTTGTGCTGGTTGAAGGGGCCAGCCTTTAAACACTTCACCGTCATGTGCCGATGCAGACTCCAGCGAACCTGGGGCCTGCAGGATGTCACCAGTATGCTCAGTGGTGCCGGGATTTACCCGAGAAAGTGACAAGGTATATTCTGGTAATTGACGCTACCTGACCACCGTGCCGGTTAGGTAACGTGCAACAGGCAAGGGGGTGGCTGCGTCTGACTTTATGACTTCCGCAGCTCGCTTCCATCCCCTTCTGCTTTCATTAAAGCAGCACGGATGAGGTTTTTCGTACAGACACTCACTTTCGGGGCAGGCGCAGGCCAAAGATATTGTGCCCGTTCTCATGCCGGTAGTAAGCACTTCCGCCATGTAAAGCGGCGATTGCGCGCACCAGCGACAGTCCCAGCCCGCTTCCCGCCGTATGACGGACGTTATCGCCCCGCCAGAAGCGTTCAAATAATTTTTCAGGCTCCTCCAGCACTTCGCCCGCGTTCGACACCTCAATCTCTACATAGTCAGCATGATCACAGGTACTGACCTGAATCGTGCGTTTTTCTGGCGAATAACGAATGGCGTTGATCAACAAATTGCTCATCGCACGCTGGAACAGCATTATATCCGCGGTGAGGCTGCCTTGGGTGCTCAGCTCAATGACCTTTTCCTGCTCTTCCGCAACCGGTTCAAGAAAGTCGATCAGCCCTTCCAGCGCATCCTGCATCAGGAACGTCTGTTTATTGAGTCTGATATTATGGTGCGTGGCGCGAGCCAGGAAGAGAATGTTTTCAGTCAGACGCGACAGACTCTCCAGCTCTTCAATGTTGCCTTCGAGCAGCGTCTGATATTCAGCGGCTGAGCGTTCATGACCCAGCGCGACCTGATTCTGGCCCAGTAACACATTAATGGGCGTGCGGATTTCGTGGGCCAGATCGTCGGCAAACTGGGTCAGACGGATAAAGTCCGTGGATAAGCGCTGACGCATAGCGTTAAGCGCATTGCCAATCGGTAGCAGCTCCTGCGGGATAGCCTGAAGCGGCACGGGCTGATTTAACCGGTCACTGGCCGTTTCTGCCACGATCTTACTTAACCGGCCGATCGCCCTTAGCCCTCTGCGAATCAACAGCGGACTGACTGCGGCGCACAGCAATATGGCCGCCAGTGAAACCAGAATGCTTTGCTGGCGATAACGCTCCAGCATCAGTGCTCGCTCCCGCGCGACCCGGGCAAGCGTAATGGTTACCGGCCCGAGCGAGGAGTTTGCCTGCAGGCTTAACGCCGACGCTTCCGTCTTATCCGCATTGATCCAGCGGTGCAGCTGTTTCTCACTGGGTGGCGTGCTGACCGGCGTGGGTGAGATCGCAGGCAACGTTATCCCGGTATGATTAATACTGACATTTTGCTCATGCTGCGAGCGGATGCTGAGAATGTCCTGATGGATATCGACCATCCGGTTGAAGTAGAGCGGCAGCGAGCTGGGATGGGCACCATCTTCAAGCAGTTGTCTTAACTGCGCCGCCCGATTAATCAGCGTTTGATCGTCCCGCCAGACCAGTTCGCTGCGTAACGCTTTATACAGAATCAGGCTGATGCCGCCACAGGCCATCGCCATGATCAGCGTAAAAATCGCCGTCAGCCGCAGCGTCAGAGAAGGGCTAGTCACCCTCGCCTCCTTTTTCTGACAGGCAATATCCCATGCCCCTTACCGTAGTGATGAGCTTTTGAGGAAAGGGATCGTCGACTTTACGGCGCAGGCGGCGGATAGCAACATCGACGATATTGGTTTCACTGTCGAAATTAACGCCCCATATTTCGCTGGCCAGCAGCGTCCGCGGCAGAATCTCACCGTGACGGCTGGCGAGCAGCCATAACAGCATGAACTCTTTGCGCGTCAGTGCAAGAGTGACACCGTCACGCAGAACCTGAAAGCGCGCTGAGTCCAGCACCAGATCGCCCACCCGTAGTACGCTACTGTGCGGCTGCTGCTGCCGGAGCTGATTTCTTACCCGAGCCAGCAACTCCGCAAAAGAGAACGGCTTAACCAGGTAATCATTGGCCCCCAGTTCCAGCCCTTTCACCCGATCATCCACCGAGTCTCTGGCGGTCAGGCAAATCACCGGAATCTGACTGGCGGTACGCAGGGTTTTCAGCACCTGCCACCCATCCATTCCCGGCAGCATAATATCCAGTATCACCAGGCTGTAGGGATGTGACAGCCCCAGATGCAGGCCATCCCGTCCATCTGCGGCGTAATCCACGATATAGCCCGCTTCTTCCAGCCCCTTACGCACCCAGGCACTGGCCTTCTGGTTATCTTCAATCAGTAATAGTTTCATCGCCGCAGTTTGCCATGAAATTTATGACCGCCACAGCGTTTCAGCGCCAGATGACAATATGGTCATCTTTCTGACAGGCAGAACGAACAACCGTACGGGTATAACAGCGGGATGATTAACACCGGAGTATTAAAAAATGAAAAAGAGTCTCGCTGCACTGGCCCTCACCACGCTGCTTGCCGCTCCCGCGCTCACCTTCGCGGCCAGCAAAAATCCGCTGAGCGTTCACGTGCTGAACCAGCAAACCGGGCTGCCGGCCTCAGAAGTTGAGGTAATGCTTGAGCAGAAACAGGGAGAAAGCTGGAAACTACTGAATACCGCCAATACTAACCAGCAGGGTCGGATTGATGCCCTGTGGCCAGCAAAGCCCTTTGAGGCGGGTGACTATCGGGTGATTTTTAAAACCGGTCACTATTTTGCGGCACATCAACAGCAGAGTTTCTTCCCCGAAATCCCGGAGGAGTTTCATATCACCAATACCACTACCACCTATCACATTCCGTTGCTGCTGAGCCAGTACGGTTATTCCACCTATCGCGGGAGCTGAAATAAATGAAACGTTTACTGCTGGCATTGATGCTGACAACCGGTCCTGCCGTGGTGCTCGCTGCTGAGCCAGCCTCCGTCTATGACATGACGCAGGCGCTGAGTAATCAACTGGCAACGGAGGCCTTGTCCGCCTGTCATAACATGAATCGTCAGGGCGTAGTCGCCGTGGTGGACCGGGGTGGAAACCTGGTCACGCTGATGCGGGATGACAACGTGGGGCCGCACAACACCCAGGCGGCATGGCGTAAAGCGTTTACTGCGCTCTCCACCAAAACGCCGACCAGACAACTGACCATCAAGGCGCAATCATCACCGGAAAGCGTCAACCTGAATACGGTAAATGAGCTATTGCTGCTTGGCGGCGGTGTACCCGTGCAATATCGCGGCCAGTGGATCGGTGCTATCGGCATGGCGGGCACCGGCGGCGCGGTATCCGACGATCAATGTGGGACCGAAGCGATTAACAAAGTGCTGGGTAACCGCAAGCAACCGTAATCATGATGAACGCGCGGCGGGTATATTCCTGCCAGACACGGGGAATAAAATGTTCCCCGTGTTGTTTAAATAAGTCGCCGAAAGAACGTCTTCGTGCCAGGAGTGGACTCAGAGTAAAGCTATTCATCAAATCGTTATTCGATACGTTCCACATGTGGATGACGCTCGGTTGAGGCTTCATGAAAAATATCACTCAGCCAGCCAGCAATCTCACCTTCTGTCATATCATCTGGAATAGCGACGTCATAGAGCCGAGAAAACTTTCTTTCCGTCAGGTCAGCACGAAATACCAGCCACCGATCATTCTCACGCTGAACGCCAATATGCCGCCCAAAAACGTTATATACCAACATATGCAACCTCCGGGCATGCTAAGGAGTCTCTGAATTAATGATATATACGTCTGGGCAGGTCAACGAGAAAAACGTAGATATATGAATGGCCAGCGTCCGCTTTTCGCTCACAGCGAACCTCACTATGCTGATATGTCCGCTTTGTCCCAGAAGCGCCCTTTGCTTGCATCATGGTATGTTAGATTACGGGGAGCAGGTCAAAACCTATAAACTCAAGGATTGAAATTGATGCGAGCAGTAGAGTTATTACAGTACACCCTAAAACCAGGTACCGGACGGGAATTCCATGCAGTCATGGTTGAGAAAAGTGCGCCTATGCATTGTGATGCAGGAATTGACATTATTGCCTTTGGCAACTCAATGCATGATGAGGATTCTTACTACCTGATTCGAGCATTCGATAACATCGAACATATGAACACGTCTCAAGCAGCATTTTACAGGAGTGCTCAATGGCAAAATGGTCCAAAAACGGAAATCATCGAACGGATTCAAGCTAGCGTCAAATCAGTACTATTTCTTACTGACACGGCAATAAATGGCCTGAGGAAGCAAGTGAGTGAATAGTCAGAATGGAATGCTATGTTCAACATAATTGTTGAAGTGCCGGGTCGTGACGAGTGTGTTGCCTGTCAGTTCGGCTGATATGAGTGATGGAGCGTCCGCGTCTCGCTTCTAGCGGCCCTTCCAGAGCGCAGGTCTGCTGCGAGCCAAAAGCGGAACTCGATGAGAGATGAATAAGGTCAACTACCACGTTGCTTTTCTAACCGGATGAAAGTGCCATCCAAATTTACTTTATTACCCCAGCCGAGTTGCATGTAAAATTTTGCCGCACGGCTGTTTTCATCGGTTTCCAGCCAGGCAATTTCGTGATCTCTGAATAACTCCTGTTCCGCAAGCATAGTGAGTCTGCGACCTATACCTCTGCTTTCGTATTCAGGAAGAACAAAAAGACCATAAAGGCAGCCTTTATCCTTTAAAATCATTGAAAAACCAATAATTTCTTCGTTATCACAGGCAACCCATGCGCAATGGTTATTTTTGATCATATCGCCCACGACGCTTTCGGTGATCCCCATTATCCGCATTTCTTCGCGGCTCAGATGATTCTTGATAACAGATGTTCGGACTGAGAAAATTCCATCAACATCAGAAAATTGTGCTGGCCTTATATTTATACTCATAAGACTTACTCCATGTATGACAAAAATAAATTCTGATGATAATGCAGTCATATCCTCTTAGGAGCCACAGAACCGTCAATGAGATGCCTGCTATTTATGTTCCGCTCCTCACTCAAAACGCAAATTAAGCCAGCTTAAGAAGTTAACCAGCCCCTTTGCCATTACACTCAGCCAGCAGGCCCGGAACGCTGTGCGATCCGGGAATCTTAAGCTGTTCGATCGAGGTGTCCCGATATATTAAAATGTCACTGAAATTATATACTTTGCGTTCCTTCAGCTGATGACGAGACTCTGACCCGGAATGCAATAACCAGCGCGGCAGTGAGCATGATACAGGCTGCTGTGATGAACACCCCCGTCACCCCGTTGATGCCATATATCAGGCCACCTATTGCTGCACCCGCGGCAATGGAGGATTGGACGGCGGCGACCACCATACCCCCTGCGCTCTCGGCCTCATCCGGGAGAGTCCGGGCGACCCAACCTGACCACGCCACCGGTATGCCACCAAATGCCAGCCCCCACAGCATGACCAGCGCAGTAAGCCCGGCGATTGATAACGGCAGAGTAATCATACCCAGTGCCGCTGCTCCCACCAGAGCAGGCATAATAATCAGCGTGAAACGCAGGCTGCGTTCCATCAGCCACCCTGCCGACAATGTCCCGATAAAATTAGCAACGCCAAACACCAGAAGTATCAACGCCAGCCCTTTAGCGTCTATGTGTGCGAGTCCTTCCAGCGCAGGCCGTATATAGGTAAATAGCGCATACTGGCCGGTGTGTGCAAGCACGCACCCCATCATGCCCACACTCACGCCCGGCCTCTGAAGCAGAGAAAATACGGATGCCGTCCTGGTCCTGACTACCGGCGGCATTGCGGGCAGCGTCAGCCACTGAAAAATGAAAGAGAGTGCGCCAACCGCAGCAGCGGCAATAAACGCGCTACGCCAGCCAGACATTTCGCCCAGATAACTTCCCAGCGGTACGGCAACAACAGTACCTACCGCGATTCCACTAAAAATGATCGACAGCGCGCGCGGTACCAGCCTCTCCGGCACTAGCCTCATCGCAACCGCCGCTGCCATACTCCAGAATCCTCCCAGCGCGATACCCAGCAGGATGCGCATTGCCAGCAGCATGACAATACCTGAAGAGAGCGCCACGAGCAGATTTGAGACGATCATAAGGGCAGTAAAGCTCAACAACACGACGCGCCGGTCCAGCGCACGCGTTAATCGCGGTATCAGTAATCCGGCAAATAACGCAATCACTGCCGTTACTGTTACGGCCTGTCCTGCAAGAGACTCTGACACCCCTAAATCCCGGGCGACAGGCGTTAATAAGCTGGCAGGCAGATACTCTGCGGTGAGCAGGCCAAAAACACCCATGGTTAACGAAAAAACCGCAAGCCAGGCTGGCTCGATTTTCTCATCTCTTTGCACTCTTTCTTTGTGAACCCTGATAGATGTTTCATCCGTCATTTCTAGTCTCCTGGAAAGTCGTTTCAGGAGAGGAAGTCTATTCAGGCGTAGCTGGATGATCTATGCTCTTAACCCCTCACTTTTTTACCCAAAACCCGAATATGCATATGACTTCATCTTTCGCTCTGTCATCAGAACTTATCAGCGAACTACTTTCCGGCCTGCGGCTATACGGCGTGCGATATCAGCGTATCCAGACGGGTGATACGTTTGGCCTGAACTTCGCAAGCAGGCCCGGTCATGCTTATCTGCACTACGTCGCTGTGGGGGAGCTGGTGCTTCATAGTGCAAACGGTGAAGTTCTTACGCTTTCAGCCGGAGAGGCTGTATTCCTTCCGCACGGCGAACGGCATCAGCTTTTGTCGGCAACAGCCGCCGACGTGCTGGATATCGACAATATCGAAACGGCACCACTGGATGAAAAAGTGAGTGGGATTGATACCTGCCCGAGTACCCAGGAAACGCCAGGCGCTGTGCTGTTTTTTGGTTGCATGAAAATCGATCTGGGAAGCATGCAGCGGCTGGCGGATGTGCTGCCTGAAATTATGCATGCCGATGCAAAGGGGATTCAGTGGCCGGGACTCATGCATATACTTGATGCGATGAAGCGTGAGATATGCTCCGGACGCGTGGGCTATGCAGGTATTCTCGCCAGGCTTGCCGATGTGGCTGGAGCGATGTTTATCAGAGGATGGGTGGAAGATGGTTGCGGTAATAGCCCTGGCCTGGCTGCAGCACTACGCGATCCACGTCTGGCTCAGGCCATCCTGGCGATTCACCGTGAACCAGGCCGCGACTGGAGCGTGGCAGAGCTCGCCGCCGAATCGCATATATCCCGATCCGCATTCGCCGAAAGGTTTCAGGCCACCATCGGCGTCCCACCGCTACGGTATGCAACGGAAGTAAAGATGCATCTCGCTGTCCGCTGGCTGTCGTCAGAAAAAATCACCGTCGACACCGCATCGCAACGGTTAGGATACTCCTCTCAGGCGGCTTTCAGCCGGGCTTTTAAGCGTGTAACGGGCAAGTCTCCAGGCGCGGTTCGTTTGCTTAGCTAATGGAGTTTTATCCCTGGCTGGGTTAGTACATCAAATTATTAAGCTCATTTACTCAGAATTACGGCTTCAGCAGCGCTGTGTGAAAAAACGAGCAAGGTGATAGAGATATCGGCAGTCTGGGCAGCAACCGCAAGACGGGTGGCGGCTACGCCCGCTTCTGACACCTGATAATCAGCCAGGGCTGACTGGCGGCCGCGCCTCAGGCCACCGAAGACGTCAATCTCCCAGTCTGCATCAAGGTTGGTTTCATAAGCATTGCCGTAGCAATTGTAATCAGGCGTCGATCTCAGAACCTGCCCCAGCCGGATTTCAACCGACTGATAAGCCCGTGAAGCCTCTCCGCTGACATCACCCGATGGCAGCGCCGCAGCTGTCGCGATGCCCAGACCTGCACGTGCCTGCGCCATGCGGGCAGATGCCCGGGCAAGATCGAGATTCTGGGCCAGCGCATCCGAAACCAGCCGACTCATCATAGGGTCATTGAAGCCTTCCCACCAGACGACAAAGCTTGCCGGGCGGGTTGCGCTTCTCTGCTACAGGGCAGACTGATAACGATCCGACAGGGGCACGTCAGGGCGGTGACAATCTGGCCCGACAGTGCAAGCGACCCGCAGCCCTCAGCTGAAAAGCAATGAGAGAGTACGTAATAAGAATATTAAGAATCCCTGATACAATCCAGAACTGTGACTTAATTCTTAAATGGTCACGAGCTGTCAATCTGGCTACCTCGCCGTGCGGTCACAGGAATGTCCAGATCCATAAGCCTCTGCTTTACGGCTTCTTCAGCGATGCTGTGATCAGCCTGCGGCAGAATCGTATATAACCCCCAAATTGTGACTATTGACATTAATAGTCACTAGTCTGAAAATGCGGTCACTGTCATGCTGAATGAATAAGGTAACCTATGCTCCGGCTCAAACCTGCCACCCTTGCTCTCTGCCTGTTGCCGCTGGCCCTGGTGGCCTGCGGCGACCCGTCCGGCGCCGACGATCCGCGTACTCAGCCTCCCCTGGTCAGGGCGGCTACCGTGGTGAGGGCTACCGATGCCTCACGCGCGTTCACCGGCGTTGTTGTGGCACGCACCCAAAGCGACCTCGGCTTCCGGGTACAGGGTAAAATTCTTGAGCGTCTGGTCGATACCGGCCAGACCGTTAAGCGTGGACAGCCCTTAATGCGTCTGGATCCGGTTGACCTGAGTCTCCAGGCGCAGGCACAGGCACAGGCCGTTGCGGCTGCGCGGGCTCGCGCCAGACAGGCAACGGATGATGAGGCGCGTTATCGCGGGCTGGTCGCTACAGGCGCTGTTTCTGCGTCGGCGTACGATCAGATAAAAGCCGCCGCGGATTCGGCCAGGGCCGAACTCAGCGCTGCTCAGGCACAGGCCAATGTCGCCCGGAATGCAACAGGTTACGCCGTGCTGCTGGCGGATGCGGACGGCGTTGTCATAGATACGCTGGCCGAACCCGGGCAGGTCGTTGCGGCAGGCCAGCCAGTCGTCAGAGTGGCGAGAGCAGGCCAGCGTGAAGCCATCGTACAACTGCCCGAGACGCTGCGGCCGGCAATTGGCAGCGAGGCGCAGGCCACGCTGTACGGTTCAGCAAAGCAGTCTGTTTCCGCCAGGCTGCGTCTCCTTTCCGATGCGGCTGATCCTGTAACGCGGACTTTTGAAGCAAGGTATGTGCTTGAAGGCGCGCTGGCCAGCGCGCCGCTCGGCTCCACCGTTACGCTGCATATAGCAGAAGATAAAATGCCCGGTCAGGTATTACAGGTACCACTGGCGGCGATTTATGACCCGGGCAAAGGTGCTGGCGTCTGGGCTATTTCAGGCAAGCCGGCCAAAGTGTCATGGCAATCTGTCCAGGTGCTCGGCCTGGGGGACGATGCAGCCAGCGTAACCGGTGGCCTTCGGCCGGGCGATCAGGTAGTCGCGCTGGGGGCACATCTGCTGCATGACGGAGAAGCAGTGCGAATAGCGCCACCCAACAGCGCTACTGCTGCCGGGAGTCAGCCATGAGCAGCGGGCGTTTCAACCTTTCCGCGCTTGCGGTTCGCGAGCGTTCAATCACCCTGTTCCTCATTATTCTGATTACTGTCGCCGGTATTCTGTCGTTCTTCGAACTCGGACGGGCTGAAGATCCGCCGTTTACTGTCAAGCAGATGACCATTATCTCTGCCTGGCCGGGTGCAACCGCCCGGGAAATGCAGGATCAGGTTGCCGAGCCACTTGAAAAGCGTCTGCAGGAGCTCAAGTGGTATGACCGCAGTGAGACCTACACCCGTCCCGGTCTGGCTTTTACCATGCTGTCACTGCAGGACAGCACGCCGCCGTCAGAAGTGCAGGAGGAATTCTATCAGGCGCGTAAAAAGCTGGGTGATGAAGCTAAAAGCCTGCCGGCGGGCGTGATCGGACCGATGATTAACGATGAGTTCTCTGACGTTACCTTTGCGCTCTTTGCGCTTAAGGCGAAGGGGGAGCCACAGCGCGTACTGGCCCGGGATGCAGAATCGCTGCGCCAGCAGCTTCTGCATGTGCCCGGCGTAAAAAAGGTCAACATTATTGGTGAGCAGAGTGAGCGGATTTTTGTCTCGTTCTCTCATGACCGGCTGGCCACGCTCGGTATCTCGCCGCAGGATATCTTTTCCGCACTGAACAGTCAGAACGTTCTGACCCCTGCCGGTTCGATTGATACCAGCGGACCCCAGGTCTTTATTCGTCTTGATGGTGCCTTCGACAAACTGGAGAAAATCCGCGAAACGCCTGTTGTAGCCCAGGGCAGAACGCTGCGTCTCTCGGACGTGGCAACGGTTGAACGAGGCTACGAAGATCCAGCGACCTTTATGGTGCGTAACCAGGGAGAACCGGCTCTTTTGCTGGGCATCATCATGCGTGATGGCTGGAACGGTCTGGATCTCGGTAAAGCGCTGGATGAGGAAACGGCCAGAATCAATCAGGGTATGCCACTTGGCATGACGCTGACCAAGGTTACCGATCAGTCCGTCAACATCAGTTCCGCCGTTGATGAATTCATGGTCAAGTTCTTTGTCGCCCTGCTGGTGGTAATGGTGGTCTGCTTCGTCAGTATGGGCTGGCGGGTGGGCGTTGTGGTCGCCGCCGCCGTGCCACTGACGCTGGCTGTCGTTTTTGTCGTGATGGAGGCTTCCGGTAAAAACTTTGACCGCATCACGCTGGGTTCCCTGATCCTGGCACTGGGTTTGCTGGTGGATGACGCCATTATCGCCATAGAAATGATGGTGGTGAAAATGGAGGAAGGCTACGACCGTATCAAAGCGTCCGCCTATGCCTGGAGCCATACGGCGGCGCCGATGCTGGCGGGTACGCTGGTTACGGCTGTGGGCTTTATGCCCAACGGGTTTGCACAGTCCACCGCCGGCGAATATACCAGCAACATGTTCTGGATTGTGGGCATCGCCCTGATCGCCTCATGGGTGGTAGCGGTGGTCTTTACGCCTTATCTGGGCGTGAAAATGCTGCCGGAAATCAAAACGGTGGAGGGTGGGCATGCTGCCATCTACAACACCCGTCATTACAATCGCTTCCGGCGCGTACTGACTCGCGTTATCGCGAAAAAATGGCTGGTAGCAGGATCGGTTATTGCCATCTTTACCGTCGCTATTCTCGGTATGGGGCTGGTTAAAAAACAGTTTTTCCCTACCTCAGACCGTCCGGAAGTGCTGGTAGAAGTTCAGATGCCTTATGGCACCTCAATCGAGGAGACCAGCGCCACGACTGCAAAAATCGAAGCGTGGCTTCAGAAGCAGAAAGAGGCAAAAATCGTCACGTCCTATATCGGCCAGGGGTCACCGCGTTTTTATCTGGCCATGGCACCCGAACTCCCTGATCCCTCGTTTGCAAAAATTGTGGTGCTGACGGACAGCCAGGAGGCGCGTGAGGCGCTGAAGTTCCGGCTGCGCGAAGCGGCGGCTCACGGACTGGCACCAGAAGCGCGCGTCCGCGTGACACAGCTGGTGTTTGGTCCCTACTCGCCCTACCCGGTGGCTTATCGCGTTATGGGTCCGGATCCGAACACGCTGCGCGCTATTGCAGACAAAGTGGAGGCGGTGATGCAGGCCAGTCCGATGATGAGAACCGTCAATACGGACTGGGGCCCGCGGGTGCCGACGCTGCATTTCACGCTCAATCAGGATCGTCTGCAGGCCGTGGGTCTGACCTCAAATGCTGTTGCACAGCAGCTTCAGTTCCTGCTTTCAGGCGTTCCGATCACATCGGTGCGTGAAGACATCCGCTCTGTGCAGGTTATGGGACGCGCGGCGGGCGACATCCGGCTTGATCCGGCCAAAATAGCGGGCTTTACCTTAGTCGGTTCTGCCGGTCAGCGTGTTCCGCTTTCACAGATAGGGGAAGTCGGCGTCCGCATGGAAGATCCGATTCTGCGTCGTCGCGATCGCACCCCGACAATTACGGTACGTGGCGATATCGCTGAGCACCTGCAGCCACCGGATGTCTCCACCGCCATGCTCAAAGAACTGCAGCCGGTAATCGACAAACTTCCGGCTGGATACCGTATTGAGCAGGCGGGCTCTATCGAGGAATCCGGTAAAGCGACGAAAGCGATGGCACCGCTGTTTCCGATAATGATCGCCGTGACGCTGCTGATTATCATTCTGCAGGTACGGTCCATGTCAGCGATGGTGATGGTTTTCCTTACCGCCCCACTGGGGCTGATTGGTGTGGTGCCTACGTTACTACTGTTTAACCAGCCGTTTGGCATTAATGCCCTGGTTGGCCTGATTGCGCTGTCGGGCATCCTGATGCGTAACACCCTGATCCTGATCGGTCAGATTCACCATAACGAACAGGAAGGACTTGCACCGTTTGATGCGGTGGTGGAGGCAACGGTACAACGTGCCCGTCCGGTGTTGCTGACGGCGATGGCTGCCATACTGGCATTTATTCCGCTTACACACTCAGTCTTCTGGGGAACCCTGGCTTATACCCTGATTGGCGGCACGTTAGGCGGTACCGTTATTACGCTGGTTTTCCTGCCCGCGATGTACGCGATATGGTTCAGGATTCGCCCTGAGACACCGACGCCTGCTGACAAAAAAGCCCTGAACGGATGCTGACACAGCAAAGGGTGTAAATTCCTGAATAAGGGATGCACACCCTTTAACCCAGAGAAGTGAATGAAGAGGTTTTAACGCACGGTTTTTGAAGGTCAAAAGAGAAAAGTTATGACCGGTTGCGGCATTGTCAATGCTTTCGCTTCAGCGATGAAGTATGGTAACTCTTTCTCACCATGATCGACGACCTGATGCGGCTGCGTAACAGGCCGACTGCCACCTTGACAACAGGCGTACCCGGGCCATATTAAACTCAACGAGTAGCATTTCAGTAAGGGATAGAAAAATCCTACAGCTAATCAAAATAATGAAAGCGCCCTGTATGCAACAGGGTTATTTCCGGAAGTGAATGCGCTGGTCAAGTGGGTAAAGTCTGAACCTGAAGATCAGATATATTTTATTCCGCTGCAGAAATAATAATAAATGGCAGCCTGCTGATATAAATGAAATAAATAAGTAACAGGCCGGGCAGTTTTTGATACTGCCCGGCCTGCGACGCCGGTATTAACGGATGAATAAATGCAGATCCGGAACTCAGGGGGGTTGATTCCGCAGGTGCAGTTATCCATTAGCCGTTATACTGCGTCAATCGCTCTTACGTCCGCCGCCATGGCTATGTTCGCCACCTTTTTTACCGGCTTCAGACGCCTTTTCACGATCGTTGGCGAAGTTTCCGCCGCTGTTTTGTCCACCTTTTTTGCCTGCTTCAGAGGCTTTTTCAGGATTTTCTGCAAAGTTACCAGAACCACCGCGATGTTCAGTCATAAATACCTCTCTTTAATCAGTAAGTAATTTTAACTTCCGCGTAAATGGCAGCCGACAATATAAATCGCCCGTCAGTCACCACTCAGTAAATAAGCATAGACACTCTAATTTATAATGCAAAAAAAATTTAAAGGCGAAGCGCTAAATAAATCTAAGCCAGTCTAAATTGCCGCCACGCTTATTCAGTGGCTCCCTTTCAATGCACACAAATATATCATCACCGATTTTTAACGAGACGGTAATAATGGATATAGGACCCGGACGCAGCATTTTTCCGGGTCTGAAAAAGTCAGCTTATGGACATGTCGGTTATCCGATACCGCTGAAATTCACCCGGTAACTCTATAGCGGGCGCATTGCCCGAAAAGCCTGCCTGATCAGGTCCGTTTAAACCTTCTGCGGTTTGATAACACGGGCTGGGTTAAGGGGGGAATTTCTTCATACGCTTTTACGTTTTCAGCATGATCGAGCGGGCTGAGGCCCGCCCCTGAATACGCCTGTCGTCAGACATATCCCATCATTTTCAGCAGCGACTGCACCTGATTCATCGCTTCGCTGCGATGGGTGACGCCCAGCTTCTGATAGAGATTGCGGATATGGGTTTTGATGGTGGTGGAGGCCACCGCCAGCTCACCGGCGATTTGATCGTTGCTGTAGCCAGAATAGATTAATCCCA
>Ga0308168_1002366_pt1 | contig 15591 bp, 12 predicted proteins | sample PhyCR2_FD_202133 | JGI IMG/M metagenome (GOLD analysis project Ga0308168, IMG submission 202133) | Phyllosphere microbial communities from UC Gill Tract Community Farm, Albany, California, United States - DLSLRC.R2 | ecosystem: Host-associated > Plants > Phyllosphere > Unclassified | place: USA... | reverse complement strand
CGGGTGCTGATCGGCGGGCTGGGCATGGGCTTCACGTTGGCGTCGGCACTCAAGCACCTGGGCAAGAGCGCCGAGGTGGTGGTCGCCGAGCTGGTCCCGGGCGTGGTCGAATGGAATCGCGGCCCACTGGGAGAGAAGGCCGGCAACCCGCTGGCCGATCCGCGCACCGTCATCCGCATGGAGGACGTGGCCAAGGTCCTGCAGGCAGAGCCGGCCGGCTTCGATGCCATCATGCTGGACGTCGACAACGGTCCCGAAGGGCTGACCCAGAAGGCCAACAGCTGGCTGTACTCGGCCGGCGGCCTCAATGCCTGCGCCAAGGCACTGCGGCCCAAGGGCGTGCTCGCCGTATGGTCCGCCAGCGCCGACCGGCAGTTCAGCGACAAACTGCGCAAGGCCGGTTTCAAGGCCGAAGAGGTGCAAGTGTTCGCCCACGGCAACAAGGGCACCCGTCATACCATCTGGATCGCCCAGAAAAATTGACCGACACCCCCTGAAGAAGCGTCCGTGGCCGCGAAAGCCGCACCGCGCTGTTCTGGTTCGCTGCGGTGTGCCGTTCGCGGCCACGGACCGCTCCTACGGTGAGGGAGATTGGGCGTTGGCTGTGAAATCAGCTAGGAACATTCTCGTTAAACTTCTGAAACAGCCCACTGACGGTAGGCCCTACCCCTTCTAGAGTCGGCGGTGTTGCGATGTGCAACTACCTTTAGCCAATCTGGAAATCGACATGACCCTTATATCCCGCCTGCTTATCGGAACCACGCTGTTGGCCGCACTCCCGGCCGCGATGGCGGCTTCAACCGTTGATGTGAGTGTCACCGGCTCGATCGTACCGGCGGCCTGCACCCCATCACTTTCTGCCGGCGAGTTCAACCACGGCAAGATATCGAAGGCCGACCTCAATGTGGATGGGCCGACAGGATTCTTCGAGAAGAAGAAAATTGCCACGCTGAGCGTCAATTGCACTGCTGCGACGGTGTACGGAATCCGTGGGATCGACAATCGTGCAGATACAGTTGGAAACAACTGATACATGACGCCCTATGGGCTGGGCCTGACGCCCAATGGCGAGAAGATCGGTGCGCATTTTCTGGAAATCTACCCGCGCGAATCGCTGATCGACGGCAAACCAGCGTTCATTTCCGTGGGGAATGCTTCGGGCACCACATGGAGCAGCGCGGCCCTGGGCGAGAAAGGTATTCGCAACTATGGCGAACTGTTGGGATTCACCGATACAGCAGGGCCACTTCTGCAACCGCTGCCGATCAAGGATGCCACTTTCGCACTCAAATCCTACCTGGTCATCGCGGCCGCCAAGGGGCTGACCCTGACTGATGAAGTCGCCCTCGACGGTGCCGCCACCATCGAACTCGTGTACCGGTAACGCCGTCGCGTTGCGGTAGTTGCTCTATCTGCACAGCCTTGCACGAATGCGTCCTACGAGGCTTGCAATCCTTTCGTCCCTCTTTTGCTGAAGAGTCCGAGCCGTAAAAGGACGGATTGCTTTTAGAGTATCGCTGCCCTCCCCCCCCCAAAGATCTTCCCGGCACCTCGGTGCCGAGGAAGGCGTAGCCGTACTTGCCCGTTGCATTCCTTGTCTGGAGAACCCGATGAACCGCCACACCCCCGTCCTGTTTCTGTGCCTTGGCATCGCGGCCCTGCTGGCCTGCAGCTCAAGCCTTCACGCCGACGGGATGATCCCGGAAACCTCGGTGGTCATCGTCTACGAGGGCGAGGCCGAAGCCGCCATCAAGGTCACCAACAGCGACCCGAGCCCTGCGTTGCTGCACGTCACCCTGGAACACATCCCCGAGGACAGCGCATCGCTGCTGTTCGTCACCCCGCCGCTGTCGCGAGTCGAAGCAGGCGCATCGCAGCTGGTGCGCTTTATCCTGTCCAACCCTGAGCCGCTGACCACTCAACGCCTGAAAAGGGTCATCTTCGAAGGTCTGGCACAGAGCAGTCAGCCGAGCCCCCGCGGTGAGGCACGGGTGTCGGTTAACGTACGGCAGAACCTGCCGGTGATCCTCCACCCCAAAGGCCTGGCGAAGAACGCCGAACCGTGGAACGGCTTGCGCTGGTCACTGCACGACCGTCAGCTCACCGTCTCCAACCCCACCCCCTATGTGGTACGCCTATCCCAGGAACTGCACAGCCTGCCCAGCCAGACCCCCTGGCAACTACCACGCAGCTATGTCCTGCCCGGCGACACGCTGACCCTGCCAGGCAATGCGTCGGCGGTCGCCGATGGACAAATCCGTTTCACCCCTGCAACCGTGTACGGTTTTGCCGTGGGCACCCATGAGGCGACCCTGAACCAGGGCCCGCCTTGATGAACGCGGTCACCCGCAGCACCGTGTCTGCAATGACGTTGGCGCTGTACACCCAGGCTGCAACCGCAACGCCGTTCGACAGCGAAACACTGCGCCTGCGAGGCATCGACCCTGGCCTGGCCACCTACCTGAGCCAGACCGCGCGGTTCACCGAAGGTGTGCACGCCGTACGCCTTTGGGTCAATGGCCAACCCAAGGGCATTGTCCAGGCCCGGTTCGACGTTGTCGGCGCCCTGTGTATCGACCGGGCCGTGCACGACGCAGGTGAACTGATCGACACCGGAAGCAACTGCGGCGATTTCATCGAGCAATTTCCGCAGACCTTGGTCGAGCTGATGCCACAAGCCGGGGAAGTCAGGCTGTTGGTACCCACGCCTGCTTTGCGCACAGCGTCCGCCGACCTCACGGCTTTTACCCAAGGTGGCGTTGCCGGCCTGCTCAACTATGACGTGCAGGGCCTCTACAACCAGTTCGATGGCCAACGCAGCCGGTTTCTTTCGGCCAATACCGAGGCTGGTGTCAATGCAGGTGATTGGATCTTGCGCAGCCGTCAGCTCTACAGCTCGGCGCAGGGCAAGGCGAGCCTGCAGCACATGGAAGCCTATGCACAGCGCACCTTCAGCGATCAGCAGGCAATGCTGCAGCTGGGTCAGATCAACCTGAGCAACCCGGTCCTCGCCGGCGCGCGTGTCACCGGCGCGCAGTGGATGAGCGAAACGGCCCTCAGTGCCAGCGGCAGTGGCGCTCGGGTGCAGGGTATTGCCGCCACTCAGGCGCGCGTGGACGTTCGCCAGAGCGGGGTACTGATCTATTCCACCGTGGTACCCGCCGGCCCCTTCAAGTTGAACGATATTCCTCAAGTGGATCGGCGTAGAGACCTGGAGGTTACCGTGATCGAAGCCGATGGCGAACGTCGCATTTTTACCGTCCTGGCGGCTACTTTAGGCCTGGACTTGCCTGCACGGGGCTTTGCTCTGGGCATCGGCCAACTGCGCGACAGCGGTCGCAGCGCCCAGGAGCCTTGGGTACTGAGCGCCGGTGGCAGCTATCCACTGGCCCCTGCCTCCAGTGTCAGTAGCGGCGCCTTCCTCGCCCAAGGCTACAACGCCGGCGGCGCAGGATTGAATCTGCAGCCCTGGTCGGGCTCCCAAGTGCAGGGCCTGGTGCAGGCCGCCCACGCCAGCGAGTCCGACGAACGCGGACTGCAGGGCAGCATCAGCCTCAATCAGCAGCTCGGTGCTCGCTGGTCGGCTCTGATCAGCGCCGGTCGGCAGACGATCGGCTATCGAGAATTGATCGACAGTGCGTGGAATCAGGCTACGGACCAGAGAGGCCGCCTGCGCGACCAGTACGCTCTCGGCCTGGGCTGGAGCCATCCCTGGACTGGCAGCCTGAGCGGAACGTGGTCCACCACGACTGATTTTGACGGGCAACGCTCCAGTCGGGCTCAAGTCAACTGGGGGCGACGGCTCGGCCCCGCGTCGCTGACCGCTACGGGGCAATGGCAACTCGCTGGCGACGGTGGTCTGGGCAATGCCTTGTATTTGAGTGCCAGTCTGCCCCTGAGTAACGGCCTGAACTGGCGCTCGACCGCCCGCCATGATGCCGCCGGCATCCGTTTGGGCAGCGGTGTGCAAGGCCCTTGGGACGAGCGCACCCAGTATCGCGTCGCCGCCGAACGCGCCAGCCGTACCGGCGAAGTGAGCTACAACGGCGGTGTATCGCGGCTGACCCGAGCCAGCCAGCTGGACGTCGGCTATGCCAGCTACGGCCCCGGCAGCCATGGCTACAGTGGCGCTGCACGGGGCGCCGTGGTGGTGCACGAAGACGGCATCACCCTGTCGCCCTACCCGTTGCAGGACACGTTCGGCCTGCTGACCCTGGAAAATGTCGCGGACGTGCAGATCGATACCCCCGGCGGCAGCGTCTGGACCGACCGCAAGGGCCGCGCCGTGTTGCCGCAACTGGCCCCGTTCGGCCGCAGCAATGTGCAGGTGGCTACTGCCTCGCTACCGCGCAATGTCGACGTGCACCAAGGCGCGGCCACCCTCCAGGCCGGGCGTGGCGCCGTACCACGGATCACGTTCGGCGTTGAGGTCACACGACGCCTGCTCCTTCAGGTACAGGACGAGGCCGGGCGGCGCCTTGACCGCGATACGGGCGTCACCGATGACCAAGGCCGACTGGTCACGCTGGTGCAGGAAGACGGTGCGGTGTTCGTGCCCAATGTCCATGCGAGCCCGCAGTTGTGGAGTCACACGGCGGACAAGCAGCCATGCCGGTTGCAGTTCGAACTACCGGCCAACCCCGATGCGGACGCCTACTATGAGCAAGCTGTGGCGCAGTGCCGAGTTCAGGAGAACGAATCATGAGCCGTCACACCTTTTTGGCAGCGCTGCTGGCTACAGCCTTGGCCGCGCCATTACAGGCATTGGCGCAAGGCTGCAGTCTGTCTATCAGTCCAGCCGACATCGATCTGGGGCAGTACAATCGCACCACCGTGCAAAGGGTATTCGGTGAACTACACCTGCCGCCGCGCCAGCTCAGTCTGAACGTACTGTGCGAAACCGAGCAGGATCTGACGCTTGCCTACCGGGCGGGCCAATCCTCCAACCAGGGTTTCGCCTTGGGCTCCCACGGCACCTATCGCTTGCGCGTGCTGCAGGCATCGATCGACGATCAGCCCGTACAGTGGCGCCAGCCGGATGCCTTGGCGAAGTTTTCAAATAGCGCCGGGGTTACGTCACTGGAGGGTGACCGACCATTGCACCCCATGCGCGCCGGCCAAGCCGTCAGGGGCAAACGCCTGCACGCGCAGATCGAACTGCAGGCCAGGCTGGCACCCACCGTGATGACCGCCAGCGACGCGCATGAGCTGTCTGCCAGTGGCAGCTTCGACATCGTCGGGCAGCTCAGGCCATTGCTGGTGCGGACCAGGTTCGCTCCGGCGGCATGCCGTCCGACCCTGTCGGGCAACGCGAACGTGAACTTTGGCCGCATCGGCGTGGGCGAGCTGCGGCGCGATTCGGTTACCACGTTCAGCCGCCAAACGGTATTGGAAGTGGAGTGCGACGCACCCACACGTTTCGCCCTCCGGGCGGTGGACAATCGTGCTGGCTCCGTCAGCGATCAGCTGTTGGCCGCCGCCCCTACCTTGTTCGGCATTGGCCGCACGGCGGACGGCCAAGGCTGGGGCGGTTTTACCGCTCGGCTGGGCGCGGCCACCGGTCGTGATGGCAGCAGCGCCTACCCCATGCTCGGAGACGCTTCGGCGCAGACCTGGCGACCGGACCCGGCAGGTTTGCTGCGCAACGACGGCCAACCCACCGCGCTGGGGCGGCAATCGACGTCGGGTGTCTCCCCTGGCGCCTGGTCGGGGCTGTCACTTCCGCTGACGGTCGAACTGCACCTTGCGCCTGCCGGGGGGCTGCACATCCGTCAGGAAACCCCGATCGACGGCTCGGTCACGCTGGAGATCATCTACCTGTAGCGCCTTCTCACAGCCTTCTCACAGATACACCAACTCCACGGTGACATGCCCGTCCAGCGGCACGGCATCGGTCAGGGTCAGGCTGCGGGCAGGCGCGATGAGGCCATGGGCACGGATGCCCAATTGGGCCATTTGTGCCGCCACGGATCCGGTATTCACGCCCGCCCGGTCGACCAGCCCCAACAGGCTGCCATCGGTAGGCAGCGTCATGGGTTGTACGGTCGAAGTGCTCCATAGGCTGCCTGAGCGATCGCCAAGACTGAGAAACGCACGACGGCCATCGATTGTCGAACGTGCGGGGTCGACTTCCAGGTGATAGGCGCCGATCTGCTCATCTGCCGCCGTGTGCCCCATCCCCAGTCGGCCATCGTGGCCTGAGTCGTAGGCCGAACCGGCGCGGTTGTCCACCACGCGCAAACCATACAGGGTGGGTGTACCGCATTGAATGGTCAGGGTCGGTGTGTGCTCGGTCAATGCGGTGGGCCGCTCGGGGTGGAGGTCGGCAGAGCTGACGGTACCGAAATGCAGCGTGCTGATACTCAGGGTAGGGGTACAGGCGCTGGGAACGAGCGTCCCGGTGACTCGAATATCCGCAGTGGATGCGCAGACAGCAGGCATGGCCAAGCCCAGTGCCAGCATGGCGGTCAGTATCCGAGAAATGGGGTGCATGGCTTTTTCCCTCACGGTCTGATGAGCGGACCGGCACGGGGCCGGCCACGCTCTTCAGGCTGGAGAGGAAATTTCCCTTTTGAAAGAGGAAATTTCTGAAGAAACGCAAATTTTTTCCTACAAACACACCTTCCTACAAACACGCCCTCCTACAAATAGAACAACTCAAGGGTAGCGGCACCAGCCAGGGGCACTTCGGCATCCAATGTCAGGCTGTTGGTTGGCGCGATGGTCAGGTAAGACACCAAGGTCAGCACGGCGTCCTTTGCGGCCATGGGTCCGCCACCATCGACATTCCGGGTGGCCAGGCCAATGAGCTGGCCGTCGTTGCGCAAGCTGCGCGCACGTCGTTCTGCGGCAGACCAGGCGTTCCCCGATGGACTGCCGATCAGCAGCAGAGCAGGCTCGCCATCCATAGTCGAGCCTTCGGAGTCGATGCGTAGCCTATAGGAGCCGATTTTCTCGTTGTTGCTGGTCAAACCAAGTCCGAAACGGCTGCCGTCGTTATTCTCCAGGACAGAATCGGCGCGATTGTCCACGGCACGAAGCGCATAAGCGGTAGCTGCCTCGCAATTGATTTTCAACGTTGCGGTACGGGCACGGTCAAGCAGGACGGTAGGCGCTGCGGCAAGCAGATCACGGGTATACAGACGCCCGTGATCGAAAAGCGCGTTGCTCAAGGTAGGGGTGCAGCCGCCCGGGACGATCGAACCGGTGACCGTGATGTCCAGCGAGGGGGCGGCAACTGCCGTGGCAACAGAGGTGAGCAGCGTGGCAAGCAGGGTGAGGCGCGTAACGGTGTTCATGTCGTTCTCTCGGGCTATGCGCTCGCGTTAAAGGCGTGGCGGGTGCGGCATGGTGATGACCAAGCGCGGGTCAAAACATGAGAGATCGGCCGCAGCACCTCACGAATGCGCGCGTAGGGAGGTAGGTCGCGGGGCGCCAAAGCGCTGGCAGCCGGCGTGCGGTGTTGGCCCATGCATTTTTGCTTTACCATATCGCCCCCTTGCCCGCCCCTGCTTCCGGAGTTTCCATGACGGCCGCCGCCGACCTTTCGCCCACTCTGCAGCTCGCCTGCGACCTGATCCGCCGTCCCTCGGTCACACCACTGGACGCCGATTGTCAGAAACTGATGATGCAGCGCTTAGGCCAGGCCGGTTTCAAGCTGGAGCCGATGCGCATCGAGGATGTGGATAACTTCTGGGCAACTCATGGCACTCAGGATGGCCCGGTCCTGTGCTTCGCCGGCCACACCGACGTGGTGCCGACCGGACCAACGCAGGCCTGGCAGATTGCCCCGTTCGACGCGGTGATCGATGAGCAAGGCATGCTTCATGGCCGGGGCGCCGCAGACATGAAAGGCAGCCTGGCGGCCATGCTGGTAGCGGCGGAGCGTTTCGTCGCCGATCACCCGGATCACCGGGGTTCGGTCGCCTTCCTGATCACCAGCGACGAAGAAGGCCCGGCCCACCATGGCACCAAGGCGGTGGTCGAGCGCCTCGCTGCGCGCAACGAACGGCTGGACTGGTGCATCGTCGGCGAGCCATCGAGCACCACGCTGGTTGGCGATGTGGTGAAGAACGGTCGTCGCGGCTCGCTGGGCGCCACCTTGACCGTTCGCGGCGTGCAGGGCCATGTGGCGTATCCGCACCTGGCCCGCAACCCGATTCACCTGGCCGCGCCAGCCCTGGCCGAACTGGCCGCCGAGCACTGGGACGACGGCAACGCCTTCTTCCCGCCGACCAGCTTTCAGGTGTCCAACCTCAACAGCGGCACCGGCGCCACCAACGTCATTCCCGGTGACCTGACGGCGGCGTTCAATTTCCGCTTCTCCACCGAGTCCACGGTCGAAGGCCTGCAGCAACGTGTGGCCGCGATTCTCGACAAGCATGGCTTGGACTGGCACATCGACTGGGCGCTGTCCGGCCTGCCGTTCCTGACCGAACCCGGCGCCCTGCTGGATGCGGTGGCGGCCAGCATCAAGAACGTCACCGGCCGCGAGACGCAGGCCTCGACCAGCGGCGGTACGTCCGACGGGCGCTTCATCGCCACCCTGGGCACCCAGGTGGTCGAGCTTGGCCCGGTCAATGCCACGATCCACCAGGTCAACGAACGCATACTGGCCAGCGACCTCGATGTGCTGACCGAGATCTACTACCAGACCCTCGTCGAGTTGCTCGCCTGATGCTCACCTGCCCCCTTTGCACTGCCATGCTGGCCAACGCCGACAACGGCATGGTCTGCCCCAGCGGTCATCGCTTCGATCGCGCGCGCCAGGGCTACCTGAACCTGCTGCCGGTACAGCACAAGAACAGCCGCGATCCGGGCGACAACCAGGCCATGGTCGAGGCTCGCCGGGACTTCCTCAACGAGGGGCACTATGCGCCCGTGGCCCAGCGTCTGGCCGAGCTTGCCGCCGAACGCTGGCCACGACGCTGGTTGGACATCGGCTGCGGCGAAGGCTACTACACCGAGCAGATCGCCAAGGCGCTGCCACGCGCCGATGGCTATGCGCTGGACATCTCCCGCGAGGCGGTCAAGCGCGCCTGCAAGCGCGCGCCGTCCGTGCATTGGCTGGTTGCCAGTATGGCGCGTGTACCGCTGGCCGACGCCAGCTGCCAATTCCTGACCAGCGTGTTCAGCCCGCTGGACTGGGCCGAAGCCAAGCGCCTGCTCGCCACTGGTGGCGGCCTGATGCGCGTGGGGCCCACCAGCGGTCACTTGATGGAACTGCGCGAGCAGCTCTACGACGAGGTACGCGACTACGTCGACGACAAGCACCTGTTGCAAGTGCCCGAAGGCATGCAGCACGCACACCACGAAACCCTGACCTTCAAGCTCAAGCTGATCGACGCGCAATCGCGTGCCAACCTGCTGGCGATGACGCCCCACGGCTGGCGCGCCAGCGCCGAGCGCCGTGCGGCGGTGATCGAACAGCCGCGACCGCTCGTGGTCACGGTATCCATGCGCTACGATTATTTTGTGCGTCAAGACTGAGCGAGCCTACCCATGCGCCAACCCGATATCGAGATTTACCTCAAGGACGCCGACGTCGACCACAAGGCCATCGCCGCCTGGCTCGGCGAAGCCCTGGGCCCTTGCAGCGACTGGCAGCAGAAGGGCCAGACCTGGAAATGCCGTGCGGGCAACGTGCCGGTGACCTGGCTGCCCAAGGCGGTCGGCAAGTGGAACAGCCTGTACCTGGAAAGCGACAAGACCCCTTGGGACGACGACATCGCCTGCGCCCGCGCGGCCTTCGCGGCACTCAATGTCGAGGTGCGCTGCGCGCCGGGCAGCTGGGTGGAAGAAGAAGGCGAAGAAAACGCCGACCGCTGGATTCGTATCAGCGAAGACGGTGAAGAAGAGATTACCTGGCGTACCGGCTGACACGATGTGGCTTTTTCGCGGCCACTGACCGCTCCTACGAAGCCATTCGAAATTGCTGCTGGTATGCCAAGCAAAATCTTGTAGGAGCGGCCAGTGGCCGCGAAAGGGCCAGTAGCCATACGCAGATATTCGCTGCCACCCTGCATCCCTTACCTCAGCAAAACCCGGTAAAGTAGCGTTTTCCCCCAAGCCCTGGCCTATGACCCGCTCACCTCTGCACCGCCTCGTGTTCGGCACCTTGCGCCGCTTGCTGTACCTGTGGGTTCGTTCCGAAACCATCAACCAGTCTTCGTTCACCCTGAACCTGGATCGCAGCCGGCCAGTGCTGTACGCCTTGCAGTCGCCCTCGCTGACCGACCTTGCCGTGGTCGACCGCGAATGCACCAAGGCCGGCCTGCCCCGTCCGGTACTGCCCGTGGCCATCGGCGACCTCATGGAACCCACGGCGGTGTTCTATCTCACCCCGGACCCGGACTGGCTGGGTCGCCAGGACAAACGCGGCGCCCCGCCCACCCTCGCCCGGCTGGTCACCGCGCTGGCACAGAATGCCGGCGAAGATGCGCAGATCATTCCGGTCAGCGTGTTCTGGGGGCAATCGCCCGCCAGCGAGTCCAGCCCCTGGAAGCTGCTGTTCGCCGACAGCTGGGCGGTCACAGGGCGCTTGCGCAAACTGGTCAGCATCCTGATTCTGGGGCGCAAGACCCGCGTGCAGTTTTCCGAGCCGATCCATCTGGCCGAACTGGTGCAACAGAACAAGGGCCACGAGCGGACGGTGCGCATGGCCCAGCGCATCCTGCGAGTGCACTTCCGCAACCTGAAGACCTCCGTCATCGGTCCCGACATTTCCCATCGCCGTCATCTGGTCAAAGGCCTGGTACGCGATCCCCTGGTGCGCCAGGCCATCGCCGAGGAAGCCGAGCGCGAACACATCACGCTGGAAAAGGCCGAGGCCCGCGCGCTGCACTATGGCAATGAAATCGCCTCGGACTACACCTACACCGCGATCCGTTTTCTGGAAGTGGTCCTGAGCTGGTTCTGGAACAAGATCTACGACGGCATCAAGGTCAACAACATCGATGGCGTGAAGGACGTAGCCCGCGGCAACGAGGTCATCTATGTACCCTGTCACCGCAGCCACATCGACTACCTGCTGCTGTCCTACCTGCTGTTCAAGAACGGCCTGACCCCGCCCCACATCGCTGCCGGCATCAACCTCAACATGCCGGTGATCGGCAGCCTGCTGCGCCGTGGCGGCGCGTTTTTCATGCGTCGTACCTTCAAGGGCAACCCCTTGTACAGCGCGGTGTTCAACGAATACCTGCACACCCTGTTCACCAAGGGTTTTCCGGTGGAGTACTTCGTCGAGGGCGGCCGCTCGCGCACCGGACGCATGTTGCAGCCCAAGACCGGCATGCTCGCCATCACCCTGCGCAGCTACTTGCGCTCCTCGCGTACGCCGATCGTCTTCGTGCCGGTCTACATCGGCTACGAGCGGGTGCTGGAAGGCCGCACCTATCTGGGCGAGCTGCGTGGAGCGACCAAGAAGAAAGAGTCCATTCTGGACGTGTTCAAGGTCATCGGCGCCCTCAAGCAGCGTTTTGGCCAGGTGGCGGTCAATTTTGGCGAGCCAATCAAACTCCAGGCCTTTCTCGACGAGCAGCAGCCTGGGTGGCGCGAGCAGGAATTGGCACCGCAGTTCAAGCCCGACTGGCTGAACGAGACCACGCACCGCCTGGGCATCCGCGTGGCCCGTCACATGAACGAGGCTGCGGCGATCAACCCGGTGAACCTGGTGGCACTGGCATTGCTGTCGACCAGCAAGCTGGCCCTGGACGAAGGCGCCATGGAACGGGTACTCGACCTGTACCTGACGCTACTACGCAAAGTGCCCTACTCGCCTCACACCACCGTGCCCGAAGGGGACGCCCGCAGCCTGATCGCCCATGTCCAGGACATGAAGTTGCTGTCCGAGCAGCGCGATGCCCTGGGCAGGATTCTGTACCTGGATGAACAGCATGCGGTGCTGATGACCTATTACCGCAACAACGTGCTGCATATCTTCGCCCTGCCCGCGCTGCTGGCCAGCTTCTTCCAGAGCACCTCGCGCATGACCCGCGAACAGATCCTGCGTTACGCCCATGCGCTGTACCCCTATCTGCAGGCCGAACTGTTCATCCGCTGGAACGACGAGCAACTCGACGAGGTGATCGACCAATGGCTGCAGGCTCTGGTCGAGCAAGGCTTGCTGCGCCTGGAGAACGGCGTGTACCTGCGCCCCGCGCCCAGCTCGCGGCAGTTCGTGCTGCTGACCCTGTTGTCGCGCGCCATCGCCCAGACCTTGCAACGCTTCTACATGGCGATCGCCCTGTTGCTCAACGCCGGCCAGAACACCCTCAGCGCCGAGGAGCTGGAAGACCTGTGCACGACCATGGCCCAGCGCCTGTCGATCCTGCATGGCCTGAACGCACCGGAGTTTTTCGACAAGAGCCTGTTCCGCCACTTCATCCAGACCCTGCTCGATCAGGAAGTGTTGCGCCGTGATGCCCAAGGCAAGTTGAGCCACCACCCGCTGCTCGACGAACTGGCCGAGGGGGCCGCCAAACGGGTGCTGCCGGCGGAGATTCGCTTGTCGATCCGTCAAGTCGCGCTGCACCGCAGCGAGGAAGCCGCCGACGGGCTGTGACCGTCGGCGGGCCGCTGTACATCATTCCAGTCTCACTAAACGAGTCGACGTGAACGAGGCCTCTTGATCCCTAGCCCGGACGACGAAGGCGCGTACCTCGACCGGTTGCCGGTAGTTGACCAGACTGGCGGGAATCACCACCCGAACGGGTTGGGAGGGGTCGGATACAACCTGCTCGACACGCCATGCCACGATGCTCAGTGCTGTTTCGGGAGAGGTATCGGCAAACCAGATGACCCTGTCGCCAATCCCGAGACTCCACGGTTTCGACAAAGTGATCAATGCCTGACCTCTGACCCACCACACGGCAGATTCCACGTGAGTAAGTGGCATCACATCTACTGATTCTACCGTGGGCTGAACATCGAAACGGCTCACCGGGCCGTCCAGGACTCGACCCAGTGCAAGAACGGTATAACTGGCGACGACTTGGCCTCCCAGGTGGGCGATCACGTCTCGAGGCGGTATTTGAACGGTCAGACCGTTCGCCTGATGCTCATAGGTCCAGGGAATGGAAGTGACCCGATGTCCTTTCCCTGCACTGCCGCCCCAATAAAACGTGACCACGTCGCCGGGGTTGAGCCCAGGTGCTGGCGCAAGAAAAACCGAAACCCCGACCGTCGCCGCCTCCACGGAGATGAGGGGAAAGTCACCGCTGTTGTACTCGGCCTCCAGAACCTGAAGTGGCGGTCTCTTGACTGCGAAATTGAGTACGGTGTATTCCGATCTCATGTCTGAACCGTCTTGCACGACGTAGTACAGCGAGACCACCTGATTGAGCAGCCGACTGGCCATCTCTCCCGGCACTTTCCAGGTCACCATGGCGTCGTCGGTGGTCAGTGCTCCCACGCCCTGGGTTGCCGCGGTGTAACCCTTCAGCAGTAAGGACAGATAGCTTCCATTTGGCAAGTGTGCAGGCCGGGGAGCCGATACAGTAAGGCCGGCAGAGATGGCCTCCTCGGTAACCCCACCCTCGATGGCTTCCAGCACGGTGGGTGCCTCAAGCGACCCAGGCTCCACCAAGGCCGGAGGTCGATCGGGCAATGATCCATGCAGAGGCGAATCCATTCTTGTGATCGTCACCTGGTCAACTTCGGCAGCCCAGACCGCACCCGCGGTTATCCACGTTGTAGTGAACACTGAGTTTCCGGAGAATTTGGGAAAAAAGGCTGAACTCCATTTGGTAGGCCCATCGAGAGATCGGGTCTCCAGCAGGTAGTCTCTTCTGGGTGAGCTCAGTTCTTCCCAGAGAAACAGTGTTTGGTCGGCACCCGCCTGCTGCCCTACGGATTGAGGTACTGTAAACAGCACTCTGGTTTCTTCGCTCAACTCGCTGAAAAGACGAGGGCCGGTAAAAGCTGCGTCGGCAACAACGAGGGCACCACTATCGCGTTCTACGAAAAACGTACCGAGCGGCCCCTGTTTAGTGCCGTCTGCCGCTACAACTCTGTAAAAAACGGTAATCGTACTGTTGCCGCTCGGTTGCAGAAGCTTCGCAGGCACGGGTACGCTGATGGCCTGACCAACAGCGCTCTGCTCAACCGTCACTCGGAAGACATGGCTGCCTTCCGACTGCTGCCCGAGCAGATAAATCATGACGTCGTCGCCGTACTTCATGCCGTCATAAGGAGGAATGAGCAATACGCTGCCACGGGCCGCAACTTGTGCGTCTATGACGCTATTTATAGCACCCTCCATACGGGCCATATGATTGGGAAGTGCCAATTCGAAAAATGTGGTTATCCATATCAACGGGACCCCTATACCGAGTTCGAACACGTACAAGTCGGCCGCCATGACCTGCCCTGCAAAAGGCGCTAGTTGCTCAGGAGCTATGAACAATTTTTCGCCTTCATAAATACCGTCGACAACCTCAGTGGAAAATTGCCACTGTTCACTATCAAAGCTCAGGGCCAATATAATTATCCCCTCTTTTGGCAGGGCGGGATGACCGGTCAGCGGAGGAACAATGATCGAGATTCCGCGCTTGAGGTGATCAGCGGTGACCTCCCCATAGCGAAAATTGAACGTTTGACCGTGATGGGCGCCTTCTACATCCAGAAGCACTTCCTCGACAACCGATGGCTTGTGTGTTGCCGTTGCCTTGGGGCGTTCGGGAAGGCTGTGAACATTGAGCAATTTAGTGAGCGCATTCATATACCTGTCCTCGACCATTTAAGGCAGCGAAGCAAACAAAGAGAAAGATTTTGATTTCATGATTTCTTAAACCAACATAGCAGCCAACCTGAACAACTGCCAAAACACCCCTGATAAAAACAAAAGTATTCACTAAGCAATTATGTGAAAAGTCGTATTCACTGCGGCGCAATCCGATACGAGGACTGGACACATCATGGCGCACCTTATTCTTGACCCTGTACAATGATGACTTAAAGTGGCTCTGGTTACCTCGTAAGTCAGCGTGACGCGACGGGTCTGGGATGTACGTTGTAGACATACCTATATATGAAAGAGGAAAGAAACCCATGAAACGCCTTTCACTGATCGTCCTCAGTGCTCTCATCGGCGCCTGCAGCAGCCTGCAGCCTGCCAGCAAAGCCACCCTGGAAGGGGAAGCGTTCTATCTGCAGCGCATCGCCTTGCCACCTTCGGCGGTCTTGACCGTGAGCCTGCAGGACGTGTCTCTTGCGGACGCACCTGCCGTGGCGCTCGCCCGGCAAAGCGGCCCGATCACCGGCCAGGTGCCACTGCCGTTCAAGCTGGAATACGACCCGGCTCAAGTCAAACCGGGTCATCGTTATGCCGTGAGTGCCCGCGTCGAAGCCGATGGTCACCTGTTGTTCATCAGCACCCAGCATCACGGAGTGACGCTGGATGGCAAGGATGAACAGCCGTTGCGCATCCGCATGGACGCCGCTGCGCGGTAATCCGGAACGCGGCGGTGGTCAGAATCGATAGACGCTGCTCAGCACCGCCGCGCGACCGTCGCCGTACTCCACGGCCGAAGAGCGGCTGTCGCTGCCGATGACCGTACGCACCCGCTCGACATAATGCTTGTCGGTCAGGTT
>Ga0308168_1002359_pt1 | contig 15624 bp, 15 predicted proteins | sample PhyCR2_FD_202133 | JGI IMG/M metagenome (GOLD analysis project Ga0308168, IMG submission 202133) | Phyllosphere microbial communities from UC Gill Tract Community Farm, Albany, California, United States - DLSLRC.R2 | ecosystem: Host-associated > Plants > Phyllosphere > Unclassified | place: USA... | reverse complement strand
CGACGCCGGCCAACTGGAGGCGCTGGCGCTGGAAAAGCAGCCGGACGTGATCGTGCTCGACATCGGCCTGCCGGGCGTCGACGGCTACGAGCTGGCGCGCATGCTGAAGGCGCATCCGGTGCTGAAATCGATCCGCCTGGTGGCGCATACCGGCTACGGTTCGCCGGAAGACCGGCGCAAGGCGCAGGCGGCGGGCTTCGATGCGCACCTGGTCAAGCCGGCCGAGCTGGACGACCTGGAAAAAGCCCTCCAGGGCTGAGCAGGCGCCGGTTGGATGCTTGGGCGGCAATAAGGTGCGTCATCGCACCGTCATGTCCGGCATGCCGCACTAACCTGCCTCCATCGACATCAACGATGGGAGGTCATCATGCCCCGTGGCGCCAGCCCCAAACGCGAAAACGAGTTCAAGAAGCTCGAAACCGAGTTCAAGAAGGAACACCGCTACCCCGGCCGCGAGGAAGAAGTCGCCTCGCGCATCGTCAACAAGCAGCGTGCCGAGCACGGCGAGACCAAGCAGTCCGCCCACGCCGGCTCGAAGCAGTCGGCGAAGAAGTAAGCGTAGCGCTGTAGCCGCAACCTGAGCGAATGACAGAATGACAGAATGACAGAATGACAGAATGACAAAGACAAAGACAAAGCCTTCCGGGCCTTCGGCCCGGAGGGCTTTGTCGCATCCGGGGCGGGCGCACCCCGCGCGGGCCAGCCCCCGGATTCTGCAGTTCGTCGCATGCCGCTGGCCTGTTCGATGCCAGAAACGCTATCCTTTTTCGCACGATGATCTGGAGCATCGGCCGGCTTGCTGGTAGTGTTTTCAGTACAACAAGAACAGGGTGCGGACATGCAGATGACGATGAGAACGGCGCTGGGGCTGGCGCAGGCGGGTTTCTGGGCCATGGTCGGGGTTGCGCAGGCGGCACCAAGTGGCTATGCCGACGACCAGGCCGAGTTTGCGCGGGAAACCCGCCCGATCGATGCGCGCGTGGTGCGCGTGCGCCTGGACGGCGTGATCGGCCTGCAGATCCGCCAGGGCGCGGCGCCGGCACTCACGCTGAGCGGCGAGCGGCGCTGGCTGGCCAAGGCCGTCACCGTCCAGAACGGCGATACCCTGAACATCGGCAGCGAGGTGCGTGGCCGCATGCGCATGGGCGGCCTGCAGGCCGAGCTGACCCTGCCGGCGCTGCGCGAGGTGACCTCCGAGAGCCTCGGCTCGACCGACATCACCGGCTTCTCGGGCGAGGAACTGACCTTGCGGCTGGACGGCGCCGGTTCGATGCGAATGGCCGGCCATTACCGGCTGGTGCGCGTCAACCTGGGCGGCATCGGCAGCATGCGCCTGGACGGCCTGGACGGCGACGGCGTCGAGCTCAACCTGCAGGGCGCCGGCGTCGTGACCCTGAACGGACGCGCGCGCTGGCTGAAGGCCGACCTCGGTGGACTGGGCAGCCTGGACGCCCAGCAGTTCAACGCCGACAACGTCGACATCGACCTGTCCGGCCTGGGCAATGCCCGGGTCACGGCGCGCCAGAATGCCAGCCTCAACCTGTCCGGGCTCGGTTCGGTGACCGTGTACGGCAAGCCGCTCAACCGCAAGGTCGCGGTCGACGGCCTGGGCAAGGTGAGCTGGAAGTGAAAAAACTCACGCTCGCCATCCTGGTCGCACTCGGCCTGCACTGCAGTGCCATGGCCGGCTTCCCCGAGGGAGCCAGCGCCTACAACGCGCGCAACTACACCCTCGCCCTCAAGGAAGTCACGCCGCTGGCCAAGGCCGGCAATGCCGACGCCCAGCACCTGCTCGGCCTGATGTACTACATGGGCCGCGGCGTGCCGCGCGACTACAAGCAGGCCTTTTCGTGGCATTACAAGGCGGCGCTGCAGGGCAAGGCCGACGCCCAGTACGTGATCGGCGCCATGTACTACACCGGCAACGCGGTGCCGCAGGATCATGTGCTGGCCGTGCAATGGTTCCGCAAGGCGGCCGAGCAGGGCCACCCGGATGCCCAGCACGCGCTCGGCCTGATGTACCGCTACCACGTGGCTGGCGTGCCGCAGGACGTGGTGCTGGCTTACATGCTGATGAACCTGGCTGCCGCCGGCGGCCACCGCAACGCCGTCGAACAGCGGGCCGGGATCGCGCGCCAGATGAGCCAGGAACAGATCGAGGAAGCGCAGGCGCTGTCGCGCAGCTGGAAGCCGGGCACGCCGCTGCCGGCGCAGTCGCGAAGCGGTGGCGGCACCGGGTAACTATCAGACTGACGGCAGGTGCCGGACGACATCTCCTTGCGGTGCAGTCCTACGCGGCGATGGCATGCCGATGATGGCGAACGCATCCGTGGACGCCTAAGATGGGTTTATCTCAGCCTGTCTTTCAGCCAGTTCTTCACCCAGCTGTTCCACGGCTCAACCAATGGAGGGCATCGTCATGGCATCGAATCAAGGCGGCAAGGGTAGCAAGGGTAACAAGCAGAGCGGCGACACCAGCAACCGCGGTTTCGCATCGATGGACCCGCAGAAGCAGCGCGAAATCGCCTCCGAAGGCGGCAAGGCGGCGCACGCGTCGGGCAATGCCCACGAGTTCACCTCGGAAGAGGCGCGCCGGGCCGGCTCGATGAGCCACAAGAACGACGGCAACCGCCAGAGCCAGGGCGGCGGCAGCCGGCAGGACGGCAACGAGGGCGGTGGCGGAATCCGCGGCGGCTCGCCGGAGCAGCATGCCAGGGCCGGTTCGGAGAGCCACAAGAACGACAAGAAGTAAGTTGTATGTAATTTGCGTTGTGGCCACTGCCACTGCCAGCTTGGGCTGGCAGTGGCGGCGACCAGTATTTCACCAGTATTCCACCACTATGCCACCAGCATGCCGCCAGCATGCCGGCCTTACACCAAACTTACCTGTAAGACGAAGTCGACTGCAGCGAACCGGCCTGCAGGTAGCCCCCACCCAGCGAACGGAACAATCCCAGCGGCACCGCCGTGCCCATCGCCTGGTAGCCGAGGTCGTTCGGGTGCAGGTGATCGCCGCTGTCGTAGGCCGGCAGGAAGCGCGCCGGGTGGCTCGGATCGCGCGTGACGCGGTCGAAGTCGATGACACCGTCGAACTCGTCGCCCGAGCGGATCCAGTTGTTGACGGCTTGGCGCACCACTTCCTTCTCCGGCGAGTAATAGCCGGCGCCCTCGAACGGGGTCAGCGTGGCCCCGAACACGGCGATCCCCTTGGCGTGGGCGCGCGCGATCACCTGGCGGTAGCCGGCGATCAGGTCGTTGGCCGTCACCGGATTGGTGGCCGAGCTGTTGCCGATGTCGTTAATCCCGATCATCAGGGTCATGTAGCGCACGCCGGCCGTGGCCAGCACGTCGCGGTCGAAGCGCTCCTGGATGCTGCGTCCGGCCAGCGAGCCTTCCGGCGGATTCGACAGCAGCCGGTTGCCGCTGATGCCGCGGTTGACCACGCCGAGGGCGGCGTTGACGCCCGCAACCGGGTCGCGCACGATCTGCAGGCGCCGTGCCAGCCAGTCCGGCCAGCGGTTGTTGGTGTCGGGCGTGCTGCGGGTGCCGTCGGTGATCGAGTCGCCCAGCGTCACGATGGCGGCGCCGTTGCCCGTCACGTCGACTTCCGTGAGCAAGGGCCAGGACAGGATCGTGCGCTGGGTCGGGAAGGTGGCGGCCCCGGTGAAATCGCCGCCCGGCAGCGACACGTAGTTGGTCTGGCTGGCGGTGCCGTGGATGGTGGTGGCGCCCTGCGTGCCCGGCAGGTAGAGGCTGACGGCCAGGTCGGACAGCGCCGGCACGTTCAGGTCGACCGGGTCGGACAGCACCGGCGCGCCGGGCGGGATCGTGATGCCGGGGAAGCCGCTGAAGGTCAGCGGGCGGTCGGTGCCGGGCTGGATGTCGGCGCCGCCGGCGCGCAGCGCGATATGGGCGCCGCCGATGCGCAGCGGCGTCGACCCCATCTCGTTCGACAGGCGGATCCGCACCCGCGTGCCGCCGATGCTGGTGTGGACGATCAGGCGCACGGTCTGGTCGGTGAAGGTCTGGGTGTTGGTCGGCAGCGGCGGCCCGCCCGGACCGGCGCCCCAGGTACCGACCCAGCGGTCGGCATTCCAGCCCTGGGCATAGACCGGCGGCGGCTGCCAGGACAGTACCGCGGCCAGGCCGATGCCGGCCAGCAGGAAGCCGCGGCGGGCGGCTTGCGGGGTGGCGGGACGCGGCAGCCATGCCGCGAAGGTTCTGCGCCCGGCGTCCAGCAGGGCAGGCAAACTGAGCTTCATTTTTCGCTCCTTTTGTGATGCGTCCATGGCGCCGCGCGGAAAGCGCGATGCGCTATGCATGGGCTCGCCGAGCCAATCTAAGCGGGCTCGGGCATAACAGCAAGGGCAGGGCGGCTGCACTCCTTGATCTGGCGCGAACCCATGCCGCATAGCCGTGTAAATAAGAATTTGTTAGCGTTATCAAAGGCTTGCGCGGATGTGCTCGCTTGGACGCACCCCGAGCGCTGGCGTACAATTGCTCTTTATTTAACTAAGGTGCGATATGCAAGCGATCGAAATCACCCAGCCCGGCGGCCCGGAAGTCCTGCAGCCGTGCGAACGTCCTCTCCCTGAACTCAAGCCGGGCGAGATCCTGATCAAGGTCCGCGCGGCCGGCGTCAACCGCCCCGACGTGTTCCAGCGTCTCGGCCAGTATCCGGTGCCGCCCGGCGCCTCCGACCTGCCGGGCCTGGAAGTGGCCGGCGAGATCGTCGACGGCGACCTCGGCGACAGCGGCTTCAAAAAAGGCGACCTGGTGTGCGCGCTGGTGCAGGGTGGCGGCTACGCCGAATATTGCGCCGCGCCGCTCGCGCAATGCCTGCCGGTACCGCAGGGCCTGAGCCTGCTGGAAGCGGCCTCGTTGCCCGAGACCTTCTTCACCGTGTGGAGCAACGTGTTCCAGCGCGCCGGCCTGAAGGAAGGCGAGACCCTGCTGGTGCAGGGCGGCAGTTCGGGCATCGGCGTCACCGCCATCCAGGTCGCGAAGGCGCTGGGCCACCGCGTGTTCGCCACCGCCGGCACTGCCGACAAATGCCGCGCCTGCGAGGAACTCGGCGCCGAGCGCGCCATCAACTACAAGGAAGAAGACTTCGTGGCCGTGGTCAAGGAACTGACCGGGGGCAAGGGCGTCGACGTGGTGCTCGACATGGTCGGCGGCGACTACGTCGCGCGCGAAGTGTCCTGCCTGGCCGACGATGGCCGCATCGTGATCATCGCGCTGCTGGGCGGCGCCAAGGCCAACGTCGACCTCGGCCAGGTGCTGCGCCGGCGCCTGACGATCACCGGTTCGACGCTGCGCCCGCGTCCAATCGCATTCAAGGCGCAGATTGCGCGTGAATTGCGCGAACGCGTATGGCCGCTGCTGGCCGCCGGTACGATCAGGCCCGTGATCTACAAAACCTTCCCGCTGGAGGCGGCTGCCGAGGCGCATGCGCTGATGGAGAGCAGCACCCACGTCGGGAAGATCATGCTGGATTTGGAAACTGCGTAAGGAAATTGAGATGCAAGCAACATGCAAGGTCAACCATCGTTTGACCGACTTTTCAACGACCGCTAAAATAGCGGGTTATTTGACCGTGGGGTTTTGATGCGTGCCAAACTCATCATAGGCAATTGGAAGATGAATGGCAGCCGCGCGGGCAACGCAACGCTGCTGGCAGACATCGCCGCGGGATTGACGGATGCGCCAGCCGCTTGCGCGGTATGCGTGCCGTCGCCTTATCTGCAGCAATGCGAGGAAGTGCTGTCGGGTACCCCGATCGCCTGGGGTGCGCAAGATGTATCGGTGCATGGCTTCGGCGCCTTCACGGGCGAAGTCTGCGCCAAGATGCTGTCCGAGTTCGACTGCCGCTATGTGATCGTCGGCCACTCCGAGCGCCGTGCCTACCATATGGAAAGCAGCGAGATGGTGGCCAGCAAGGCACTCGCGGTGCTACAGGAAGGCATGACGCCGATCGTGTGCGTCGGCGAAACCCTGGAGGAGCGCGAGGCGGGCCAGACCGAAGCCGTGGTCGGCGCCCAGCTCGATGCGGTGCTGGAACAGCTGGACGCGGATGCGGTGACGAAGATCGTCGTCGCCTACGAGCCGGTGTGGGCGATCGGCACCGGCAGGAATGCGACGCCGGAGATGGCGCAGGCGGTGCATGCCCACCTGCGCAGCCGCATCGCGGCACGCAACGGCGAGGCGGCGCAGCGCATTGCCATCCTGTACGGCGGCAGCATGAAGCCGGACAATGCGGCGGCACTGCTGGCGCAGCCGGACATCGACGGCGGGCTGATCGGTGGGGCGGCATTGAAAGCCCAGGATTTTCTGGGCATTATTCGTGCTGCAAAGTAATTCAGTACTGCGTGATTGATGTTGTCGCCCGGGCTACGGCCCGGGTCTGTAGTTAAACCTTGGAATGGAATAAATAATGAACGTGTTGTTCAATCTGATCGTCGTGGTGCAAGTCGTGTCGGCGCTGGCCATCATCGGCCTGGTGCTGGTCCAGCATGGCAAGGGTGCCGACATGGGTGCCGCCTTCGGTTCCGGCGCCTCCGGCAGCCTGTTCGGTGCCAGCGGCTCGTCGAACTTCCTGTCGAAGTCGACCGCGGTCGCCGCTGCCGTGTTCTTTGCATCGACGCTGGCCCTGGCCTACTTCGGCAGCAACCGTCCGCATGCCAGCGTCCGCGGCGGCGTGATGGAGAACGTCACGATTCCAGCCCAGAAGGCCCCGGCACTGCCGGCCAACCCGGCCGATGCCGTTCCGGGCGCAGTGGCGCCGGCCAACCCGGCCGACGCAGCACCGGCTACCGCAGCACCTGCCGCCGCAGCACCGGCCACGCCGGCACCGGCAGCCCCAGCCAAGTAATCCGACATCGATCGCGCCGCGCCTGCGTGCGCGGCGCCGTGCCCGGCGCGCGCATTGCCGGGCAGGCCAGAGGCCGACAGCAGACCGTCCACGTCGGTTCCCTGCTGTCGGCCTTTTTCATTGGGCGTACGCCCTGCGAAAGCGTGAATTTACGCCCCGCAAACCCGCCGCCGACCTTGCCGACAACGTCTCTTCCGTATAAGATGTCTTATATAAGACAGTAGATAGAAGTATTGATCTACAGCGATGCGAAGCACGGCGTTCCGACCGCCGCGCGCACCGGTTTGCGGTGGGGCCAATTGCTCCAAAGCAGGGCGGTAGCAGCATCGGCACTTCGCAGAAGCGGTGAAGTGCGAATCCAGTATTCAAAAAGTCGAGAAAAATAGTATTTCTGCTTGTACTAGGTCAATTTGATCATTGATAAAACCTAGTAAGACAATGTAGAATACTGGTCTCCAGCCGACGTGGTGAAATTGGTAGACACGCTATCTTGAGGGGGTAGTGGCGCAAGCTGTGCGAGTTCGAGTCTCGCCGTCGGCACCAGAATACAGAAAGCCAGTTAGGGCGCATGAGCTACGCTCTTTGCCTTAACTGGCTTTTTTACGAGGATTTGTCGGAGGCTTTGAAGAACCGTCGCGATGCGGTGGTGATTCAGGCCCGAGAAGCCCAGTCCGTACCTTCCCGTAGGTATGGGCGAGCCTCGAAGGTCAGGATTGCAACGCGTAGCAGGTGATTCACAGTCTCCAGTCGCTTGGTCCTGGTGGATGGTATCGAAGCCAGGATCGAGCGATTGTGGTACTGCAGTCTCTGCAGTGTTTATCAACGATCGTTCAGCCAAGGCTTCACTGTGAACCTCGAGAACTATTTCCCCGTCCTACTCTTCCTGCTGATCGGCACTGTCGTCGGTCTCGCATCGCAGTTCCTCGGCCGCGTGGTGGGTCCCCACCGTCCCGACGCAGCCAAACTGTCACCGTATGAATGCGGCTTCGAAGCCTTCGAAGATGCGCGCATGAAATTCGACGTCCGGTACTACCTGGTCGCGATCCTGTTTATTTTGTTTGATCTGGAAACGGCATTCTTCTTCCCCTGGGGCGTCTCGATGCGCGAACTGGGCTGGCAGGCGTTCGTGACGATGATGGTCTTCATCGCCGAGTTCGTCGTCGGTTTCTGGTACATCTGGAAGAAAGGTGCCCTTGATTGGGAATAAGCCATGGCTATTGAAGGCGTTTTAAACGAAGGTTTTGTTACCACCACAGCCGACAAGCTGATCAACTGGGCACGCACCGGCTCCATGTGGCCGATGACGTTCGGCCTGGCTTGCTGCGCGGTCGAGATGATGCATGCGGGTGCAGCCCGTTATGACCTCGACCGCTTCGGCGTCGTGTTCCGTCCGTCGCCGCGCCAGTCCGACGTTATGATCGTGGCCGGCACCCTGTGCAACAAGATGGCGCCGGCACTGCGCAAGGTCTACGACCAGATGGCCGAGCCGCGCTGGGTCATCTCGATGGGCACCTGCGCCAACGGCGGCGGTTATTACCATTACTCCTACTCTGTCGTGCGTGGCTGCGACCGCATCGTGCCGGTCGACGTGTACGTGCCTGGCTGCCCGCCGACCGCGGAAGCGCTGCTGTACGGCATCATCCAGCTGCAGAACAAGATCAAGCGCACCAACACCATCGCGCGCTAAGTTGACACCAATCTAAGTCGGTCCCAAAAAACCATGACGACAAAAATCGAAGCCCTCGAACTCGCCCTGCAGAATGCTCTGGGCGAGGGCGCTGCCATTACCGTGGCGCTGGGCGAAGTAACGGTAGTTGTGAAGGCCTCGGCATACCTGGCCTCCATGCAGACACTGCGCGACGATCCGGCTCTGCGTTTCGAAGAGATGATCGACCTGTGCGGCGTCGACTATTCCTCGTACGGCGAAGGCACCTGGGACGGCCTGCGCTTTGCGGTGGTCGTGCACCTGCTGTCGATCGAGCACAACTGGCGCGTGCGCGTGCGCGTGTTCTGCCCGGACGACGACATGCCGCTGGTGCCGTCGATCACCGGCATCTGGCGCGCCGCCAACTGGTTCGAGCGCGAAGCGTTCGACCTGTTCGGCATCCTGTTCGAAGGCCACGGCGACCTGCGCCGCATCCTGACCGACTATGGCTTCATCGGCCATCCGTTCCGCAAGGACTTCCCGATCTCGGGCTATGTCGAGATGCGCTACGACCCCGAACAGAAGCGCGTGATCTACCAACCGGTGACGATCGAACCGCGCGAAAACATTCCGCGCGTGATCCGCGAAGAAACCTACGGGATGAAATAATGGCTGAGCTTAAGAATTACACCCTGAACTTTGGTCCGCAGCACCCGGCAGCGCACGGCGTGCTGCGCCTGGTGCTCGAGCTGGACGGCGAAGTGATCCAGCGTGCCGACCCGCACATCGGCCTGCTGCACCGCGGCACCGAAAAGCTGGCCGAGACCCGCACCTACCTGCAGTCGGTGCCTTACATGGACCGCCTCGACTACGTCTCGATGATGTGCAACGAGCACGGCTACGTGCTGGCGATCGAGAAGCTGCTGGGCCTGGACGTGCCGATCCGCGCCAAGTACATCCGCACGATGTTCGACGAGATCACGCGCATCCTGAACCACCTGATGTGGCTGGGCGCGCACGCGCTGGACATCGGCGCCATGGGTCCCTTCCTGTACGCCTTCCGCGACCGCGAAGACCTGTTCGACGTCTATGAAGCGGTGTCGGGCGCGCGCATGCACGCGGCCTACTACCGTCCGGGCGGCGTGTACCGCGACCTGCCGGACCGGATGCCGCAGCACAAGCCGTCGCTGGTGCGCAGCCAGAAGGCCGTCGACGAGCTGAACGAAATCCGCCAGGGTTCGGTGCTCGACTTCATCGAAGGCTTCACCCAGCGTTTCGACGGCTACGTCGACGAATACGAGACCCTGCTGACCGACAACCGCATCTGGAAGCAGCGTACCGTGGGCATCGGCGTGGTGTCGCCGGAAGACGCCAAGGCGATGGGCTTCACCGGCGCCATGCTGCGCGGTTCGGGCATCGCCTGGGACCTGCGCAAGATGCAGCCGTACGCCGCCTACGACAAGGTCGAATTCGACATCCCGGTCGGCACCAACGGCGACTCCTACGACCGCTACCTGGTGCGCGTGGAAGAACTGCGCCAGTCCAACCGCATCATCAAGCAGTGCATCGCCTGGCTGAACGCAAACCCGGGTCCGGTCATGACCAGCAATCACAAGATTGCGCCGCCGTCGCGCGTGGACATGAAGACCAACATGGAATCGCTGATCCACCACTTCAAGCTGTTCACCGAAGGCTTCCACGTGCCGCCGGGCGAGGCGTATGCCGCGATCGAACACCCGAAGGGCGAGTTCGGCGTGTACATCGTGTCGGACGGCGCCAACAAGCCGTACCGCCTGAAGCTGCGCACCCCGGACTATGTCCACCTGCAAAGCCTGGATGAGATGGCGCGCGGCCACATGATCGCCGACGCCGTGACCATCATCGGCACCCAGGACATCGTGTTCGGCTCGATCGACCGCTAAGACGAACGACCGCCGACATTCAAGAGGCAGAAGAGATTATGTTATCTGAGCAGTGCTTACAAAAAATCGACCGCGAGCTGGCCAAATACCCGGCCGACCAGCGTCAATCGGCCGTGATGGCCGCGCTGGCCCATGCGCAGGTCGAACAGGGATGGCTGTCGCCCGAGACGATGCAGGAAATCGCCGACTACATCGGCATGCCTGCGATCGCCGTGCAGGAAGTCGCCACCTTCTACAACATGTACAACCTGAAACCGGTTGGCAAGAACAAGATCACCGTCTGCACCAACCTGCCGTGCGCCCTGTCGGGCGGCGAGCGGGCAGGGCAGCGGCTGAAAGATGCGCTCGGCATCGATTACCGCGGCACCACCGCCGACGGCCAGTTCACGCTGGTCGAGGGCGAGTGCATGGGTGCCTGCGGCGACGCACCCGTCATGCTGGTGAATAACCACCGCATGTGCTCGTTCATGAGCGACGAAAAGATCGATGCCCTGCTGGAGGAACTCAACAAATGACCAGCCTGCACAACCGTCACATCGACCCGCTGATCCTGAAGGACCTGGACGGCGACAACTGGCACCTGGCCGACTACGTCAAGCGCGGCGGCTACTCGGCGCTGCGCAAGATCCTGGAAGAAGGCATCACGCCGGAACAGATCATCGCCGACCTGAAGGCCTCGGGTCTGCGCGGCCGCGGCGGCGCCGGTTTCCCGACCGGCCTGAAGTGGAGCTTCATGCCGCGCCAGTTCCCGGGCCAGAAATACCTCGTCTGCAACACCGACGAAGGCGAGCCGGGTACGTTCAAGGACCGCGACATCATCCGCTACAACCCGCACGCGCTGATCGAAGGCATGGCCATCGGTGCGTTCGCGATGGGCATCACCGTGGGCTACAACTACATCCACGGCGAGATCTTCCAGGAATACCTGCGCTTCGAGGAAGCGCTGGAAGAGGCGCGTGCCGCCGGCTTCCTGGGCGATAACATCATGGGTTCGCAGTTCAGCTTCCAGCTGCACGCGCACCACGGCTACGGCGCCTACATCTGCGGCGAAGAAACCGCGCTGCTGGAATCGCTGGAAGGCAAGAAGGGCCAGCCGCGCTTCAAGCCGCCGTTCCCGGCCTCGTTCGGCCTGTACGGCAAGCCGACCACCATCAACAACACCGAGACCTTCGCGGCCGTCCCGTTCATCCTGAACATCGGTCCGGACAAGTACCTCGGCATGGGCAAGCCCAACAACGGCGGCTCCAAGATCTTCTCGATCTCGGGCGACGTCGAGCGTCCGGGCAACTACGAGGTGCCGCTGGGCACCCCGTTCGCCAAGCTGATGGAACTGGCCGGTGGCATGCGCGGCGGCAAGAAGATCAAGGCAGTGATCCCGGGCGGTTCCTCGGCCCCGGTCATCCGCGGCGAAGTCATGATGGACACCGACCTGGACTACGACTCGATCGCGAAAGCCGGTTCGATGCTGGGTTCGGGCGCCGTGATCGTCATGGACGAGACCCGCTGCATGGTCAAGTCGCTGCTGCGCCTGTCCTACTTCTACTACGAGGAATCCTGCGGCCAGTGCACGCCATGCCGCGAAGGCACCGGCTGGATGTACCGCATGGTGCACCGGATCGAGAACGGCCAGGGCCGCCCGGAAGACATGGATCTGCTGAACAACATCGCCTTCAACATCAAGGGCCGCACCATCTGCGCCCTGGGTGATGCCGCCGCGATGCCGGTGGAAGCCATGATCAAGAACTTCCGCGAAGAATTTGAATATCACATCGAGCACAAGCACTGCTTGGTGCCGACTTACCTCTAAGCAGGTACCGTAAAAATGGTAGAAATCGAATTAGACGGCAAGAAAGTCGAAGTCCCGCCAGGTTCCATGGTGATGGACGCCGCAAACAAACTGGGAACCTACGTTCCGCACTTCTGCTATCACAAGAAACTGTCGATCGCAGCGAACTGCCGCATGTGCCTCGTGGAAGTCGAGAAGGCACCGAAGCCGCTGCCGGCCTGCGCCACCCCGGTGTCGCCGGGCATGATCGTGCGCACCCACAGCGACAAGGCGGTGCAGGCACAGAAGTCGGTGATGGAATTCCTGCTGATTAACCACCCGCTGGATTGCCCGATCTGCGACCAGGGCGGCGAATGCCAGCTGCAGGATCTGGCGGTCGGCTACGGCAAGAGCCAATCGCGCTACGACGAAGAAAAGCGCGTGGTGGCGCCGAAGGAAGCTGGCCCGCTGATCTCGATGGAAGAGATGTCGCGCTGCATCCAGTGCACCCGCTGCGTGCGTTTCGGCCAGGAAGTGGCCGGCGTGATGGAATTCGGCATGGTCGGCCGTGGCGAACACTCGGAAATCACCACCTTCGTGGGCAAGTCGGTCGACTCGGAAGTCTCGGGCAACATGATCGATTTGTGCCCGGTCGGTGCGCTGACGTCGAAGCCGTTCCGCTACTCGGCGCGTCCGTGGGAACTGCAGCGCCGCCGCTCGGTGTCGCCGCACGATTCGCTCGGTTCGAACCTGATCGTGCAGGTCAAGGGCGGCAAGGTCATGCGCGTGCTGCCGCTGGAAAACGAAAGCATCAACGAGTGCTGGCTGTCGGACAAAGACCGCTTCTCGTACGAAGCGCTGGACAATGCCTCGCGCCTGGTGGGCCCGATGGTGAAGCAGAACGGTCAATGGATCGAGACCGACTGGCAGACCGCCCTCGAGTACGTCGCCCACGGCCTGCGTAACATCCGCCACGAGCACGGCGCCGACAGCATCGCTGCGATCGGCACCGCCCACTCGACCGTGGAAGAACTGTACCTGCTGCAAAAAGCGATGCGCGGCTTCGGCGTCGAGAACGTCGACTTCCGCCTGCGCCAGACCGACTTCGCGCTGGACGGCCAGGTTATCCCGTCGCTGGGCATGCCGATCGCCGAACTGTCGAACCTGCAGCGCGTGCTGGTAGTCGGTTCCTTCCTGCGCAAGGACCACCCGCTGGCCGCGACCCGCCTGCGCACCGCCGTCAAGTCGGGCGCCAAGCTGTCGATCGTCCACGGCTCGGCCGACGACAACCTGATCCCGACCGCCAACCGCCTGATCGCGGCGCCGTCGGACTGGCTGGCCGCGCTGTCGGAAATCGTGGTAGCGGTAGCGGCCGCCAAGGGCATCGCCGCGCCAATCGGCTTCGAGACCATCGATGCCGGCGACGTGGCGAAAGCCATCGCCGCGACCCTGGTGGTCGAGAACGCTGCGAATCTGCCGGGTGCCATTCTGCTGGGCAACGCCGCAGCGAACCACCCGCAAGCGTCGCAGCTGCACGCTGCCGCGCAGTGGATCGCCGATCAGACCGGCATGACGTTCGGCTACTTCGTCGAAGCCGCCAACACCGTCGGCGGTTACCTGGTGAACGCGGTGTCGAAGAACGCCGCCAAGCTGTTCGCCGAGCCGAAGAAAGCCTACGTGCTGCTGAACGCCGAGCCGGAACTGGATGCCGCCAACCCGCAGCAAGCCGTCAAGGCCCTGCAGGGCGCCGAGATGGTCGTCGCGATGTCGGCCTTCAAGCACGGCATGGACTACGCCGACGTGCTGCTGCCGATCTCGCCGTTCAGCGAGACCGCCGGTACCTTCGTCAACTGCGAAGGCCGTGCACAGAGCTTCAACGGCACCGTCAAGCCGCTGGGCGAGACCCGTCCGGCCTGGAAAGTGCTGCGCGTGCTGGGCAACTTGCTGGGCCTGCAAGGCTTCGAGTACGACAACTCGGAAGCGATCCGCGACGAGGCGCTGGGCAAGGGCGTGATGGATCACGCCGACAAGCTGAGCAACGTGTCGAAGCTGGGCCTGTCCGGTGCCAAGTTCGGCGACGGCGCCCAACTCGAACGCCTGGCCGACGTGCCGATCTACTTCGCCGACGCCATCGCGCGCCGTTCGGAACCGCTGCTGCGCACGGCCGACGCCAACGCGCCGCTGGCGACGATCTCGGCCAAGCTGGCCGAACAGCTCGGCGTGCAGGCCGGCCAGCTAGTGACCGTGTCGCAAGGGCAGGGCAGCGTACAGCTGGTCGCCAACGTCGACAGCCGCCTGCCGGCCAACGTCGTGCGCGTGGCTGCCGCCCATGAACTGACTGCGGTGCTGGGCGACATGTTCGGTGCCATCCAAGTAACCAAATCAGCCGTTGCTGCGGCAGGGGAGGCGGCATAATGTCCATGCCTGACGTACTCAACAGTTTTTATGCAGGCGGCGAAAACCTGCTGGGCCCGACCACCTGGACCTTCGCCTGGACCCTGCTGAAAATCGTGCTGGTCCTGCTGCCGCTGATGGGCCTGGTGGCCTATCTGGTGCTGTGGGAGCGCAAGCTGATCGGCTGGATCCACATCCGCGTGGGCCCGAACCGCGTCGGCCCGCTGGGCCTGCTGCAACCGATCTCCGACGCCCTGAAGCTGCTGCTGAAGGAAATCGTGACCCCGGCGAAAGCCACCCCGAGCCTGTTCGTCATCGGCCCTTTGATGACGATCATGCCGGCGCTGGCCGCCTGGTCGGTGATCCCGTTCGGCCCGGAAACCGCGCTGGCCAACGTCAACGCCGGCCTGCTGCTGCTGCTGGCGATCACCTCGATGGAAGTCTACGGCATCATCATCGCCGGCTGGGCTTCGAACTCGAAGTACTCGTTCATGGGCGCGATGCGCGCCTCGGCCCAGATGATCTCCTACGAAATCCCGATGGGCTTCGTGATGGTCGTGGTGCTGATGGTCTCGGGTTCGCTGAACTTCTCGGACATCGTCGGCGCCCAGGCGCGCGGCTGGTTCGTCGAGCACGGCATCAACCTGCTGTCGTGGAACTGGCTGCCGCTGCTGCCGCTGTTCGTGATCTACATCGTGTCCGGCCTGGCCGAGTGCAACCGCCACCCGTTCGACGTGGTGGAAGGCGAATCGGAAATCGTGGCCGGCCACATGGTGGAATATTCGGGCATGGCCTACGCGATGTTCATGCTGGCCGAATACGCCAACATGATCCTGATCGCGGTACTGGCATCGATCATGTTCCTGGGCGGCTGGGAAGCGCCGTTCTCCTTCCTAAACATCGGCGGCGCCGCGGGCGGTTTCTTCTGGCTGTTCCTGAAGGCCTTCCTGATCGTCTCCCTGTTCATCTGGGTCCGCGGCACCTTCCCGCGTTACCGCTATGACCAGATCATGCGCCTCGGCTGGAA
>Ga0308168_1002355_pt1 | contig 15638 bp, 11 predicted proteins | sample PhyCR2_FD_202133 | JGI IMG/M metagenome (GOLD analysis project Ga0308168, IMG submission 202133) | Phyllosphere microbial communities from UC Gill Tract Community Farm, Albany, California, United States - DLSLRC.R2 | ecosystem: Host-associated > Plants > Phyllosphere > Unclassified | place: USA... | reverse complement strand
ACCTGGGCACGCCGACCTTCATGCGGGCGCCGGGCGAAGCCTCCGGTTCCTTCGCGCTGGAATCGGCGATGGACGAACTGGCCTATGAGCTGGGCATGGACCCGGTCGACCTGCGCCTCAAGAACTATACCGAGCGCGACCCGGGCAAGGACCTGCCGTGGTCCAGCAAGTCGCTGCGCCAGTGCTACGAGATCGGTGCCGAGCGCTTCGGCTGGCGCGAGCGCAACCCGCAGCCGCGCTCGATGCGCCTGGGCGACAAGCTGGTCGGCTGGGGCATGGCCACCGCCACCTACCCGACCAACCGCTCGGCCGGCGAATGCTCGGCAAGGATCCTGGCCGACGGCAGCGCCCTGTTCCAGTCCGGCACCCAGGACCTGGGCACCGGCACGTATACCGTCATGACGCAGATCGCCGCCGACGCGCTGGGCGTGCCGGTGGACAGCGTCCGTTTCGAACTCGGCAACTCGCAGATGCCGGAAGCGCCGGTGTCGGGCGGCTCCACCACCGTCGCCAGTGTCGGCCCGGCGGTGCAGGCGGCCGGCCATGCGCTGCGCCTGAAACTGATCGGCATCGCCGCCGCGGACGAGCACTCGCCGCTGGCCGGTGCGCTGCCGGATGCGGTTGGCGTCGAACTGGGCGAGCTCTACCTGCTGGCCGATCCGTCCAAACGCACCAGCATGCTGGAAATCGCCACGCGCCACCAGCAGCGTCACGGCGAAGCGGTCGAGGTCACGGCCAAGGCCGAACCGGGCGACGCCTCGAAAAAATACTCGATGCACGCCTTCGGCGCGGTGTTCGTGGAAGTGCAGGTGGACGAAGCCCTGGGCGAGATCCGCGTGCCGCGCGTGGTCGGCGTCTACGGTGTCGGCAAGCTGATGAACGAAAAGACCGGCTACAGCCAGCTGATGGGCGGCGTGGTCTGGGGCATCAGCCTGGCGCTGCTGGAAGAAACCCTGATCGACAAGCGCAACGGCCGCGCGGTGAACGGCAACCTGGCCGAATACCACGTGCCGACCAATGCCGACATCCAGGCCATCGACGTGCAGATCGTGGACGAAGACGACCCGCACGTGAACCCGCTCGGCGCCAAGGGCATCGGCGAGATCGGCATCACCGGCGTGGGCGCGGCGATCGCGAATGCTGTGTACCACGCGACCGGCAAGCGGGTGCGCGATTTGCCGATCACGCTCGACAAAGTTTTATAAAATCAAAGGAGAAAGAATGACCCGTTTTAAAGAAAAAACCGTCCTCGTCACCGGTGCCGCCTCCGGCATCGGCCTGGCGGCCGCGCGCCACTTCCTGGATGAAGGCGCCCGTGTCGTCATGCTCGACATCGACGGCGCCAAGCTCAAGGAAGCCGCCGGCGGCTTGCCGCAGGAGCGCGTGCTGGTGCAGGTCGGCGACACCGCCGACAAGGCCACCGCGACAAATGCCGTCAAGGCGGCGGTGGAACGCTTCGGCGGGCTGGACATCCTGATCAACAATGCCGGCATGGCCACCGAGGGCGACATCACCCAGACCAGCGAAGAAGACTTCGAGCGCGTCCTGGCGGTGAATGTGGGCGGCTACTTCCACATGGCCAAGGCGGCGATGCCGGAACTGGTGAAGACGCGCGGCGCGATCGTCATGACCTCCTCGGTCTCGGGCCTGGGCGGCGACTGGAACCTGTTCGCCTACAATACCTCCAAGGGCGCGGTCAGCAACATGGTGCGCGCGATGGCGATGGATGCGGCCAAGGATGGCGTGCGGGTGAACGCGGTCAATCCCAGCTTCACCAAAACCGGCATGACCGAGGATATGGTCAGCGATCCGGAACTGGTCGCCGAGTTCAACAAGCGCATGCCGCTCGGCGCGCCCGAGGATCCGGAAGGCGTGGCTGCGGCGATGGCGTTTTTGGCAAGCGAGGATGCGCGCTTGATCACGGGCGTGAACTTGCCGGTGGATGCCGGCTTGCTGGCTTCGAATGGGCAGCCGAAGCAGTAAGAATCTTTGTGGATAGTAAAACGTCGCCCCTGCCTTCGCAGGGACGACGAATCAAACAGGGCTCGTACTAATTATTTAGTGGGCTCCGCCTGCGCCACATGCCCGGCCTTGTCTTCCTTGGCCGCGCCATGCCCGCCATGCTGCGGCCGCGCATTCTCCCAACCACCCCCCAGCGCCAAAAACAACTGCGCCTGATCCGCCGCCAGCTGTGCATCCGACGCCGCCAGCATGCCCTCGGACACCGCCAGCGTGCGGTCCGCGTCCAGCGCGGCCAGGAAGTCGGTGCGGCCGAACTGGTACAGCTTGGCGGTCTGGCGGGCCGCCAGTGCGCTCTGGTCGCGCGCCGCACGCAGGGCCGCATTGCGGTCGAGTTCACGCGCATACACCGTCAGCGCGCTCTCGGTTTCGCGCAGGGCGTTCAGCACCACGGCATCGAAACGGGCCAGCGCGCCCGCCGTGCTGGCGTTGGCCTGGGCGATGTGCACGCGCGCCGAGCTGGTGGCGGGCAGGTTCCACGAGATCAGCGGGCCGAGCGAGAATTTCCAGGTATTGGCCTTGCCGAAATCGTCCATGAAGCCGACGCCGCCAAAGGAGGCGCCGAGGCTGATGTTCGGGTACAGCTCGGCGGTGGCGACGCCGATGCGGGCGGTGGCGCCGGCCAGCTGGCGTTCGGCCTGGCGCACGTCCGGACGGCGGCGCAGCAGGGCGGCGCCATCGCCGACCGGGACCGCGCTGGCCACGCGCGGCGGGGTGGCGCATTGCGCGACCTCGGCCGGGAACTGGCTCGGCACTTCGCCGGTCAGCACCGCCAGGCGGTACAGCGCGGTGCGCTGGCGCGCCACCAGCGGCGGCAAATTGGCGCGCAGCTGGTCGAACTGGGCCATGGCGCGGCTGTTGTCGATGGCGATGCCGCGGCCGCGCTGGATGCGTTCGGCAGTCAGCTTGACGAACTTCTGCTGCAGGTCCACCGACTGCTGGGCCACCTTCAGCTGGTAGCCGGCCGAGCAGGCGTCGGCGTAGGCGCGCGTGGTGTCGGCCGCCACCATCACGTGGGCCAGGTCGCTGGCCGCCTGGGCGGCTTCCTGGTCGGCTTCGGCGGCCTCGATGGCGCGGTGGATGCGGCCGAACATGTCGAGCTGGTAGGCGACCTTGATGTCGCCGTCATAGATGCCGGTGCGCGGCAGCTGCTCGGGCAAGCCGATGGAAGCGCCGGCGAGGCGGCCATACAATGGCGCCGCGCTCATCTCGACTTCCGGCCGCTTCTTCTCTTCCACTTCTTCCAGCACCGCATGCGCGCGCTGCAGGTTGGCGGCGGCCACGCGCAGGTCGGCGTTGGCGCTGAAGGCCTTGGCCACCAGCTTGTCCAGCAGCGGGTCCTGGTACAGATGCCACCAGTCGGCCGGCAGCGGATCGGACGTGAACGATTTTTCGGCCGCGCCCATGAAGGGGGCGTTCGCGGCCGGACGCTTGACCACGGCCTGGTCCGGCACCTTGTAGTCGGGACCGACCGTGGTGCAGGCGGCGAGCGCCGCCGCCATCAGCGACAGGGTCAGCGCCTTGGCGGCGCGGGTGCGGGTGCTATGCATGATCATTCCTTAGTGCGTTGCCCTGGCGGCCGGTGCCGCCGCAGCAGCAGGTACAACAGATGCGACAGGTACGACAGGTGCTGCTGGTGCTGAAGACAGGGCGGGTGCGGCCGGCGCCGCGGCGATGACGGCCGGCGTCTTCGCTGCAGGCGCGGCAGCGGGAGCAGCAGGGGCAGGTGCTGCCGGCCGCGCGGCGCCCGGCAGCACCTTCACGGTCGCGGTCTGGCCGGCCACCAGGCGCACGTCGGCCGGCACCGGATCGAGCGCGATGCGCACCGGGATGCGCTGGGCCAGGCGCACCCAGTTGAAGGTCGGGTTCACGTTGGGCAGCATGTTGGCGCCGGTGGAGCGGTCGCGGTCGGCGATGCCTTCGGCGAAGCTCTCGACGCGGCCGGCGATCGGGCGGCGCGTGCCCATCAGCGTTACCTCGACCTTGTCGCCGATCTGGATGCCGGGCAGCTTGGTCTCTTCGAAATAGCCTTCGACATAGAAGGTGCTGCGGTCGACCACGGCCATCACCGGGTGCGCCGCGGTGGCGTAGGCGCCTTCGCGCAAATCGAGGTTGGTGACGATGCCGTCCACCGCCGACACCACGTGGGCGCGTTCCAGGTTCAGTTTCGCGGTGTCGCGGTTGACGATGGCCTGGGCCAGCGCGGCGCGCGCCTGATCGGTGCGGGTCTGGCCCTGCTCGCGGGTTTCCTGCGACACCAGGTCGTCCAGCTGGGTATTACGCTTGTTCTCGCGGGTGGCCTGGCTCAGGGCCGCCTCGGCCGCCGTCACCTGGGCTTCGCTCTGGCGCAGCGCCAGCTCGAAACGCGCGCGGTCGATCTCGAACAGCGGCTCGCCCGCGCTCACGCGCTGGTTGTCGTGCACATAGACCTTGGTCACCTGGCCGGTGACGTCGGGCGCCACCTGCACCACATAGGCCTTGACGCGGCCGTCGCGGGTCCAGGGCTCGACCTCGTAATGGCGCCACATCTGCCAGCCCGCATAGACCGCGCCCGCAGCGACCAGCAGAGTGATACCGACCCGGCCGACCGCCGGGAGAAAATTTTTCGAAGCCATGTCAGGACCAGTTACGTGTGAAATAGGTCAGCGCGCCGAGCACGATGACGAACAGGGAAAAATCGAAGAGTGCCGGATGCCATACCACGCGGTAGAAACCGGTCCGTGCCAGGACCAGCTTGCACAAGCGCGACACCACCAGCGCCGCCAGCGTGAGCAGCAGGAGCGGAGGAAGGTAGAGGCCATAGATGCTGACTTCGCCGATCATCGGATCTCCTTCAAGTAAGGGCGGTCATGGCGGCGGGCCGGTAGGGCGCCGCCGCTGGAAACAGGTCGCGCCGCATGCCGGTGAGCGCGGCCAGGGCCTCGCGCTGGGCTGCGTCGCTGCTACCCTCGCAGATGGCGCGCAGGGCATTGTCGAGGGAGGCGAGCAACTGGGTCTCGTCATCCTTGTCGATGGCCGGCAGCTGCGCGAAATGGCGCGACACCTGGGTCATCAAGGGGTTCAGGGCGGCTGCGCCGCGGCCGAGCTGGGGGCGCACTTGCTGCAGCAGCGTCATGTTCAGGCCGATGCGCAGGTCGCGCAGCGCGTCGCGCGCCTGCAGGTCCTGGTTCACGCCGGGGCCGGATGCGGGGCGCGATTGCGCGGCCTGCGCCAGGCGCGGCGCCAGCAGGCCAATACGGTCGACCATGCGCGCCGAGAATTCAGGCAGGGTGGTCTTCTCGCCGCTGCCCATGCGCGCCAGCTCGTTCCAGCCGGCCTTCAGCAGGCGGCGCGCGGTCCAGGCGGCGCCGACGCTGCGCACCACGCGGGTCGTTACCGCGGCCACGGTCAGGCCGAACACCTGCGACAACATGCTGTTGACGAAGGTGACCATGTCGGCGTTGTGGGTGTCGACCATCGCCAGCGTGCCGCAGATGCCGAACAAGAAGGGCATCGCGCGCCCGAAGGTGGCGGGACGCGCCAGCAGCACGCCCAGCAGCAGGAACATCGGCGCGCATACCAGCACCAGCATCTCGAAGCTGTGCACCGCCGGCAGCAGCACCAGCAGGTACAAGGCCGACACCGGAATCGAATAGATGGTCCAGCTCAGGAAGCTCTTGATGAAGGGGACCGGGTCGTCCTGGGTCGAGAAGAAGCAGCACAGCACCGCGCACATCATGGGCGCGGTGGCGCCGGCCGGCCAGCCGGTGAGGATCCAGAACGCGCAGCAGATCAGCACCGCGACGATGGCGGCCACCGCCGACAGCGCGGCCATGCCGTAGTCCAGGTGCAGCGCGCTGGGCGGCACGCTCGAGAGTCCGCCGGGCAGCTGGCGCACTTCGGGCGGCAGGCGGCCGGACACACCGGCATCGATGTGCTGGCGCAGGGCGCGCGTCTCGACGCAGATGTCGACCAGGCGGCGCAGGCGCGCAGCCAGGTTGAGTTCGATCATGCCGCTCCAGCCCAGGCCGCGGTGCACCGGCGGCGCCAGTTCGTCGATGCGCTCGTGCAGGCGCGCACCGTGGCCGGCGATGGCCACTTCCTTCGGGTTGTCGGTGAGGGCGACCACGTCCTTCAGCAGCGCATCCCAGTGGGCCGACACGCTGGCCGCGCCGAGCTCGCGCAGCGCGCCCAGGCGGTCTTCGATGCCGGACACGATGGGCACGAACTGCGCCAGGCGCTCCTGCAGCGCATTCACCGCCTTCTGGGTCCAGCGCAGGTGCGAGGTATCGAAGGGCAGGTGGGTGCTCATCACGCGCAGCTCGGTGATGTCGGCCGCCAGCTTGCGGCGGTCGCCAGGACTGCGCGCGTCGCCGGCCGGGTTCAGGGCGTCGCGGATCCAGTGCTGGGCGTCGCGCACCGCATGGTCCAGGCGCGCCAGGAGCACCGGGCCGAAGGGCTGGGGCAGCACCAGGCTGTGGACTAGGGTGGCGCAGGTAATGCCCAGCACGATCTCTTCCACGCGCGCCAGCGCGATGTCGAAGATGGCGCCCGGCTCGTTCACGGCCGGGAAGGCGATCAGGCCGGCGGTGTACCCGGCCAGCATCAGCAAATAGGAACGCGGGGTGCGGTCGAGCAGCGAGATGAACAGGCAGCCGCCGATCCACAGCGCCAGCGCCAGCGACAGCAGCTCGGGCGCATTCGCCAGCTGCGGCACGGCGAAGGTGACCGCGACCGCGCCCAGGATGGTGCCGCCGGCGCGATACAGACCCTTGGAGCGGGTCGGTCCGGCGAAGGGCGCGGCGACGATATACGAGGTCATCATCGCCCAGAAAGGACGCGGCAGGCCGATGCGCATCGATATATATACCGAGAGCATCGCTGCCGCGAATGATTTGACGGAGAACAGCAGCTCCGGCCTGGATGGCAGCTTCATGCTGGTGCGGCTGCCTTGGCGGTGTCTGTGTTACTGCTGTCCGCGGTGATGTTGGCGATGGCCGCCGGCAGGCCGGCCAGCACGCGCAGGCAGGCTTCGACGTCCTCCGGCGCAAAACCGCCGAACAGTTTGCGGCGGAACGGCGTCAGGGCCTGGTCCATGCGCTGGGCGGTTTTTTCGCCTTCGTCGGTCAGGCGCAGAATCTTGGCGCGGCGGTCATGCGGATCGTCGTGGCGCTCCAGCAGGCGCGCCTCAATCAGCTGGTCGACCACGCGCACCAGCGAGGAGGCTTCCAGGCTCAGGGTCTCGGCCAATATGCCCGGGCGCACGCCGGCGTCGCCGAAGCGGCTGATGACCAGCACCGGCAAGCCGGTTGCCTGCGACAGGCCGTAATCGGACGCGACCTTGTCGGCGGCGGCGCGGTAGGCGCGCGAGGCGTGGGTGAGGGCGGCAGTCAGGCTGCTGAGGGTGTGGTCCGGGAGGCTCATCGGGTCGGGCGTCAATACTTCGCTTGTAGACTGTTGATATGCGAAAGTTTAGCATGCGAAGTAGTTTCTTTCAACCAAACGCCGATTTTTGCCCACCCTACGCAATTGTGTGCAGATCAGCTGGCATGACGAACTCCTCCTGGCACCCCACCTCGCGCAAGGCCTCGATCGCGGCATACCCCCAATGCACGGCCCCGAACGCCACCCCGGCCTTGCGCGCAGCGTCCGCATCGGTACCTTGGTCGCCCACGTAGATAACATCCCGCGCCGCCGCCCCACACTCCCTGACCACCGCCCGGATCCGCCCGGCCTTGCCGAAAATCGACATGCCGCAGTCGAAGCGGACGAACAGGCCGGCCAGCTCCGGCCCCAGCACCTGGCGCACGTTGTGCTCGGAATTCGAGGACACCAGCGCCAGCCGCACGCCCTGCGCGGCCAGGTGGCGCAGGGCATCGGCCACGCCGTCGAACAGGGGAATCGCATGCGCGCTGTCCTTCATCATCGCCATGAAGCTGCGCGACACCAGCGGCAGCTTCCAGGCCGGCAGGCCGACGTGGGCCATCATGCGGCGCGTGTCGTAGTGGCGGAACTGGGCGGCGCGGGCGGTGTCGATGCGCTTGAAGCCGTGGCGGTCGGCGATGGTGTTGAAGACGCTGAGGAAGAAGGGGAAGGAATCGGCCAGGGTGCCGTCGAAGTCGAAGATGGCGAGGTGGTAGGTCATGGGGGCATGATCGCACAGCCTGCGTCCGTCATTCCCGCTTTCGCGGGAATGACGGGTGAGGTGAAATCAGCTCAGGCAGTGCGCATCAGGCATTGATCGCCGCCCGCGCCAGCGCCGAATCGTCGCTGAACAAGCCATCGATCCCGGTTTCCAGATAACGCCACATCTCGGCCACCGAGCCCGCCTCGTTGCGCGCCGCCGGCCCGTCGCCGTTGCGGAAATCGGCCGCCAGGAAGGCATTCTCCGGGCGGAAGGTCCAGGTCACCACCTGCAGGCCGGCCGCGTGGGCATCCGCCACCAGCGTGGTGGGCTTGCCCAGGCGCTCGTCCGGCCCCAGCGGGATCACGGCGCGCGTGACCGGCGCCACCACGTCGGCATAGCGCGCCATGTCGCGCAGGCCGCGGCTGGAGACCATCTCGCCGTAGGTCAGGCTGCCGCCGCTCAGGGCCACGTCGGCCGGGCGCACTGCATCGTATTTGCCGCCGGCGATCACCAGCTGCGCCAGCCTGATGTTGTCCGGCTTGCCGAGCAGCTTGCGCAAGCCCTTCAGGTTGGCGGTCTCGAAGGATTGCACCACCACCGGCGCGCTGCGGGTATAGGCATGCGCCTTCAGCGTTGCGACGAAGCGCTCTTCCAGCGCCAGGCCGGCGCCGGCGAACCAGGTCGAGTGCTTCAGTTCCGGAATCAGGCCGATGGTGCGGCCGCGCGCCGCCGCTTCCGCCGCGACGAAGTCGATGACCTCTTCGAAGCTGACGATCTGGAACTGGCCGTCCCAGGCGGTGCCGCGCATCTTCGGCAAACGTTCCACCGCGCGCAGGGTCTTCAGCTCGGCCAGGGTAAAGTCGGACACGAACCAGCCCTCGTGCGTCTCGCCGTCGATCGTCTTTTTCACCTTGCGGCGGGCGAATTCAGGGCGGGTGGCGACGTCGGTGGTGTCGGTGATGGCATTCTCGTGGCGCGCGATCAGGATGCCATCCCTGGTGCACACCAGGTCCGGCTCGACGAAGTCGGCGCCATCGGCGATCGCCCTGGCATAGGCCGCCAGCGTGTGCTCGGGCCGCAATGCGCTGGCGCCACGGTGGGCGTACAGTGTCGGTTTCACTGCGGGATCGAGGCGCGCCACCCAGGCCAGCGCCGGCAGCGTCACCAGGGCCGCGCCGGCCGCCGCGCCTTTCAGCACGCGGCGGCGGACCGGGTCGGAAGGCAGGACGAAAGGCCGCATCAGATATCCGCTTTCAAGGTAATGAAACCCATGCGCGGCGGGATCGGGTAGGTGGCATAGCTGCCGCTCGGCTGGCCCACCACTGGCTGCAGCGGACCTTCGCGGTTCAGCAAATTGGTGCCGCTAATGGTCCAGCGCACGTTCTTCAGGAAGCCCGTCGACATTGGCACTTTACCCGAGACGCTCAGCCCGAGCAGGAAGTAGCCCGGCACGTCCAGGTCGTTGGTGTAGGTGGCGTAGCGCTTGGCCACGTAGTCGCCCGACAACTGCACCTCGAGGTCGGCGCCGGGCTTGAGCGTGGCGATGAACTTGTTCATCCATTCCGGCGTGTTGGGCACGATCTTGCCGGCGGTCGGGATCAGCGTGGTGCCGGACAGATAGCTGTCCTGGTACTTCGAGCGATTATAGGAAATCGCATCGTAGAACGAGAAGGCGCGGCCGAAGTGGAAGGTGCCGGCCATGTCGACGCCATCGGTCTTGACGCTGCCGACGTTGGACAGGATGGTGGTGCCGCCGGCGAAGGAAGTGATGATCGGGTTCGAACTGATCGCCAGCTGGCGGTCGCGGAAGATCACGTGGTACAGCGCCACCTGGCCGTCGAAGGCGGTGAGCGGGCCGAGATCCAGCTTGCGCGAATCGCGCAGGCCCAGTTCGTAGGTGACCGAGGTTTCCGGCTTGGCAGTGGCCTTGAAGTAGTCGAAGGCCGCCTGCGAGGACAGGCTCCACGGCGAATTGCCGCCACCGCCGTAGGTCATGAACTGGCGCATGTTCTTCTGCACGTTGGCGAAGACCTGGTCGGATGGGGAGATGTCCCAGCGCGCGCCGATCTGCGGCAGGAACCATTTTTTGGTATCGATCTTCCCTTGCGGCAGGCCACCGGTGGCGGTGGCGCTGATCGCCGCCGGCAGCGTGTTCACCGGGAACAGGCCTTCAGCGAACTGCAGGCTGGACTTGAAGCCGCCCTGCACCACGAAGTCGGGCCGCAGGCGCCACTCGTCCTGCAGGTGCAGCTGCACCACCTTGTTGTCGATGTCGCTGCCGTACTGCGTGATCAAGGGATTGCTCGGCCGCGTGTACGGCGAGCTCGGATTGTTCACGTCCAGCGCATACCAGCGGCGGTAAGCGCCCGAATTATTATGCTCGAACCAGAGACCGGCCTGGACGCGGTGATCGCCCAGGTCCCAGCGCAGGGTCGAGAGCCAGCCCTGGCGGTTGATCCGGTACTCGGTGGTGCGGGTGGCGTAGCCGGAGCCGCCGAAGATCGACTTCAAATCCTGGTTCGGATAATAGACCCGGAACAGGCCCGGCAGGCCGGCCTGGTTGATCGGACCGGCCACCACGCCGACGCCGTCGTTATGGTGGAAGTAGTACTGGTTCGACCAAGTGAGATTGTCGCTCAGGTAGGCATCGTACTTCACGTAGGCCAGCTTATCGGTCCGCTGGGCGTCGCTGTAGTAATTGCGGAAGTTGGCGCCCACGGCGGCCGGCGGCGCACCGTTCTTGTCCAGGTAGGCCAGGGCGGCGGCGAAGTCCGGGTACAGGAAAGGCCGCGTGTAAGGCGAATTCAGGCCGGCCTGGTGCAGCGAGGAGTCTTCGTTCGGCTCGGTCTTGTCGGACCAGTCGGCAAACACGGTCAGCTTGCCGGCTTCGCCCTGGTGCACGAACTTGGCGTTGACCTGGTCGTTGCTCTGGCGGCCGTTGAAGTCCCAGGCCTTGGCTTCGTGGTGCAGGCCAGAGACGTAGAAGCTGTTGCCACCGCCCATGTCGCCCGAATCGAAGCGCAGGAAGCTGCGCGTCGCCTTGTGGCTGCCCAGGGTCTGCTGGAGGTTGAAGTTGCGGTTACGCGACGGGTCGCTCGAATAGGTTTCGATGGTGCCGCCCAGGTTGTTGGTCGACGCGGTACCGAGGTCGCCCGCGCCGGTGGACAGCACCACGCTGCGCACGTTCTCGCTGGTGAGGGCGCGCTGCGGCGCCAGGCCGTTGTAATTGCCATAGCTCTGGTCGCCGAGCGGCACGCCGTCCATGGTAAAGCCCATCTGTTGCGCATTGAAGCCGTGCACGAACAGCGACAGGTTCTGCTCGTTGTTGCCCCATGGGTCGGCGGTCTGGAAGCTGACGCCGGGCAGTGCCTGCAGCGCCTTCAGCGGATTCATCCCCGGCAGCACCTTCTGCACCTCGGTGCCGGACATGGCCACCGAGGAGCGCGTCTTGCGGGTCGAGATCTCGACCTTGGCGATGGCGCCGGCCGGCGTGGTGTCCTGGATCGCCGGTGCGGCCGCGGCATCGTCGACCGGGGCCACCGGCGTGGCAGAGGCGGCGTGGGCGGCGGCGCACAGGGCGGCAGCAGCGAGGGCGATCAAGGAGGGACGCAATACAGCAACGGCACGGGTGGTCTGGTTCATTGGGTCAGCAAAGCCTGGGCGGTTAAAAATGCCCACAGACTAGCTTTGCAAGATGACCAGCTTGTTACTATTGCATGACGTTTCGATTACCATGGCGGGATGACCACCGTCCTGATCCTCAAACTCTGCCTGGTACCTTCCCTGATTTATCTGGTCACCCTGATCGGCAGGCACTGGGGACCGAATGCGGCTGGCTGGTTTTCCGCGCTGCCCATCGTCGCCGGCCCGATCCTGCTGACCATGGCGCTCGAGCAGGGACGTCCCTTCGTGGCGACCGCCGCCGCCAACACGCTGCTGGCGGTGATCGCGGTGCTGGTGTTCTGCCTGGCCTACGCCTGGGGCACGCGCCGCTTCGGCATTGCCGGCTCGATGGCGTCGGCGCTGGCCGCCTATGCCGCGGCGGTGGCCTTGCTCCAATTGCTGGAACTGCCGCTGCTGGCGGGCTTCGCGCTGGTGGTCGTGTTGCTGGCGCTGGCGCCGCGGCTGTTTCCGCGCGCGGTCGATGCCGATGCCGATGCCGACGTCAGCACCCGTGCCAGGGCGCCGAACGACCTGCCGCTGCGCATGCTCGCGGGCGCCTTGCTGTGCTTCACGGTGACCTATGCCGCGTCCACGCTTGGCCCGCGCCTGAGCGGGGTCTTCGCGATGTTCCCGGTGATGGGCACGATCCTGGTCGGCTTCTCGCATTACGCGTCCGGCCGCGAGTACGCGGTGAACATCCTGCGCGGCATGGTGAGAGGCTATTACGCATTTGCGAGCTTTTGCGTGGTGCTGTCGCTGATGTTGCGCGACAGCCCTGTGGCCCTGGCGTTCGGCGTGGCGGCCGCGTGCGCGCTTGCGGTGCAGCTGGTGAGCAAGCGCGGCATGCGCTTTGCCGCCGGCGCTCAGGTGCGGCGCGGCTGACGGCGGCGCGCCAGAGCGATCCCCGCCAATCCCAGCCCGAGCAAGGCCAGGGCTGCCGGCTCCGGCACGGCGGCGGCGGGTGGCGGCGTCACGTCGGTGTAACGCGCAGTGAGGCCGCGCGTGACCCAGGTATCGAACACGCCATTCACGGCATACGAGAACACATTGTTACTGCTCGACAGGATGAGATAAAAATCATCCGTGCCCGCCATGTTGATGCCGACACCGTTCGACTTGGCACCGAACACATAGCCATCGCTATAGAAGCCGGCGCCGATCTCGGCCGCCGTGTAGGCGTGGCCGCCGATGGTCAGGTCGACCGCATCGATCGAGGTGACGCTGGCGCCCAGCGACGCTGCGCTGAAGAAGATCGAACCAGTTACCGGGTTTTGTGGCGCTGCGGTGCCGCTGAAGATGCCGGGGCTGTAGCCGGATGCCGTGAAGTCCAGCTTATAGGGCGTTGCGTGGGCGACGGCCGAGCACAGCAGGCATGCGGCGCTGGCCAGGACGGGGATGGTCTTTTTCATGGTTTCCCTTGTGGTTATGGACTTCGTTTTTTGTGGTGGGAGTATTTCACGGGGAATGTGTGCTTGTCCTCTTTCATTCTGTTAGGTCTTGAATGCAACACTTGAGGCGTGGGGTTTGCTTTTGCTCAAGGTTCAGCTTGAGGAATTTCGGAATACTTCAGGTTTTCGTCTGATGTATGGCTGAGCCCAAGACGAGGAGCTTGTTCTTTGTCCAGGACTGAAGATGTCGCCTCGCCATGGCTATCATTTTCATGTCGTAAGCAGAGAGAGAGGGTGAAATGAAGCGTCTTATCTTCGTTGTGGGAGCAGCGCTCTTCTCGCTGGCTTACGCGACCGATAAAAGTGCTGGGTGGACCGGAACATACAAGCCACTCCTCGCAACCTATTCAATCTATTCGGGCGAGCCGGGAGAGCGGGAAGCGCCAACACAGAGTGAGAGCAAGCTGGCCATAGCGATCAAGGGTGACGCGGCCAAAGAAATCTTTGACTCACTTTCTCCTGATGCCAAGGACGTACGGTGCACGGATGAAAAAGGTGAACGTCTGCGCAGAAAAGGGGAAGTCTGGTGTTCCTATCGTCCAAGCAACGGGTATCGATGTTTCGTCGGCTTTAATCTCAGAACAGGAGAAAGCCTATCTGGCGCGAGTTGCTAATGCGACAGCGCTCGACATTGCTCGCAGCAGGGATTGCTTTGTTTTCAGCAGCCCAGGCCACTGAACGAACGGACCGGCCTCCTCGATATCGACCGCTCATCGGCGACTACATCATCTATTCGGGCGACCTGGGTGATCAGCAAGCACCTACCCTGAACGATCGAAAACTCTCCTTCATCATCGAGGGGCAAGCGGCAAAAGAGATTTTCAACGCCATGCCGACTGACGACAAAGAAACCTGTAGCGGCGAGAAAAGCGCCCGCAGTCGCAGCAAGGAGAATGTCTGGTGTACCTTCAATCCTGAAGATGGCTACACCTGCTATTTCGGGTTTGACCTTCGGACTGGTAAAAGCATTGCTGGCGGCATGTGTTAAAGCGACTGCCGGCCTCATCCACGGCATCAACTGACGCACCCTCAAGCACAGGGGCCATTGCGGTGTTTGCGCGACTAACTTGTCGGCCAGTGCCGAGCTTTTTTGCACAATCGCTGTCCCATGCATGCACAGCGTTTCAGCTTGAAGATTTTCCTGGCTGAACTAATCTGCTTCCGGTCACGTTCAACATCGACGCCTTCTCGCGCATCACCATTACGATCGGAGCCAACATGAAAGTACGTATCGGGGCAGCACGGCATGCAGCAATCGCTTTCCTCACCTGCTTGCTCAGCGCATGCGCCTTCGGGGCCGTCATCGCCCTGCCCAAGTACAACGTCAGCGTGGACGAGGTGTCCGTCTCCGGATTTTCTTCCGGCGCCCACATGGCGGCGCAGATGCATTTCGCCTACTCGAAGACGGTCAGGAAGGGCGCCGGTATCGTCGCTGGCGGTCCGGTGTACTGCTCGCAAGGAAGCATCGCCATTTCGGTCGGCCCATGCATGCTCGACACGGGATCGCGCAACTTGCCGTATCTGATATCGGTGGTGAACACCTGGTCCGGCAATGGCTACATCGACCCGACCGCGAATATGGCTGGCTCCAAAGCATATCTGCTGTCCGGCACCATCGATTCGACGGTCAGGCAGCCGGTGATGGATGACCTGAAAACGATGTACGCCAACTACCTCCCTGCGACGAGCATCCAGTACAAGAACACCCTCACGGCCGAGCATTCGGTGCCGACCGATTTCTTCGGCAACGGCTGCAGCGTCAACAGCACCCCCTACATCAACAACTGCAACTTCGACACCGCAGGCGAAATCCTGAAGTGGATTTACGGCCCGCTGAATCCGAAAAACGTGGGCACGCTGACGGGCAACTTCATCAATTTTGACCAGTCTGCATTCTGGGGAAATTTCAACCCAAATACCTACAGCATGGCCGACAGCGGCTACGCCTACGTGCCGTCCGCCTGCGCGGCGGGACAGGCCTGCAAACTGCACGTTGCCTTGCACGGCTGCCTGCAGAGCGCCTCGGTTGCCGGCACCGCGTTTTACCAGAATGCGGGCTATAACCGCTGGGCCGATACCAACAAGATCATCGTGCTCTACCCGCAGATGATCGTTACGGCGAACAACCCGGGCGGGTGCTGGGACTGGTGGGGCTATGAAGACGCCAACTTCCCAGGGAAAAGCGGCGGACAGATGGTGGCCATTAAAACCATGATCGACAAGATCGTCAGCGGGAATACGGCGGCGCCCTTCACCTGCAGCCACTGGTACGCCAGCAATGTCGCGCATGTGGCAAACGGCCGCGCCTACACCGGCACCAATGGACAGGTGTATGCGGTGAATTCTAATCAGTATCTCGGCTATTACCTGGCCACGGCCTATACCGATGTGCGGCGTACGTC
>Ga0308168_1002353_pt1 | contig 15647 bp, 16 predicted proteins | sample PhyCR2_FD_202133 | JGI IMG/M metagenome (GOLD analysis project Ga0308168, IMG submission 202133) | Phyllosphere microbial communities from UC Gill Tract Community Farm, Albany, California, United States - DLSLRC.R2 | ecosystem: Host-associated > Plants > Phyllosphere > Unclassified | place: USA... | reverse complement strand
GAATTCTGAAAGATGCAGGGCATACGATCACGATATTTGAAGCACTTCCTGGCCGGGGAATGGATAGCCATAGCATTGAGTTCGATGGTGGAATTATTGATGCACCGCTACGTGTGATGAATCCTCACTTATGGAAAAACACACTCAGCCTTGCTGCTCACTTAGGTATTAAAACCTTTCCAGTTCGTACTTATATGTCATGTAGCTGGTTATTTGAAGATCGTACTGAAACATGGTTAACCACATCTCGTAGCCGTATTGGTAATTTCCCGATTATCAATAATCGTAAAGGCATTCAGCAATATGGCTGGCGTCTTGTAAAAGGGATGTTGCAATTAAAAACTGCAATTCATCAGTTTTTCAAATCTAAAAATCAAGATATTACTCTCGCTGAATTTATTAATCAGAACGATATAGAAGAAGTATTCTGGCATGGCGTTGTTATGCCGGTGCTCTATACAATTTGTACGTGTAATCCAAAAACAATTGGTGACTGGCCTGCAAAAAATTTACTTGAGTTTTTACGTCATTTGACCGATGGCGACATGCTTTTACGTATGAAAGGCGGAACACCAGCATTTGTAGATAGCTTGATTAAAGGTATTGATATCCATAGCGGATCGGCAATTAAGAAAGTTGAATTACAAGGCGAAAAAGTACTGGTTGAAAATAGCCAAGGTGAACAGAACTTATTTGACCGTGTGATTGTTGCAACGCCAACATCTAAAATCGATGAGTTTTTAAACCCTGAACAATTTGCAGAAGATATGAATTTGCTTAAGCAATTCCGCTTTGAGCAAGGCGATCTTGTGATTCATACAGATGCGACAGTCATGCCGCCACGCCGTAAAGACTGGTCAGTGCTTAGCTACATGATGGATCGTAAATTTACGCGTCAACAATTCACAGTGTGGATGAATGCGGTTGAACCAACACTTGTGGGTAAAAATCCGGTATTCCAAACTTGGCGCCCTGTGACTGACATCGACCCTAAAAAAGTCATTTCAAAAGTGACATTAACGCGTGCGGTTGTAGACTCACAAACGATTGCTTTAAATAAACAATTGCAACAACGTCATTTAGATTTAAACCGTAAAGTATTCTACTGTGGTTCATGGTCGTGTGATGGCTTGCCAATTTTAGAGTCAGCAGTCACTTCTGCGATGCATATTGCTGAAATTTTAGGTGCTCCTTTACCATTTGTAGGTTTAAAACCTGAGGTTGAAGTTGCCCCTGAACTCGGCTACTAAAATTGTGAAAAAAAAAGTTCGGGCAATACTCTCGAGACTAATCCCTCATAAATATGCAATTGATGCATCAAATTTAGGGGATGATGGAGAGCTTGCTTGGACAAATTTGGGTTTTTGGAAAAACACCCAAAACTATCGTGAAGCTTGTAGCCAATTGGCTGACCATTTGGCACAAGCTGTCAATTTAAATTCAAAAGATCATCTATTAGATTTAGGCTGCGGGCAAGGTGCAAGTTTATTGCACTGGTTACAGCATTATCGGCCTAAAAGCGTAAGTGCAGTTGACTTGCAAGTAGACTGTGTTAATAAAATTCAAAAACTTATCCCAGAGATAAGTCAGATTTACACGGGTTCATTTTTAAATTTAAAACAATTTGAATTTAAAAACCGCTTCGATATTGTGTTGTGTATCGATGCGGCTTATCACAGTCATTTAAATTCATTTCTTGATTCGGTCACTCTAGTTTTAAATTCAAATGCACGATTAGGTTTTCACTACTTAATGCGTGCCGACTCATGTCAAAACATGACAGTCTTACAAGAACAAAAACATCGTTATCTGCTTAAAGCAGCAGACGTTGCTTGGGATGCTGTGCCCAATGAGAGAATGCTGAGAAATACATTAGAGCAAAAAGGTTTTGTCGGTATTCAAATTGAAGACGTATCAGAACAAGTATTATTAGGTTTTTCACAGTATATTCAAAATCAACAAGAGCGAAATCAAAGCCGAGGGTTGGCAAATTTTAAAATTCAAATGACTGCAAAGTTATGCCGACAACTCTACCAAAATGGATATGTACGTTATATTCAAATCACAGCAATAAAAAAATAGGATGAACTATGTCAGCCAAATATCAAGGATCATGTTTGTGTGGAGCTGTGAGTTACCAAAGCGAAGCAGACCCGCGTTATAGTTTTAATTGTCACTGTCGAGATTGCCAGAAGGCAACAGGTTCGGCATATGCGCCAATTGCTTTTTTTCATCAGTCTGAATTGAAAGTAAGTGGCGAGCTTAAATATTTTGAGACTATGGGATCTTCTGGTCGCTCTATTAAAAGAGCCTTCTGCCCGACTTGCGGTTCTCAGCTTTTTGGCTTACCTGAAATAGCTCCTGAAATGATTTCAATACGTGCAGGTACTTTAGATGACCCGAGTCTCTATCAGCCTAGAGCAGAAGTATTTGTGAGCCAAGCCTATGCTTGGGATACGCTAAACCCAAATCTTCGACATTTTGAAAAAATGATAGAGAAGAGCAATAAATAAGGCTTAATTAAAGAAGCCAAATATTGCTAAGACAATGATTAAAGTAAGGCTACCAATAGCCAGAAATAATATAGTTTTTCTATATTTTCGCTGCGGCATTTTACTTACAACAATAATTAGGCATGCCAGTATGATCACTAGGGGCTGAAAAATATTTGATGGTAAAGTAAACATCTTATTCCTTGTTGTTTTTAAATATATTTTAGAAATAAAGTAATAGGTTGATTATAGCGTTTTCTTATTTAATTGATGAACTGAACTTGTTTATAAATTCATATTTTCGGTTTATTTTCAAAGATAGGAAAATAAATTTTTAAATTTAAATGGACTATGTACGCTTTTTCTTACATACATTCGGGAAAATGACTTCTTTTTATGACCCTACAAATTACCTATGATGAACTCATCAGGGAACAGGAAGTTCCGAAACGTAAAACAACAATAATAAGTTTAAGCATCAGGACGTGAGGTATTACAGGATGTGTACCTAGTAACGAAATACGAAAAAAGCCCAACAGGATGTTGGGCTTTTTTTCATTTTGTATTAATAAATTTGTTTACCACCTAAAGCAGCACAATCAACTGGAGTATTCCATTTCACGGCAGTTCCGGTGAGTACCGGACGAACAATACGCCATGGCCAGAATCCAAATCGTTGGCTTTGATGATAATTAATCACCACATCTGCACCGTATTTACGAGCAACGATCGCTAATTTAGGTTTTACTTCTTCAAAACCGCCATAGGTTCCTTTCGCGGCTTTAATACGTTTAATAGATTTATAGTGTTCTGCTGAAGGGGTACCTTCAATTAAGCAAATGGGTGGATTTGCAGTGGTTTGCATTTGAGATGCTGGGTCTTGAGCATGTATGGTTAAAGGTAAAGCTAGAAATAAAGTAGGTAAAATAAAACGAAGTTTCATATTTTTCCTTGTTGGTATCATAATGAATTAAAGTTTATAAATAGGTCTTATTAACATGACCTTATTTGGTGGCGCATTATAATCATATCTTTTTGATATTTTTTATTTTTAAACCTATTTTTTAAAAAATTAGAAGCATAATTTTTTATCTTTAAATGAATAAATTTGTTTTATAAAGTTATTTTGAAGCTTAGGTTTATAATAAATCTTTATCGAATTTTACAAAAACAAAGTCTTTGAGAAGGGGGCGATGTTGAAAGTATTATTCTTAAAAATATGATTAATATGTTTGCCTAAAATCGTATCTACGGCAAAAGAGATGGTTATTGATTTACAGAAATATGAAAAATAATTTGAGATGTTTAGACAAATAGGTCTGCACTCAATTTTTTGGTAATAATTATAAATCTTTAAGTATTTTAAAACCTACAGACAACAAAAAACCCCATAAATCAAATATTCATGAGGTTTAATGATGGTGCCGGCACACGGATTCGAACTGTGGACCTACTGATTACAAGTCAGTTGCTCTACCAACTGAGCTATGCCGGCGATGTGGAATGAATTCTACAGTTTCTTAAAAAAAATACAAGCCAAAAAATGAGCATTTAAAATTTTTCTATCAATTTTTAAATGCTGAGGTAGTTGAGCTTTAGAAATGGCTTAAGACTTCAACACATAAATATAAGAATCAACACGTTCGCCACTATTTAAAGTGACCTGAACAGGCACTCTTTCATATTCAGCACCTTCAAAATCATCAAGTAATTTCCAGTTTGTGTCTAAATGCTCCGAGCTAAAAACAAAACCTTGGACTTGATTGGCACTATTGTCGAGCACAATTCCCGGATAGCCTAAATCAGCTCCCCAACCTTCATTATGTAAGGTTCCATTTACCCAGCCTTCTGCCCATTGTCCGCCAATATTTTCAAGTATATGAGCATTCGGACGACCAGGGCCTAAAGTGCCATAAACAAATAAACTCGACATATAGTTTTCCTTTAACTTACAAATTAATGATTTTTCGCGTGTGAGGTATACACCACTAAAAATATTCCAAGTAACGACAGTACAACGGTTAAACCCACTATGGCATTCCATCCACCGTGTAGCCAGAACCAGCCGCCTGCCGAACCAATAATGCTCGAGCCCATATAATAAAAGAGTAAGTACAGCGAACTGGCGTGGGCTTTAGCTTGTTTGCTTTCAGCACCAACGGAACTACTGGTGAGCGAGTGTGTAATAAAGAAACCTGTGGTAATAAATGCAATACCGATAATAATGCCGAAAAGAGAGGTAAGCAGTGTCATCAGGCTACCTATAATCATGAGTACAAAACCACTCATCATCATGGTTTTTTTACCAAAGCGTTCAGCTAGCGTACCTGCCAACGATGAAGACACCATACCGAAGCTATAGGACAAGAAAATAAGGCTAATTTGAGTTTGACTCAGTGAGTAAGGCGCCCCACTTAAACGGAAAGTGGCGTAGTTAAATAGAGTGACAAAGACACTCGTAAGTAAGAAACCAATAATAAACAGGCGAAGTAACTTTAAATTACTTAAGTGAGTACGCCACATTTGCATGTGAAACCCTAGATTCAGCCCTTTTTTCTGTACAAAATTACGCGAAGCGGGAAGTAGATTTAAAAAGGCAATCGAGCAAATAAAACAAATTGCGCCAAGCAAACCTAAGGCTGTGCGCCATGAAAAATATTCAATTAAAACACCCATGCCAACACGGCCCATCATTCCACCAAAAGCCGTACCTGCAATATACAAACCCATGGTTTTACCCAAGTGTTCAGGCGCGATTTCTTCGGCAATCCAAGCCATCGTTACGGCTGGTACACCACCGAGTAATAGACCCTCTAGTGCACGTGCTATGAGTAAACTGTGCCAGTTAGGTGTAAACATAGCCACGATATTAAGAATAGCTGCACACAACATCGAGCTGAAGATGACACCACGACGACCAATTGCCTGTGAAAATGCGCTTGATAGCACAATCGAAATCGCTAAAAAGGCAGTCGTTAATGACAAAGCTAAAGAGCTGCTGGCGGGGCTAATTTGGAAGCTTTGGCTAAATGCGGGCAACAGCGGCTGTACGCAATAAATCAGAGAGAAACTGGCAAAGCCTACTAAGAATAAAGCGAACCCTGCATGTTTATAGGCTTTAGTACCTTTGTGAATCCACTCGCGGGAAAGAACAGAAGTCGCCTCAGTGCTTAAGGTACTGGGTGTAGATGAAGAGCTCATATCATGACCATGACAGAAAGAGGGTGCAGCGCCTTAGTGCATGCTGCATCGAGAAAATTCGATAAATTAAAATTAGCAATTTAGAAGGTATTTTTCTAATATATTTAACAATAGGTCATGATATGTTTTATATATAGCTATGGAACTAAGACATATACGCTACTTTTTAGCAGTAGCCGAAGAGAAAAACTTTACTAGAGCTGCGCATCGTTTAAACATGAGTCAGCCGCCTTTAAGCATGCAAATACGGGACTTAGAAGAAGAACTCGGTGCAGATTTATTTATTCGTTCTCCGCATGGGGTGGAACTGACTGAAGCAGGGCAAGCCTTTTTAAATGCGATTCAGCCTGTACAGCAGCGTGTAGAAGATGCCGCGAACTTGGTCAAACAAGTTGCAAATGGTGAAGTCGGCCAATTGCGGTTAGGATTTACAGGCACCTCAATGTTGAACCCATTAATTCCTAAATGTGTTCGCTATTTTCAGCAGCAATATCCCAAAGTGAATTTAAAACTTGAAGAAGCAAATACCTTGCTGCTTATCGATTTACTACTTGAAGACCGTTTAGATGTTGCGATTATTCGCTCCCCACGTCATCTTCCTGATAGCTTAATTATTCAAGAATTATTAGCGGAGCCACTCATTGCCGCTTTGCCTTCAGAGTCTTTCAATCTAGATGATTCATCACAAGAAATTGATTTAGCTGCACTACGAGAGCTTGATTTTATTGTCTCGCCACCTTCAATTAGCGCAGGTCTTTTCGATGCGATTAAACAAGCGTGCCATGAGCGTGGCTTTGAACCTAAAATTGGACAAAATGCCCCGCAAATTGTGTCAATTTTATCGTTGGTGTCTGCAAATTTAGGAGTATCTCTGGTTCCAGAGTCGACCAAACAGCTGCAAATACAGGGGGTGGCTTATCGCTCTTTGCAAGCACCAGTACCTACGGTGGGTTTAGGGCTTGCTTATAAAAAACATGCCCCTTCACAAATGGCGATTAATTTTGCAAGTGTGGTGCAAGTGGCTTGCCACCATGCAGATGAATATCAATGAAATTGATTTATGCTTTAGGCGTTTTGTTAATTAAAACAATGCCTGCAATAATGAAAATCGCGCCATATAAAAACGATAAAGTCGGTTGTTCATGAATGAAAACCCAAGCCATCAATGCTGCAAAAATTGGCTCAGAAAGTTCGGTCACTTGTACTTTTGCCGCAGGTAAATATGTTAAAGCTTTGGTTGTACAGTAAAAGCCCAAAATGGTAGGCAGAACTGCCAAACCCATTAAACCTAAAATAATATTGGTATTAAAAGTAATGCTATGAAAGTTGATTAAGAAGGGAACGGCAAGATAAACACTACCAAAAAGTAATAAATACTTGGTCAGGAATAAACCGCCATTTAATCTGAATTTTTTAATTAAAACTGAAAATAGGCCATATCCAATACCCGCAATTGAAGCATTGATGAGCATTAATATACTATTTTCGCCTTTCCAAGAAATAAAAGAAATTCCCAAAATGGCCAGTAAAGTTCCAAAAATAGAATGTATATAGACGCTTTCTTTTAAGACTAACCTACCAAAAAACAGCGCAGAGATAGCAGCTGAAGCCATCAAAACCACAACCACATTGGCCGCAGCTCCATGGTTGTAGGCAATCGTTTCGAAAAAGAATAGCGAAAATATTCCTAAAAAGGCACATATAGCAATTTGAGCAAAAACACTGAGTTTGCTCGGAGTGCTGCTAATAAAAGCAATCTTTTGGCTGACAGGTACTTTAAATAAAAGAACACTTAAAAAGAAAAAGGCGATAATTGTTTTTAAAAAGGCAATGTCTTGTGGGCTTAAACCACTATGCATTAGCAATTTACTAATCACGCCAATAGATGCATTGAGTGCAGCAGCACAAAGTGCAAATAAAGTTCCGATAATTAAATTATTCACTCTTATAATTCTTCCAAATTTTTAGCCACAAGGATTCTACATTGTTTCTTGCAATATAACCTTGTTAGATTCCTTCTTTCCATGAAGTATCAGTTATCTATATTTTGTTGGTGATGGATATTAATTTGAATTAATCCATTTGTTGAAAAATATTTGTTGCTGGATTGTTAATTAACTTTGTTTATTTAATTTTAGTTAGAAATTCTAATAAATAAGATTTTGTTGACATTTTATAAAATATATTCAAACATAATATTTGATTGTTTTTAAGTTTAATTAATAACAATCTTAATTTTAACTAAATAAGTATTTAATACTTAGATAATAATTTAAATATAATGGAGATAACTCGTGTTTTTTTCACAGGAAAGTTTGAAAAAATTAGAAAGTGCAGTTGATCATGCTATGCATAGCGAGTTTAAAAAAGATGAAATTATGCATAAATTTCATAATGAAGACTGGTTCGATGAAAATTATTATAAACGTCATATTTTAGAGTGTGTTATTCGCATTCATATGAATAACGAGTTAGATGCAAATGCTGTACGCGTTGCGGCAATTAATAATATCTCTGCTGCAAAACAGCTTTCATATTATTTATATGATGAATTTGGACACGATGAAATGTTTGGTCAGGATTTGACTAAATATGGATATTCTTCAGATCAAATTATTTCAAAAAATGCATTTCCTGAAACATGGAAACTGATGGGGTATTTAAACTTCTGTGTAGAGAAATTTGGTGCATTGCCAGCAGTCGTTTGGGACTGGTTCCTCGAATATTATGGCGATAAATTCAATAATTTTATTACGCAAAAAGCGGGTGTTCATATGGGGAATCAGGCTGTATCTGGTGCTGCTTCGCATGTTGCATTTGATGAAGCTGAAGACCATAGCGGCATGATGACAGATATGCTTTCTTCTGTAATTAAAACACAAGAAGACTTTGATCTTGCCATTAAGCATATCAATAGTTTTGTTCCGATGGTGGGTGAATATTTTCAGGCTGTACGTGCTGAAACGCTTTCATAGCAATGGAATGAGAATATGCCAATGGTGAATGTTCGCATTAAAGAGCATATTTTCATTGCTGATTCTGAGCAGCCTCTTATCCATGCAGTGCCTGATAGCACAATGATAAAAGGCTGTTTAAAAGGTGTGTGCCGGGTTTGTCGATGTAAGCTCAAAATGGGAAACGTATATGAATCCGGCAATCAAGTTGCAATAGGGCAAGAGTTTTTACCTTGTGTTAGCTATGCCAATAGCGATGTAGAGCTAATACCTTTAGTCAATAATTTTAGTTTAGCTCAATTAATAAGTAGAAATTTTCTTTCTGAAAATATTGTCGAACTTAAATTTAAGATTAAGAAAACCTTTTTTAGTTCTAAAGCAATTGTGAATATAAAACATCCTTCAGAGTCTTTCATCAGAAGCTATTCTGTAGTTTCACTTGAGGTGAAAAATTATGACTTTTTTGTTTTGCACATAAAATTAAGACCAAATGGAATATTTTCTAACTTATTTAAAAACTTAGCTATTGGTGATCACTTAGAATACAACTTGATTAATCATGTAGAACCCGAATACGACAAGACAATATCTAAGATTAATATTGTCAGTGGTGGTAGCGGTATGGGAGCTGCCCTTACTCGTGGGCTAGATATTATAAAAAAGTATCCAGTTTCTAAAGTAAATATATATGCAATTAATCGATCCGATTTAAGTGATTATCATAAATATTGTTTAAATATTTTTCGAGAGCAAGTTAAAGCTGAGGTTAATATTATAAATATCCCGTTTTGTACGTGGATTAATAATGGATTTGATTTTTCAAATTATTTAGATGCTCATGAATTAACTGTGGGTGTTGGTTCTACATCGATAATTAATAAAATTTTAAATCAACCTCTTTGTGAGTTAGAAAGTTTTGGTCCCTAATGGAGACTGTAACAATGACTGTAGTAGTTATAGAACCTATTTCTTCAGGCGTCACTTATTTAAACGCAGCCCAAGAACTAGGTATAGATTTATATGTTTTTTCTACTGACAAAGGAGAGTGCAGCATTGATGGAACAATGCGTCAAAAAGCAAAACAAATAATAAAAATAGATACCAGTGATTTTCATAGTCAACTATCTAAAATTGTCGAATTAAAAACAGTAAAAGCTATCTTGCCGGGTGTTGAATATGCAGTACCTATGGCTGCACAGCTAGGTAATTCATATGCTAAAAATTCACTTGAATATATAGCGGCTCAAACTGTTCGAAATAAATTTAAATTTCGTGACAGGCTCACTAAGTCGGGCTTAAGCGATATTAAATATGCTTTGATTTCACATGGTAAACCGATGAGTTTGCCTCAAGACTTCAAATTTCCAGCCGTAGTTAAACCAGTTGATATGGCTGGCAGTATGTCTGTTAAAAAAGTCGCTGATCTTGAGGAGCTATTAAAAACAGTTGAAGAGATCTGGACATCTAAACCAAATGATATTGGTTTCTTTGCCAGTGGTGATTTGATTGTTGAAGAATACATTGTAGGTAAGGAATACAGTGTTGAAGGAATTATTCACACAGATGGAAAGATAACCTTTGCATCAATTACAGAAAAATTATTGGGGCCTGAACCTTATTTTGTTGAAATTGGACATATTGTGGGTAATCAATATGATGGCTATTTTTCTGCAAATATTTTTGACTATGCAGACAAAGTAATTAGAGCATTAGAGTTAAATATTGGTCCTTTTCACTTGGAATTTAGAGTGACTCCTCAAGAGAAACCAATCGCTATTGAGCTGGCAGCACGGCTACCGGGCGATAACATTGTTGAGTTAATTAAAATCGCGACCAATTTTGACCTTGCACAAGCCGTATTGAGTGAATATCTCGATCTTCCTTATTTACCTTCTATAGAAAAAAATCTGGTCTCTGCAATCGCCTTTATTCCCCAAGGCAACCACCGTCTTTTCAAAGGTTTTAGCGGTTTAGATAAAGTATTAGAAGCACCTGAATGTGTGCATCATCACTTCTATTATGACGCAGACGATGAACTCGCTTGTAACCATGATTGGACATCAAGATTAGGCTACATCATCCTTCGTTCTGAAAGCGAAGATAATATCCGTAGTTTGGTCAAACATATACATGAACAGGTGAAAGTCATATGAAACATGTATTAATCATCAATAGATATGACGATGAACTGTCGGACTATAATAAATATATAGATCACAACGCTGTCCATGTGTCTTATATTTCATTAACACAAACAATGCGCTATATCACTTCTTCAAACTGTTACTACATAGCGGGTTTAGAACGGTTAAATGAAGAAGACGTTTTAAAAGAAGCAGTAAAAATCTATGAAAAAAAGCCAATAGATTACGTTATTGCCATCTCGGAATATGACCTCGATGCCGCTGCTCGCATTCGAACTGAATTAAATATTGTGGGGGCAAGTGTCGAAGACAATTTACTATGCCGCAATAAGAAAAAAATGAAGGATGCTTTAGCGCATTCTAATATTCGATACCCAAAATATTCGGAAGTGTCTTCGTATCAAGATATTGAAAAATTTCTATTAGAAAGTAGCTCGGCAATTATTTTAAAGCCTCAAGTCGGCGCAGCATCCGAAGGCGTGATTAAAATTAGTGAGCTGGCTGATATTCCCCGTTTATCTTCATATGCGGGCTATGAAGTAGAAGAATTTGTTGAAGGGGATATCTATCATGTCGATGCGATTATTTCAGACAATAAAATGCCTTACTTTAAAGTCTCAAAATATATTAATACCTGTTTAGACTTCAGAAATGGTGCTCCATTAGGCTCTGTAACGATTGATAATTCTGAATTTATTCACAAAGTAGAAAAATTTACTTTAGACGTATGTAAATTCTTAAAATTAAAAGATCAGGCGATTCATCTTGAATTTATTGAATCTAAGGGTGAGTTGGTCTTTTTAGAAGTGGGTGGGCGAGTCGGTGGCGGGGAAATTCCGTTCATTACATTACGTAATGAGTCTGTCGATTTATATGAAATGTGGATTAAGGCGGCCATGAAGCTTCCACTAGAATCAGTGAATACGAAAATCACTGGTTTTCTCATGATGCCTAACCCATATAGTTCAGGCTTTTTATTTAATGGGATTAAAGAGCTAGAAAATGAAACGATTACCTATCAACTAATTCAAGAAAGTGGTGACCATAACAATTTTAGTTATGAAAATATTCCTGCCAAAGTTCATTTTATGGGAGATAGCCAAATACAGGTCGAAGATGCGATTAAAAATAGTATGAAAATTTTGCAAAGCGCAATTTGTCAAAATCATCATTCTAATTTGAGTCTGAGTGAGTCTTCTTAGTTGAAATTTGGCTAAATTCTAAAAATCAAAAGGCTTGAACTTAAAATGTTCAGGCCTTTTTTATATGGAAGTATTAAAGAACAAAATGTATGTGCATAACTACCATTCTAATAGACTTTTGTTGCAGAGAATTGTGATTTATAGAGCTTACTCATATTATATAATTAGTTAATTATTAAAGAATTTTAAAAATGATTAAATCTATTATTTCAGGTTGCGCGGTTCTCACACTTTCAGCTTTGTCGGTCACGCATGCAGAGTTTTCTTTTGAACAAGAGCTACAGCAAGGCTGTAATAAAGTGAAGCAATACGCGAGCTTAGGTAAGAAATTCTACGACCAAAAACAATATAAAAAAGCGCTCGAAAATTTCCAAAACCAAGCCTCTTGGACTGCTTTTTGTAAAGCCAATGAAGATGAAACCACAGTTAAATTTACTGACCGTGATATTGAAGTTGCTAATAATAACGTGGGCTTAGCCTATACCAAATTGGGGCAACCACTTTGGGCGAGAGCATGGTTTATGCTCGATGAAAAAACAAAATCGAGCCAATTTAATCTTAAGCAATTACCTACACCTAAAGCCTCAAATGATTTGTCTGGTGAATATGTTCGTTACTCGGGTTTTGGTGAATGGGATCACATCACGGTAAGTCGTAAGCAGGGCCAATATGCAATCAGCTATGCTGGTTTATATATGGGACTTAGAAGCTTGATCTATGGCCCAAATATGGGCGAGTTTGACACCAAAATGCCGAGCAATAAAAAGCAAACGATCTATAAAAATGAAGACTGCCGAATTCAGCTCGATTTTAAATCTAACGCGAAATTAGGTAATTATATTCAGGTCAAACAAAACGAGGGTGAGTCAGGCTGTGGATTTGGACATAATGTCTATGCAGATGGCACTTATTTAAAAGTTGAGTCTGGAAAATAATAAATTCCTTACTTTTATTTTTTAAGATTTAAAAAGGAATCTTGAATGTTAAGTTCTGCAAATATCGGCCATGGCATTATGATGGGCTTTGTAATGCTCGCTAGTATCTTAATAATTATAATTGCGGTAATTGTTGGGCTATATGGTAAAAACCGTAAAAATAAGTCTGAGACAGAGAATATAACCTTTATTATTCTTTTATGTATTGGTATAGCTGGTTTGCTCTATTCATATATGGGGTAGTTATATGTACATGTGGAAATAAACCAAAAATATTAATGTGTTAGAGCTAATCAAGTTTCAGGAAATTAAATAATGAAAAGTATATTTGCACGGATATTATTACTTTTTACGATTGCGGTTTCTGCTCAGGTTTATGCAGAACCAACCAGCACCTGCAAAGAAGTGAAATTTCAGCAAGCTGACCAAGCTTGGAGTGGGCACTATTATTTAAATGGCGTGATGGAAGTCGGTTCAGAACTTTTACTTCAACCAGACGGTAAGTTTAAATGGATGCTCGCTGTTGGTGCTTTAGATCAATATGCCGAAGGCACATGGTGGAAAAATGGAGACTGTATTGGCTTAAAACCAGAGGCTAAATTTAAAAAGAATTTAAGTATTTTCCCTGAAAGTCTGAACATCTCGGAAAAATCATTGGACGTGACTTGGAATGGTGGGCGTCAGCAAGGAACTTATAGCAAAGACTAAATTAAAAAGTCCGACACTGAGTCGGACTTTTTTTATAGCTAATTACTTAATGATTCACTGCGGCAAGTTGCTGAGCGTTATAGCGCGCACCCATGTTTGGATATCTCGCAATAATCGCATCGATTTCTGCCAAGTCCGCTGTTGTTAAATGAAGGTCTACAGCACCTGCATTTTCCACAAGTCGCTCGATTTTACGCGTACCCGGAATTGGAATAATGTCGTCACCTTGTGCCAAAATCCAAGCCAAAGCCAGTTGAGCGGCTGTCGCATTTTTGCTTTGAGCAAAGTCGCTAAATGCTTGCGCTAAACTTTGGTTATTTTTCCAGTTATCGCCTTGATAGCGTGGTAACTGACGACGAAAATCGTTTTCGTCTAGGCTGCTCACATCAAGCGTATTGGTGATTAAACCACGCGATAGCGGAGAATATGGCACAAGGCTAATGCCTAACTCGCGAATGGTTTGCAAATGAGTTTGCTCAAAATCACGAGTTAACAGTGAATATTCATGTTGAACCGCTGCAATCGGGTGAATCGCATGCGCTTTACGAATGGTTTCTGCCGAAGCTTCACTCAGCCCTAAATAGCGAACTTTACCTTGTTGGACCAAGTCAGCCATTGCGCCAATGGTGTCTTCAACTGGAATGTTTGGGTCAATTCGGTGTGCATAATACAAATCAATCACGTCTGTATTTAAGCGTTTTAGACTGTTTTCGACCGCAACTTTAATCCACTCTGGAGAACCATCGATATAAGACTCTAACGAGTTTTGAGGGTTGAGGTTATCTTCTTTATAGCGAAAGCCAAATTTGGTCGCTAAGAACACTTTATCACGATGCTTTTCTAAAACTTTTGAGAGCAAAACTTCGTTTGCACCGTTGCCGTACATGTCGGCGGTGTCCCAAAAGTTAATGCCGAGGTCTAATGCCTTTTCTAGGGTTGCAATGCTTTGTGTGTCATCAGAGGCACCATAGGCAAAGCTCATTCCCATGCAACCTAAACCCAGTGCTGATACTTTTTCGCCTGTTTGTCCTAAAGTTCTATATTTCATTTTTCACACTCTTTTTGCAAAGTCACTTGAGTAGAAAAACTATAAAATGCTTTGGCCTAATTTGGCGTATAACATTCAAACCAATAATTATAAAATTCAAACAATATGGTTTTAGGCCACACAGTCTTCACGGAACTTCTTCGGCGAAAATCCCGTATTTTTCTTAAAGAAATTGGTGAAATATGCTGAATATTCAAAGCCTAAGCTATAGGCAATTTCAGAAATATTCCAACTGGTGTGTTGTAGCAGCGCTTTAGCTTCTTGCGTAATGCGCGAGCTAATATGCTCAGAGGTCGTTTTACCTGTGGCTTCTTTTACAGCTCGGTTTAAATGGTTTACATGCACCGACAGTCCATAGGCAAAGTCATTTGCAGTTTTGAGTTTAAGCTGAAAATGGGGCGAGTCGATTGGGAACTGGCGCTCTAATAGTTCAAAGAATAAATGGCAAATCCGAACCGCAGCATTACTATGTTTTTCAAACTGTTGGGTCGGTTGCATTTTCATAGCTTCGTGCACGATCAGGTGCAAATAGTTTCTTAAAACGTTGTATTTGTGAATATAGTCTGAATTTATTTCATTCATCATCTTTTTGAAAATAAATGAAATTTCATCAACTTGTTGATCATTTAAAAAATACAGCGGGTCGCCGTCGACTTTAAATAAGGGCGAGTCTTTTAAAAAGCTTTGTCGCGATTCTTGGTTTACAAACTCTTCGGTAAATAGGCAAAACCAGCCTGCCTGTTCGGGCGAATTAATTTCCCAAGCGTAGGGAACCATTGGGTTTGAAAACAGTAAAGCAGGGCGGTTTACTCGAATCCAGCGGTTGGCGTAGTGAAGGTCACCTGTGCCTAAAACCAGTGAAATTTTATAATAATCGCGGCGGCTGTAAGGCGTGAGAAACGAGCAGGCATCGCGTTGGAACACGTTAAAATGTCCAAACGATGTCGATGGAACCGAGTAATC
>Ga0308168_1002351_pt1 | contig 15651 bp, 13 predicted proteins | sample PhyCR2_FD_202133 | JGI IMG/M metagenome (GOLD analysis project Ga0308168, IMG submission 202133) | Phyllosphere microbial communities from UC Gill Tract Community Farm, Albany, California, United States - DLSLRC.R2 | ecosystem: Host-associated > Plants > Phyllosphere > Unclassified | place: USA... | reverse complement strand
CACGAGGGCGAACGCCAGATCACCGGCGTGGTCGTGGATGCCGTCAGCGCGGTGCTGGACATCCCGGCCGCCGAGATCGAGCCGGCGCCCTCCTTCGGCACCCGCATCCGCGGCGACTACATCGCCGGCATGGGCAAGGTGAACGGCAAGTTCGTGATCCTGCTGAACGTGGAACAGGTGCTCAAGCTCGACGGCTTGCCGGACCTCGCCGGCGAGTCTTCGGCGGCCGACCTGGCCGCGGCCTGAGGACGCCATGCTGCAGCACGCGATCAAGGAAAGCGAATTCGCCAGCTTCCAGCGCTTCATCTTCGAGATGGCCGGCATCACCATGTCGGACTCGAAGAAGGCGCTGGTCAGCGGCCGGCTCGCCAAGCGGCTGCAGCATTACGGCCTGCAGACCTATGACGCCTACTTCCGCCTGCTGACGGCCGGCGCCCACCCGGAAGAGATCCAGCTGGCGGTCGACCTCCTGACCACCAACGAGACCTATTTCTTCCGCGAGGCGCGCCATTTCGATGTGTTGCGTGAAGCCGCCCAAGCCGCCCGTCCGGGCCTGCGCGGCGGCGCCTCCTTCCGGGTGTGGAGCGCCGCCTGCTCGTCCGGCGAGGAACCCTACAGCATCGCCATGGTGCTGGCCGACGTGCTGGGCGACGCGCCCTGGGAAGTGGTGGCCTCCGACATCAGCACCCGCGTGCTGCACAAGGCGCGCGTGGGACACTACCCGATGGAGCGCGCCAGCCACATCCCGCAGGACTACCTGCGCCGCTTCTGCCTGAAGGGCATCCGCGAGCAGCATGGCACGCTGCTGGTGGAAAAGCGCCTGCGCCAGCGCGTGCAGTTCCGCCAGGTGAACCTGAATACCGACCTGCCAGGAGACCTGGGCAGCTACGACCTGGTCTTCCTGCGCAACGTGATGATCTACTTTAATGGCGACACCAAGCGCCAGGTGGTGGGCCGGGTCACCGGGCGCCTGAAACCGGGCGGCCACTTCATCATCGGCCACTCCGAGAGCCTGCACGAGATCAACGATCGCCTGCAGGCCGTGGTGCCCTCGGTCTACCGCAGGCCGGGATGAGCGGCATGTCCAATCCAATCAAGGTGATGGTCGTCGACGACTCGGCGGTGGTGCGCAAGGTGGTCGGCGCGATGCTCCAGGAAGCGCCCGGCATCCAGCTGCTGCACGCCGTGGCCGACCCGCTGCTGGCGATCGAGCGCATGAAGCAGCAATGGCCGGACGTGATCGTGCTCGACGTCGAGATGCCGCGCATGGACGGCATCACCTTCCTCAAAAAGATCATGGCGGAGCGCCCGACCCCGGTGGTGATCTGCTCCACCCTGACCGACAAGGGCGCCGAGACGACCATGGCGGCGATGGCGGCCGGCGCGGTGGCCATCATCACCAAGCCAAAGCTCGGGCTCAAGGAATTCCTGACCGAGAGCGCGGACGAACTGGTGGCGGCGGTGCGTGCCGCCGCCCAGGTGAATCCGCGCCGGCTGGCCGCGCGCGTGCGGCCCGCGCCCGCATCGGCGGCGCCGGTGCCGGGCAAGCTGACCGCCGATGCCATCCTGCCGCCCGCCTCCGAAGCGCGCACGCCGATGAAGACCACCGAGCGGGTGGTCGCCATCGGCACCTCGACCGGCGGCACGCTGGCGCTGGAAGAGGTGCTGACCGCGCTGCCGCGCGTCACGCCGGGCATGGTCATCGTCCAGCACATGCCGGAAAAATTCACCGCCGCCTTCGCCGAGCGCCTGAACAAGCTGTGCCAGATCGAGGTGCGCGAAGCGCGCCATGGCGACCGCGTGCTGCCGGGGCGCGCCCTGATCGCCCCCGGCGGCAAGCACATGCTGCTGCGGCGCGACGGCGCCCAGTACCACGTGGACGTGATCGACGGACCGCTGGTAAACCGCCACCGTCCGTCGGTGGACGTGCTGTTCCGCTCCGTGGCCAAGCACGCCGGCGCGAATGCGCTCGGCATCATCATGACCGGCATGGGCGACGACGGCGCCGCCGGCCTGCTCGAGATGCGCAAGGCCGGCGCCCGCACCGTGGCCCAGGACGAGGACAGCTGCGTGGTCTACGGCATGCCCAAGGAAGCGGTGAAGCGCGGCGGCGTCGAAAAGAGCGTGCCCTTGAGCGCGATCGGGCGCGAAATCGTGCAGCAGCTCACGGTGCGCTGAGTTCCTAAATTCGGCACGTCCGGCAGGCGCGCCGGATTTCCGGCATCATCACTCTCCGAAGTACGTATATAGCGTTCACACAAGGAGAACACAATGACCGGCAGCTCGAACCCCTTCTCGCCCTACGTCCCGCCCCGCGTCTGGTCGCCCGCCACCCCGTCCGGCGGCACCTTTGCCAACATCAACCGCCCGATCGCCGGCGCCACCCACGAGCAGGAACTGCCGGTCGGCAAGCACCCGCTGCAACTGTATTCGCTGGGCACGCCGAATGGCCAGAAGGTCACCATCATGCTGGAAGAGCTGCTGGCGGCCGGCCACGGCGGCGCCGAGTATGACGCCTGGCTGATCAAGATCGGCGAAGGCGCCCAGTTCGGCAGCGGCTTCGTCGACGCCAACCCGAATTCCAAGATCCCGGCACTGGTCGACCGCAGCGGCGAGACCCCGGTGCGGGTGTTCGAATCCGGTTCCATCCTGGTCTACCTGGCCGAGAAATTCGGCGCCTTCCTGCCCAAAGACATTCCGGCGCGCACCGAAACCTTCAACTGGCTGATGTGGCAGATGGGCTCGGCGCCCTTCGTCGGCGGCGGTTTCGGCCACTTCTTCGCTTATGCGCCGGAAAAGCTGGAATACCCGATCAACCGCTATGCCATGGAGACCAAGCGCCAGCTCGATGTGCTGGACCGGCTGCTGGCCGAGCGCCGCTTCGTCGCCGGCGACGAATACACCATCGCCGACATGGCGATCTGGCCCTGGTACGGTGGCCTGGTCCTGGGCGAGCTGTATGGGGCCGCCGAGTTCCTGTCGGTGCACAACTACCAGCAGATCCGGCGCTGGGCCGACGAAGTCGCGGCGCGCCCGGCGGTGGCACGCGGCCGCCGCGTCAACAGCATGCGCGGCGCGCCGGAGACCCAGGTGCCGGAACGCCACGACGCGTCCGACCTGGATTGATTCGTTTGAATGGCCATGACACGCTGCCCGCTGTCATGGCCACCCGCGCCGCATGTCGGCCGTCTTTACAAGAGCATTACCGGCTCTACTGCAAGCAACTGAAATCAAAGCGCTTTTTTGTCGGGCACAAAAAGTGCTTTTTGGTTTTCCGCCATCACCGCGGCTGTCTTCATCCGGAAGACGAGCCGCATCACACAAAGGGAAAACCATGTCCAGACTGCAGAACCTCTGCCTTGCCTTGCTGCTCTCCAGCGCCACCTGCGCCTCCGTGCACGCCACCCCGGTGGGCGCCGACCAGGCAAGCGCGAATTTCAATCCGTCGGGCTTCGTCTACGAATACGACATCAGCACTTGGATCAGTAGCGGCGCGCCGTCCGTGGTGGCGGACCCGGACCGGCAAACCGTCTGGATCAACGACGGCGGCCTGTACCACACCGTGCTGGCCGATGGCTGGACCATCATCGACTGGAAGACTTACAGCGCTGCCGACGTCTTCAGCTACATGCTGAACGGACAGATGCTGGACCAAACCGGCACCAGCGGCACGATCAACGAATTCATCCACGCCGGCGACACCATCGGTTTTTCCGCACACGGCCATGCCGCCATCCTCTACTTCAACATCTTTGAAGGCAACAACAATCCCTTGGCCAGCTCCGTGGCCGCAGACGCGGCCGTGCCCGAGCCGGCGACGCTCGGCTTGCTGGGCTTGGGATTGCTGGGCACGGCACTGGCCCGCAGGAAGAAGGCAGGCGCCGCCAAGGCATGATCCGCCGCACTCTGCCAGATTATTTCCTGCAGTCTAGGGAACGCAGCCTGATGTCGATTGACGCTAGCATTTGTTCAATTATCAATCGACTATCAGGAGTTCCACCCAATGGATGCACAGAACGACAAACCAGGCGACAATACCGCTGAGGACAAGCTGCTGTCCTCGCGCCGCCGTTTCGTGGGCACGGTCGCCGCCGGTATTGCCGCGGCACCCGCCCTGGCCCAGGCCCAATCCGCTGGGCAGCCTGCCGCCGCGCCACGTCCGCTGACCCCGCCTTCCTACCCAAAACCGCCCTTCCAGCGCCAGAAACAGGACTGGCCGGGCCTGGCCAGCAAGATGACGCCGCGTCCCGACCATGGCGAGACCAGCTACCGTGGCAGCGGCCGCCTGACCGGACGGCGCGCCCTGATCACCGGCGGCGATTCCGGCATGGGCCGCGCCGCCGCCATCGCCTATGCACGCGAAGGCGCCGACGTGGCCATCAATTACCTGCCGGCCGAGGAAGCCGATGCGCGCGAAGTGGTGGATTTGATCCGCAAGGCTGGCCGCAAGGCGGTCGCGATTCCCGGCGACATCCGCGACGAAGCCTTCTGCAAGCGCCTGGTGGCCGACGCTGCCAAGCAGCTGGGCGGGCTCGACATCCTGGTCAGCAATGCCGCGCGCCAGCAATCGATCGAGTCCATCCTCGACCTCAGCACGGCCGAGATGGACCAGCATTTCAAGACCAATTTGTATGCGATGTTCTGGATCGTCAAGGCGGCGGTACCGCTGATGCCGCAGGGCAGCAGCATCATCGTGACGGCTTCGGTGCAAGCCTATGACCCGTCGCCGAACCTGCTGGCCTATGCCTCGACCAAGGCGGCCCAGGTCGCCTTTACCAAGGCGCTGGCCAAGCAGCTGGCCGACAAGGGCATCCGCGTGAACGCGGTGGCGCCGGGACCGGTGTGGACGCCGCTGCAGGTGACCGGCGGCCAGACCCAGGAAAACCTGGAAAAGTTCGGTGCCGAATCGCCGCTGAAGCGACCGGGCCAGCCGGGCGAACTGGCAGGCGCCTACGTCAACCTGGCATCGTCGGAATCCAGCTATACCACCGGCCAGGTATATGGCGTGACCGGCGGCGCCGGCTTCCCGTAAGCAAGAGCGCCAAACAAATCCTCGTTTGTTCGGCGCTCTAGGAAAAGGCTGCGCTCAGCGGCGCAGCCTGAAGGCAGCGGCCAGCGCTGCCGCCAGCGTGGTGCCCAGAGAGCGGGTCGGAATCAGTTTGCCGAGCGGACCGGCATAGTTGCAACGTGGGGAAATGGGCATATTTTCGAACTCCAATTTGTTGCCATAATAACCACGTGGCATGATCGCTTCTGTGCGTTACCTCGCTTGAACTCAAGAATACGTGGACGCCGTCGCGGATGAAAGACGCGGCCGGACGACCATTTCCACAATTGATCTGTCTCAAATGAATGGCGGGACGCGCCACTACCCTGATTGCACTAACCGGGGGAGACCAGCCATGAGCTATTCAGAACGCGACAAGTACGGCATGTACAAGCACAGCGCAGGATCGGGCGGCGCTGCGGGCCCCGGCCCGGCGCTGATGGGCGCCGATACCCTGCTCGGCGAAAAAGTCGTCAATGCCTACGACGTGGAACTGGGCGACATCAAGGAGATCATGCTCGACATGCAGACCGGCCAGGTCGCCTACGCGGTGCTGGCTTTCGGCGGCTTCATGGGCATGGGCGAAAAACTGTTCGCCGTGCCCTGGCAGGCGCTGCACCTGGACACGGCAAAAAAACGCTTCCTGCTGAACGTCGACAAGGACCGCCTGAAGACGGCGCCCGGCTTCAACAAGGATGCCTGGCCGGACATGGCGGACATCCAGTGGGCGGCCGAGATTCACAGTTTTTATGGTACCGATCCGGGCCGTGCGCGCGGGCCGGACGTCGGGCCGGGCACGGTGTCTGGCGATGCGAGTACAAGCAGCGGCGCCAGCCTGGATCCGCGTGCCGGCAACCAGGGCGGCGACACCGACATCAGCCACATCCGGGGCAGCAATATCGGCTGACGAGCGCCTTCATTTGCAATCGACGTGACCCATGCCGTCCGCCGCGGACGCCAGGGCATTGCAGGCGTTTTTCCAGGCCGTGTCATGCGGGTACAGGGCCGAGCGCAAATAAGCCCATGTCATTCTCTGGGTGATCGCCAGCCGATCCGGATCTTCGTCATCGGCCTCCTTGGCGTCATAACCCGACACGCCGCCAAGTCCATGCTTGCCGCCGTGCAGGGTCAACAGGCAGTCGGCCCCGGGGCTGCAATGATAAGGATCGGCGTGCCAATCTGCCCCGCGCACGCTCAGGTGGGGCGACACGTCCTGGTCGCCGACCACCACCAGGCACCGGGTCCGCATGTGGGAGAAATCGGGATTCAGCGCCGACAAGCGCTCGGCGGCTTGCGGGTTCAGATCCCTGCCGCCATTGCCGGGCGCCGCCAGCAGCACACCGGCCTTGATGGCGGGCTCCAGCAGATTGACGTCGACGGCATCCTCGTCGCGCGGATCGGTCAGCCGGGCACCGAGCAACATGCCGACGGTCTGCCCGCCCAGGGAATGGCCGACTGCCGCAATCTTGTCGTGATCGAGGCGGCCGGCGATCGCGGGAAGCATCGATTCGATCACGCCGAGTTGTTCGACGATGAGTTTCATGTCGGCGACACGTGAACGCCAGAATATGGGTCCGCCTGGCGCCGTGGACGGCAATCCGGCGATCTTCGAATTGGCGTGCGTGGGCTGGATGACGACGAAGCCATGTTCTGCGTAGAAATTTGCCAGGGGCGCGTAGCCGTCCTTGGAAGGCAGGTAAAGCGATGGACCATGTCCATGGGACAGCAAGATGATGGGCAGCTTGTCTCCGGAGATGGGCGCCGTAATCCGCATTTCCAATGGCATGCCGCGCAGCGGAGCCGGAAGAACAACGGGGCTGATCGATATTGTCTGAACCGGTTCGCTGACGGGAATATGACGCGCTTTGTCCATGAGATTGTTCAAGGATGATGCCTTTCGTTGGAAGCTGCAGGATGGGTATGTCGACGATACGCCCGTGCCGGGCGACGCGCTACCACTGGCAGTCCGTAAAAGATTGGCGAGCGTCCAGCAATCGGCAATCGCACGCCTCCTGACGCGCTCAGCGGAAATACGGCGGCACATTGCGCGCGATGCGTGCAAATTCGCGCTCGCTCAGCGGCAAACGGAGGAAGGCAGCCCAGGCATCACGCGGCCGCAGATTCCCGCCCTGCGCCGCATCCGTGCCATACAGGACGCGCTCCGCCCCGATCTGGCGGATGCGCTGCGCCACCTCTGCCGCATCCGCCGGCGCGATGTCGCGGTCCACCACCGAGGCCACGTCGAACCACAGCTTGCGTGTGCCGGGTTCCCGCTTTTCGCAGGCTTGCGCCAGCGCGGCCAGCACCGCGCGCGCCGGCGGATCGTCGAAGCCTGGGCCGCTGCCACCGAGATGGGCCACCTGCACCACCACGTCGGGCGCGGCCGGCATCAGCTGGTCGAGGAAGATGCGTGCCTGGGCCACGCCGTAGGGACGCTGGTGGCGGATATTCGCGCGCAGGTGCACGACGATGGCCATGCGCGCGGCGTTGGCGGCGGCGAACACCTGGCGCAACTTCTCCACGTGGTTTGGATCGTCGAGCTGCACGTCCGCATTCCCGAAGTGCAGCTTGATCCCGCGTTGCAGGCCGGGCAGTCCGGCGCAGCGCTTCAGCTCGGCCAGCGCATAGTCCTTGAGCGGATTGAAGCCGCAAAACGCGATCAGGCGGCCCGGATAGCGCGCCGCCTGGGCCGCGGTCCAGTCGTTCTCCGCGCGCACCCGGACATATTCATCGTCCAGCCGCGAATCCAGCTGAAAGCGCGGACTGCCGAACATATAGGCGGTGGACAGCAGCAGGCCCTTGCGGATGCCCGCCGTGTCCAGCAGCGCCACCACGTCCCGCGCATCCAGCGGTGTGAGGCCGGCATCCGGACCGGCCAGGGCGATGGCTTGCGCGCTGAAGACGTGCTGGTGGTAGTCGCCGGCGGGCGTGAGCCGGGGCGCCGGCGCGGCGCCACGCGCCACCCCCATGAGCAGCAGTGTCACGAAGACGGCGCAGCGTGCGGCGATGTGCATGGCGGTCACCTCGGGTTGATATGGAATAATCCTTGACTTAGAGTCCACTCCAACTTTCATGATGTTGCCATGACCAGTCAAGCGATTTCGATCGGCACCCTGTCCCGTCTCAGCGGCATTTCCGCGCACACTCTGCGTTTCTATGAAAAGCAGGGCATCCTGAAGCCGGTGGGCCGTGCCGATAACGGGCACCGCCGCTATCGCCAACAGGACCTGCTGTGGCTCGCGTTCGTCGTGCGCCTCAAGCGCACCGGGATGCCGCTGGCGCAGATCAGGGAATACGCCGATCTGCGCGCCGACGGCGACGACACGCTGGGCGCGCGCCTGGCGATGCTCGAGCGGCACCGCGAACGGCTGGCAGCCAACATCGATGAACTGACCGCCTGTGCAGGCGCACTCGAAGACAAGATCGCCGCCTACCGGCGGATGATCGCGCAGGCACCGGCGGCAAACGAGGAGAACGACCATGCACCCATTACCTGATCACACCCCGTCAGCGCGCTACGAGCGCGGCCTGGACAAGCTGCGCGAGATCGACGGCGCCGCCGGCGAACGCGTCATCGCCGCGCTGGCCGACATCGCACCCGATTTTGCCACCTACCTGGTCGAATTTCCTTTCGGCGACATGTATTCGCGCCCGGGACTCGACCTGAAGGCGCGCGAGATCGGCGTGGTGGCGGCACTCACCGCGCTGGGAAACGCGGCGCCGCAGTTGAAGGTACACATCCACGGCGCGCTGAACGTGGGCTGGTCGCGCACCGAGGTGGTCGAGATGATCATGCAGATGGCCGTGTATGCCGGGTTTCCAGCGGCGTTGAACGGCTTGTTCGCGGCGAAGGAGGTGTTTGCCGAGCGCGACGCCAGCCCAGCAGCATGAGCAGGAATGCCGCTCCCGTGCACAGCCAGCCGAACAGGTCGCCGATGCGCCGGTACAGGGTTGGCGGCGGCGTCTGCGCCGGAAGGCGTGCCAGCAGGATGGCGCCGGGCAGCGCCGCGGAAGGTGTCTCGGCCAGGACGCGCCCGTAGGCATCGCTGACCGTCAACAAGCCTTCGCGCGCCGCGCGCACCATGGCGTAGCCGTTTTCCACGCCGCGCAGCGCCGACAGGCGCGCCGCGTATTCGCCGTCTTCCCCGTAGTCCCAGGATGGCACCAGCATCGCCTGCGCCCCGCGCTCGCCGTAGGCGCGGCCCGTCGCCGCGAAGTGCATGTCCTTGCAGATGGCCAGTCCGTAGCGCGTGCCGCCGATGCTGCGCAGGTCGAAGCCCGTGCCGGGCACGAACGCGCGTTCGGGCGGCGCCAGGCGCTGCTTCTGGTAGCTGGCATCGAGCCGGCCGTCGGGCGCGAACAACCAGGCCAGGTTGCGCCGTCCAGCACCGTCGTCGATGCCGACGCCTGCCGCCAGCCAGACCCGCTTGCGCGCGGCCAGCGCGGACAGGCGCGCTTCGATGCGCGCGGCATCGTCCGGCGCCATCACAGCGATCTTCTCGGGCAGGACCACCAGGCGCGCGCCCTGCCCGGCCAGCGTATCGACGTGGCGTTCGTATTGCGACCAGACGCGCTCGACCAGCGCGGCGGGCAGGCGCGGTCCGATGAAATCGTCGATGACGGCGATGCCCACGAGTTCACCTTGCGCCGGCGCGGCGGCGGGGATGCGCCAGAAGCCGTAGGCGAAACTGGCCGCCACCAGGACCAGCGCACACAGCGCCGGCATGCGCGCCGCATGCCATCCGCGCACCACGGCCAGCGCCAGCACGGCCGGCACCAGCGCCACCAGGAACACCAGCGCGCTTGTGCCGCCCAGCGCCATCAGCTGCACCGCCGGTGCGAAACCGGCCTGTGAATAGGCCAGGCTGTTCCAGTTGGCGTCCGGGTGCAGGTGGGCGGTCAGCGTGTCGAGCGCGCACCACAGCAGTGGATAGGCCAGTACCGCCCATGGCGAGGCGAAGTGCGTCATCAGCCAGCGGGTGCGGCCGATCACCAGCACCCAGCACAGGGCCGACAGCAGCGTGACCCAGGTCGCCGCCGGTAAGGACATCACGGTGGAAAGATAATGGAAACTGCCGCTGGCGCCGATCAGCGCGGCCAGCAGCGTGAGGATGAGGGCAACGGGCCGAGTACTGCGTAGCGCGGCCACCAGCACCGGCAACGGTGCCAGCCAGGCCAGCCACCAGACCGGCTGCAGGCCGAATGCGTAGCGCAGCGCCAGGCCGCCGGCGAGTGCGAGTCCGGCATCGAGGATCGAAACGTGGGCCAGGCGGGCGCCGGCGGCAATGCGCATGTGAGCATCCTCTCGCGTGATCGGATTGTCACTATAGCATTGCCGCGCCGACCAACTTTATCAGCGCAACATCGACTCCCACACCTTCTGCAGGCGCTTGCTCGACACCGGCATCGGCGTACGCAGCTCCTGGGCGAACATCGACACGCGCAGCTCTTCCAGCATCCAGCGGAAGTCGGTCATGCGCGGGTCCAGGTTCTTCATCGGCTGGTTCTTGACCGTGCGCTGGAACTGAGTGGCGGCGCCCTGCCACTCGGCCATCAGCTGGGCGTCGCGCGACGGATTGCCGCGCAGCTTTTCGAGGCGGATGTTGATCGCCTTGAGGTAGCGCGGGAAGTGCGCCAGTTGGCTGTACTCGGTCTCGGCGACGAAACGCTTGTGCACCAGGCCCTGCAACTGAGCCTGCAGGTCGGCCGCCACCGCCTGCGGCAAGCCTTGCAGCTTCTTCGGCAAGCCGTGGAACTCGGCCAGTATCGAACCGACCAGGCGCGCGACCTCGTTGATCAGGAGGCCCAGGCGGCCCTTGCCTTCGTCCTTGCGCTTGTTGAAGGAAGCGGCATCGTGCGGCAGCGGATCCTGCATGCAGGCGATGTCGATCGCCTTGTTGACGATCTGCTCGCGCAGCTCGTCGGGCGAGCCGACCGACATGAACTGCATGCCCATCTGCTGCAGGCCGGGCACGTTCTTCTCGGCGAACTTCAGCTGTTCCTTGAACTGCAGCGCGAACAGGCGGCGCAGGCCGATGCGGTGGGTGCGCGCCGCCACGTTGGGGTCGTCGAACACTTCCAGGTCGCAAGCGCTGCCCTTGTCGACCAGGGCTGGGAAGCCGATCAGGGTCAGCTTGCCCTGCTTGATCTCGAGGAGCTCGGGCAGCTCGCCGAAGGTCCAGCTGGTGATGTTGGTCGCGGCCGGCGCAGGCTGCTGGCCGGCTGCCGGCGCGGATGGCACCGCAGCGGGCGCCGCGCCCTTCCCTTTTCCGCCAGCCTGTGCCTGCGCAGGCGTGGTCGACGCCGGCGCCGCCTTGCCGCCACCAAAGGCCGCCTGCACCGTGCCGGCGGATGCCGGCGTCGATTCGGCCATGCGCTGGAAGCTCTGGCGCGCCTGTCCGCCCAGCTCGGCCTGCAGGGTCGCCAGGTTGCGGCCCATGTCGAGCTGGCGGCCGTGCTCGTCGACCACCTTGAAATTCATGAACATGTGGGCCGGCAGGGTCTCCAGCTTGAAGTCGGTGGTGAGCACGCGCGCGCTGGTGTGGGCGTGCAGGTCGGCGATCAGCGCGTCGATCAGGTCGCCGCGGCCGAAGCGCACCGGGTCCTGGTTGCGCTCGAAGAAGCCGGCCGCGTAGTCCGGCAGCGGCACGCAGTGGCGGCGCAGCTTTTGCGGCAGGGACTTGAGCAGCAGCTGCACCTTCTCCTTCAGCATGCCCGGCACCAGCCAGCCGGCGCGCTCCTGCGGGATCTGGTTCAGCGCGAACAGCGGCACCGCGAGGGTGACGCCGTCGCGCGGGCTGCCTGGTTCGAAGTGGTAGGTCAGGCCCATCTCGATGCCGGTGACGCTCATCGTCTTCGGGAACAGCTCGGTCGTGACGCCGGCCGCTTCGTGGCGCATCAACTCCTCGCGCACCAGGTAGAGCAGCTTGGGGTTCTCGCGCGCGCCGTCCTTGTACCACTTCTCGAAGCCGGCGCCGTTGACGATGTCGGCCGGGATCTGCTGGTCGTAGAAGGCGGCGATCAGCTGGTCGTCCACCAGCACGTCGAGGCGGCGCGACTTGTGCTCGAGGTTCTCGATCTCGCGCACCAGCTTGTGGTTGTGCGCGAAGAAGGGTGCGCGGGTCTCGTAGTCGCCGGCGACCAGGGCGTCGCGGATGAAGATCTCGCGCGCCTCGGCCGGGTTGTGCAGCGCGTAGTTGATGCGGCGCTGGCTGTAGACCACGATGCCGTACAGGGTCGCGCGTTCGCTCGCCGTGACCTGGGCACTGCGCTTTTCCCAGCGCGGCTCACCCCAGGATTTTTTCAATAAGTGGCCGCCGATCTTCTCGATCCACTCTGGCTGGATCTGGGCCAGGCAGCGCGCGTACAGGCGCGTGGTCTCGACCAGCTCGGCCGCCATCACCCATTTGCCCGCCTTCTTGCCGAGCGAGGAACCGGGCCAGATGTGGAACTTGATGCCGCGCGCGCCGAGGTAGGCGCCGCCACTCTGTGCGCCCCTGGACGCGGTCGCGCCTTCCTCTTCCATTTTAAAACCGATGTTACCCAGCAGGCCGGTCAGCAGCGCCAGGTGCACCTGGTCGTAGGTGGCCGGCAGCTCGTTCATGCGCCAGCCCTGCTCCTTGACGATGGTGAGCAGCTGCGAGTGGACGTCGCGCCACTCGCGCAGGCGCACCTGCGACAGGAAGTTCTCGCGGCAGTTTTCCTGCAGCTGGCGGTTGGTCTTCTTGTGTTCGATGGCGTCTTCGAACCAGCGCCAGATCTTCACATAGCTCAGGAACTCGCTGCGCTCGTCGGCGAATTTCTTGTGCTTTTCGTCGGCCTGCTGCTGGTATTCCATGGGCCGGTCGCGCGGGTCCTGCACCGACAGCGCCGAAGCGATGATCAGCATCTCGGTCAGGCTGTTGTTGTCCAGCGCGGCCAGGATCATGCGGCCGACGCGCGGGTCGAGCGGCAGCTTGGCCAGCTTGCGTCCCATCGGCGTCAGCTGGTTGTTGTCGTCGACCGCGCCCAGTTCCTGCAGCAGCTGGTAACCGTCGGCGATGGCGCGGCCCTGGGGCGACTCCACGAAGGGGAAGGTCTCGACGTCGGTCAGGTGCAAGGACTTCATGCGCAGGATGACGGCCGCCAGCGAGGAGCGCAGGATTTCCGGTTCGGTGAACTTGGGGCGCTGCAGGAAATCGTCTTCCTCGTACAGGCGGATGCAGACACCATCGGCCACGCGGCCGCAGCGGCCGGCGCGCTGGTTGGCGGCCGACTGCGCGATCGCCTCCACCTGCAGCTGTTCGACCTTGTTCCTGAAGCTGTAGCGTTTTACGCGCGCCAGGCCGGAGTCCACCACATAGCGGATACCGGGCACGGTCAGCGAAGTCTCGGCCACGTTGGTGGCCAGCACGATACGGCGCGCGTTGGTGGTGCGGAAGACCTTGTCCTGCTCCTCGACCGACAGGCGCGCGAACAGCGGCAGGATCTCGACGTGCGGGGGATGGTGCTTGCGCAGCGCCTCCGCACAGTCGCGGATCTCGCGCTCGCCCGGCAGGAATACCAGCACATCGCCGGAACCCAGGCGGCAGAGTTCATCCACGCCGTCGACCACGGCATCCATCAGGTCGCGCTTGTCGCGCGCCGCCTGCGCCTTGTTGGCCGGCTTGTCGCCACTGCCGGCCGATGGGGATGCGGCCACCGGGTCGCGGTCGACCGGGCGGTAGCGCACTTCCACCTTGTACAGGCGGCCCGAGACCTCGATCACCGGGACCGGCTTTTCCGGCGTGCCGAAGTGGCGCGCGAAGCGCTCGGCATCGATGGTCGCCGAGGTGATGATGATCTTCAGGTCGGGCCGGCGCGGCAGGATCTGCTTCAGGTAGCCGAGCAGGAAGTCGATGTTCAGGCTGCGTTCGTGCGCCTCGTCGATGATGATGGTGTCGTAGGCGCGCAGCAGCGGATCGGTCTGGGTCTCGGCCAGCAGGATACCGTCGGTCATCAGCTTGACCCAGGCGCCCGGCTGCAGGGTGTCGTTGAAGCGCACCTTGAAGCCCACGTGCATGCCCAGCGGCGTGCCCAGTTCCTGGGCGATGCGCTTGGCGGTCGACGATGCCGCGATCCGGCGTGGTTGGGTGTGGCCGATCAGGCCCTTCTCGCCGCGCCCGAGTTCCAGGCAGATCTTCGGCAGCTGGGTGGTCTTGCCGGAACCGGTTTCGCCGGACACGATAATGACCTGGTGCTTGGACAAGGCTTCGGCGATCTCGGCGCGCCGGCCGGAGACCGGCAGCTCTTCCGGGAACACGATCGGCGGCAGCGGGGTGCGCATCTGCGGCCGGCGCTCGCCGCCGTCGCGCGGGGGGCGGTCCTGGCCATTGCGCTCCTGGTCCTTGTTGTCCTGGCCAGCGCGCTCGCCACGTGGACGGCGCTCGCCGTCGGCGGGCTTGCGCGCCGCGCGCTCGGCGCTGTCCGCGCCGGGGGCGGCGGGTGCGCCCGGTGCGCGCACCCTGGCCTCGGCCAGCGCACTGGCCAGCGCGCCCTCGCGCGCCTGCGGACGCGGGCCGCCCTGGCGCGGGCCGCCCTCACGCGGGCCGCCCTCACGCGGGCCGCCCTGGCCACCTTGCACACGGCGGCCGTTGCCATCCTGCGCACTGGCGCCGCGCTCTCCGCGTCCACCACGCTCGCTCCGTTCTCCTACTTCGCGATGCGGCCGTTCCGGCTTGGCCTGCAGATCGTTCGTGCGCGTCAAGGGCGCGCGCGTCTCGCCCTGCCCTGCGTCGCTGCGCGAGGGGCCGGTGTTGCGTTCGGAAGATACTGCGCGCGCCGGGCTCGGCGAAGGCTTGTTACTCTGTTCAGACATTGATTTTTACAAGGTATTTGGTGCGCAAGTCGCGCAGCCAATTATAATGCGGCAAATGGAAAATCCTACCCAATTCGTCCAGTGGCTGCGCTCGGTCGCGCCGTATATTCATGCGTTCGGCGGCAAGACTTTCGTCGTCGCTTTCCCTGGTGAACTGGTCGCATCCGGCGACTTGCCGGTGCTGGCCCAGGACCTGTCCCTGCTGGTCGGTCTCGGTATCCGCGTGGTGCTGGTGCACGGCTCGCGGCCGCAAGTCGCCGAGCAGCTCGCGCTGCGCAACGTCGAGGGCCGCTTCCACAATGGCGTGCGCATCACCGACAGTGCGGCGATGGAATGCGCCAAGGAAGCCGCCGGTGAACTGCGCCTCGACATCGAAGCCGCGTTCAGCCAGGGTTTGCCGAACACGCCGATGTCGAATGCCCATATCAGCATCGTCTCCGGCAATTTCGTCACCGCGCGCCCGCTCGGCGTGATCGACGGCGTCGACCACGAACTGACCGGCGTCACGCGCAAGGTCGCAGCCGACAAGATCGCCCCGATCCTGCAGACCGAGGACAACATCGTGCTGCTCTCGCCCCTCGGCTTTTCGCCGACCGGCGAATTGTTCAACCTGACCATGGAAGACGTGGCGGTATCCGCCGCGATCGCCCTGCACGCCGAAAAGCTGATCTTCATTACCGAAACGCCGCTGATGAAGGACGGCGCCGGCGAAGACATCCGCGAACTCTCGTCGCACCAGGCCGAGGCCGTGCTGCAGGCAAACTTCCTG
>Ga0308168_1002346_pt1 | contig 15675 bp, 33 predicted proteins | sample PhyCR2_FD_202133 | JGI IMG/M metagenome (GOLD analysis project Ga0308168, IMG submission 202133) | Phyllosphere microbial communities from UC Gill Tract Community Farm, Albany, California, United States - DLSLRC.R2 | ecosystem: Host-associated > Plants > Phyllosphere > Unclassified | place: USA... | reverse complement strand
ACTTCGCCCCTAATTGGCTCCTCCTGCGCGACAACTGAAAGCGCGACAACAGAGTCAAGTTCATCAATAACACCGTGCCCACGTAGATCCTCTTCGCAGCGAAAAGTAAGCCACGATGGTCCAGATAAAGGGTCAACACGAAACGCTGCGATATCACGACCAATACTTTTCGGCAGCGTCACCTTGCGAGACTCCAGCTCGGCGATGCGCTGCTTTAGTAGTCCGCGCTCACTGATTAACTTGGCTGCATGAACACGATGGTTATGCGTCAGCTCAGCAATGCGCGCCTTATCAGCCTCACGCTCTGCAAGCAGGTCGAGGATGGTTGCGGGGCTGGCTTGTTCGATGAAATCTGCATCAGATTCACAGATTTCCATAGCGTCTGGGTAGCGCGTCAACTGCTCCTGATCCCACCAGATTTCGCCATTCTCAGAGATTGCCTTCTCAGCAGCTGCTCTCAGCGCTGCGTATTTGTCGCTCATACAGCCTCCCTCTCTTCGAATCCGAAGTGGTTACAATTTGTTCCAATCTCTTGACGGAGGTAGGCAATAACTTTCTTCGCATCCTCTTCGGTCGGACATGAGCCAGCTGATTTAGGAACGACACCATCTTGAGAGCTCTGGAAGCCGATACTTCCCAATGGATAGTCATCATCAGGAAGGTTTGTGAGGTACATCTTTTTGCCGCCTTCTTGGCGATAAATCACAAATTCTTTGCTCATACAGCCTCCCCGGCGCGCAGCTTCGCGGCGAAGTCCTGAGCGGATTCTTTAGCGTGCGTCCAATAGCCTGCGTGAACCTTTAGAGAGCAAGACGAAGCTTTATCCGATGCAGCCTTCGCAAACATCTCCACCCCTTTAGCCATCTGCTCTCGCAGGAAGGCATCGGTGGCGGGGGTGTCTGGCAAGCATTGAGCGGCGTCGATATAGCTATCTCTGTCAGGGTCGATAACCCAGCAATCATTATCAATAAACGTTTTCAGCGTCGCATTCTCAGCCGCCAGCGCGTCGCGCTTGGCTTCGAGGGCTGCATAGTCGCTGTACCTGACCATATCGGTGCAGAAGCCTTCGCCCTTAATCGGTGGTGACAGCTCATCACTCATCACGGTATAGATTTTTACATCGCTCATGCTTTATCCCCTTTAATTTGCTCAATTCCTGACTGCGTGATGTGCCAGCGACGCTCCGGGTAGGAGTAGTTGCAGAGGCCTTTTTTGTTTAATGTGTTGCCGATGACGCTGGATTGATTTCGCTCATTAGCGCCGTTGAGGAGTGATACGAGGAAGCTGCGCTGTGGGTCGGTTAGTTTTTTCATACTGCGCCTTCCTCATAGATAATTTCCAGCTGCAACTTCTCAGCTAGCGCTTTCTCTGCCGTCGCGCCCGCCGACTTTTCCCAACCCTTCAGCATGTAGATGGCTTCCGCGCATCGCAGCATAGCCAGACAGATATCCATGTACTGTGGCTGTGTCAGGCCGTCAGGAAGGATTGCAGGCGTTAATACGATGTGGCCTTCGGTTATCAGCTCCAGCTCTGCATACTTGAATGCCGGCCGGTTAAATCTCGGCAATCCGCTCATTGGACCGGCGATGTAAATTTTCATACTCTCCCCTCCCTTGCGCTGCGAAGAAGGCTGTTAAACATGGCGTTGAGGTTGACCCCTTCGCATTTGGTCTCTGGCTTAACCCGACCACGTGGCGAAGGCGTATCGACAGCCATATATCGGTACTGCTTTTCAAATCCTTCCCGGCGGACGCGCTGGTCGAGAACCAGTTTGCTTAGCGTGCCGTTGACAGTGGATTTGTTAAGGCCAGTATCGGCTATGATGTCTGTTGAGTGGCAGCCGGGGTGAGCGGCAATGTAGCTAAGGATTTGTTGAAGGTAGGAAACTCGTTTCATCAGAAACCACCTTTCTTGTTTGGTTTTGACTCACGCTCAGCCGCACGGGCCCGGGCGCTGTCCTGGTCAATGTTGTAGATGATGCCGTTACGCTGCTCACAGTGGACTACGCCTGACTCACCATGACGGTTAAGCCGCAGGAGAAGTTCTGTCTCGCTCTGATTAACGTTCTCGTCGTAGGCACCTTCTCGGTAAATAGCCAGCCAGTAATCGCAGTCCTGCTCGATTTGTCCGGTATCACGAGAGTCGCTCGGAAGAGGTCGCTTGTTGGGTCGCTTCTCCAGATCGCGGTTAAGCTGTGTCAGGAGGACGACAACGCAATCAAGCTCTTTGGCAAGCATCTTCAGGCCTTTGGTAATCAGCCCATATGCCAGGTCGTTACGCTCAGCCTTTTCGGCGGTCATCAGGGTCAGGTAGTCAACGAGGATCATGCCCACCTTGCCCTTCTCACGCTTGATGCGGCGCGACTCAGCGATGATATGAGCCAGCCCGATTCCGGGTGTGTCATCGATGTAGAGGTTTTCCGTTCCGATTAGAGCACCCATAACATCGGTTGCCCGCTTCATGTCGTTATCCCAGTCGCCACGGTAGCCGTAGTCGTCCTTCTGCATGTCCGGGTAGAATACGTTCGGAGATACTCTGGCCTGCTGGGCGGTGATTTTCTCGACCATCTGGCTTTCGGGCATTTCCAGGGAGAACATGAGAGCCGGTTCTTTTTCGACAGTTACGCAGTTAACGCCCATCTGCGTGTAGAGCGTTGTTTTCCCCATCTTCGGCCTTGCGCCGACGACGAACAGACTGCCGCGCACGATGCGTTTGACGCCGAGCAGATCATCAAGTGCCGGCACACCCGAAGACAGACCGCGAGCCTTTCCATCTGGCTTCATGCGTTCGTCAAATCCTTCTGACCAGTCTGAAACAGCGTCACCGAAAGACCTCAGTCCACGGCGGCTACCTGTTTTTGCGTGGTCGGTGATCTGTGTGAAGATTGACTGTACCGCTTCAAACTTCTCGGCAGCTGACATGCCGTTGCGGGCGTACATCAGCTCAGTGGCCTCCGTCATGCGCTGAATGCCGTAGCGCTCCATGGCTGTCTCTCTGACGCGCATAGCGTAGGCGACGATGTTCGCAGCGCTTGGCGTGTTCTTGGACAGCTCAGCCAGGTAAGCGAATCCACCCACCGAATCGGCAAGGGCTTTGCTTTGCAGCACATCGAACAGGGTCAGCAGATCGACAGGCTTTTGCGTCCGGTACATCTGCATCATCTCGGCATAGATAACCTGATGTGGACGGGTGTAGAAGGATTCCGGCTTGAGTATCGAGAGGACTTTCTGGACGCGCTCACTGTTGTCGTCGTCGAGCATCATGCCGCCAAGGACGCTCTGCTCTGACTCAATGCTTTGCGGGACAAGGTTCAGCATGTCAGTCATAGCGCGCCCTCTCTGGTTTTCATGAGAGTGTCTGAACGGAGCAGATAATCAAAACTTGCTCTCCAGCCACGGTCGTTATCACCAAAGTAAAACTGCCTGGCAGTGCTGAAGAACGCCTCGAAGTACAGAGATGCGGCTTCGACGGTCGGCTCTTTCAGCTCACCGAGCAGGCGCTTGATATCGCGCTTGCGTTTGGCATTCAGTGATTCAGCGAGAGGCAGCTTTCCGTCCGCCAGTTCGTTGTAAGACTGCATGACGGCTTCGTAGGGAGTAGGCTTGCTTCGAGAAGATTTTTTATCATCCCGCTCACTTACCTCCGAAGGGGGTAAGGGGGTGTTTTCTTTTTTCTTTTGAATAGTTTCTTTTGTGTGACTCTGTTTTGGTGACATGCCTGTCACCGTTTTGGTGACACTTTCTGTCATCAATTTAGTGACATTATCACCAGAGTAGTGACACCCTTCTATTTGCCAATCTGCGATGTTTTTATTAGGGCCAATCTGGTGACCCTCTCGCACGATAACTTTCATTGCGATCAGCTCATTCTTGGCCTTGTTAACTTTCTGTCTTGGAAGCCGGGTAAGTTGAGATAACTGGCTGTCAGATATGCGATCCAGCTTCTTGCCGAAGCCGTAAGTTTTACGGCAAATGGCATGAGCAACCTTGCTCTGGTTTTTCGTTAAATCTGCGCCTATCAGCTCGTCATACAGGGCATTTGCAAGACGGGTATATCCATCTTCAAGTTCTGCCACACGACGCTCCACAGGCCGCTGTGATGGCCTTAATTGTGTTACTGTTGCGAGATTACTCATGACCTTTACCTCTAAATAAATTTTTTACCTTTTCCCACTCAGCCCGGAATCGACCAGGCTGTTTGAAGGCAGATAGGTAACGATCACGCTTAATTGTTTTGTGCAAATCTTCGGCTGGGCTGAGTGCTTTTTTCATGCCTCTTCCCACCCTGACTCTTTGAGCCATTCGCGATATTCAGTGAGGATTTTGGAAGCCTCGGCACCCTGCATTTCGCCGTCAGCTACTAGCTGGAGAAACTGGCGAGCTTTTGACGCACTAAACTGCGGCAGCGCGGCGCTACGGGTCAGCTTCTTCTTACCCGCTGCCTTTGCCTTGCTCATCTGCTCTACTGCAACAGAGGCAGCCTGTGGGCCATGCTCACGCGACAATGCCACGGCGGTAGTCGGTGCTATCTCGCCGGCTTTCACCATCGCGATAAGCTCTTCGCCGCAGGCCAGTAACTGGAGATGGTGATCCACATCAGCTGTTGAGCGTTTCACCTTCTTCGCAATCTCTGACGGCTCCCACCCCTGATTAGCCAGGCGCTGATAGGCAACTGCACGTTCCAGAGGTGATAGCGGCTTACCCTGTGAACTGGTCACCATGAAAGCGATGCGATCAGCTTCGGTGCCGATAAAGTCTTTGCACTCTAGGCGGGCAATTTCATGACCAGATTCAGTCGCCAGCTTGGCACCGTAGTAGCGGTGGTGCCCGTCAACTACCTTGATACCCTGCTCAGTAACCTCTACTGCGAGAGGAGGCACAAACTCACCGGCGATAAAGGCGTCGCGGAACTCCTCAGCGTGCTGCTGATCTATTTCGCGAACGTTGTAGCCGGGCTCGACGTAAATCTCAGACAGAGGAACCAGAAACGTTTTCTTAACAGTCGTTTCGGTGCCGTTCTTGTCTTTTTGCTTGTAAAGTTGGGATAGTGAACTCATAATTGCTCCTGTGATTTGATCCAGTCATTTCGCATCAGGCCCTTTGAAGTTACCGCTTCAGGGGCTTTTTCTTTTTCATTTTCCATCTCTTACCCAAGACGATTTTGCTAATCGTCGCCTGTCCTACTCCGAACTTTTTACCCAGCGCAGTTCCACCGAACTCCGGATGCCTCGGGATGTAAGTTGCGATGATTTCCTCTACCTGTTCGGCAGTTAACTTTGAATGGCCATTGCATTCACCACTGGCAGACCTTCCGCGGGCAACTCTGTCCATGACGTTATCCATTGGGGTGCCTGTCTCTAAGTGCGTAGGGTTAATGCAGGATGGGTTGTCGCATCGATGCCTTATCACAAGGTCTTCGATTTCCTTAAGCGTCAAACCAACGGCAACGCAGTAAGCAAATCTGTGAGCAAGAATGACTTCGCCTTTCACGGTCAATCTTCCGTAGCCTTTGCTATTCTTCGCTCCTGTCCAAATGAGGCAGTCGCTTCTATCTGCATTTTGTAAAATATCTAGCATTAGGCCTCCATAATGTTTTGCGCGCAGCTCGGGGCTTTTTCATTTGTTAGGATCTGCGCTACCTGCTTGGCAAGCCGGGCCATGTCGTCGTCAACTACCCCCCATTGCAGCTCTGCAAGTAACATTGCCATCTTTGGCACCATGCTTTCTTTCCAGCGGGTTACGCTCGACTTATCGACGCCAAGAGCTTTAGCAATGTTGGTTACACCCCGGAGCGCCATTTGATTTAGCAGCCAGGTTTCAATTCGTCGTGCCTCGCATTTGTTGCGTGATGTTGAATGTTCCATTTGTGATACTTCCTGTTAGTTCAATTCGTTTAGTTAATATGTGTTTAGGCCTTGCCCAGTGCGGACAAAGCCAGAAATTTTGACTTTTTAGTGATCGCTTTTTCAGCGAGAGATGTGTAAGAGCGGGTAGAGCTTAAGCTGCGGTGTTTGTGTCCATATACCGCTGCGGGTAGAGGATCTGCATTTCGGTAATTTCACCCTTGAAGAAGCGTGCCAGCTTCTCTGCTGTTTCTAGTGAAGTCACCTGCTTGCCTCGCTCGATACGGCTTAGGTTTCCAACATCAATCTGAGTGGCTAATGAAACCTCAGCGATCGTGAGTCCTTTCTCTACACGCATCTTTCGTAATGGCGTATGCATAATGGTATCTCCTTAATGCGTACAACGCATATTAATACATACGGAAAATTTGCGCAAGGCGCTTTGCGGGAAACGCATAAAATGTTTTTTAATGACGATATGAAAGTTGGAGAGCGCGTTCGCCTATTCCGCAAGGCGAAGAAAATGACACTGAACGAGCTGGCGTTGCTTGCGGATAGCGACGTGGGGAATCTTTCGCGCCTAGAACGGGGCGTGCAGGGTTATAGCGATAACCAAATCAGGAAAATTGCAAAAGCTCTCGAAGTACCCGTTTCTGAGCTATTCTCTTCTCAAGATGTTAATGATACTGTAGATTCATACAGTGTTAATTCGCTATCGAAAGAAGGGAGGAAAGATGTGTATAGAGTTGATGTCCTTGATGTTTCTGCGAGCGCCGGAGCAGGCTCACCGTCTAAAGATGTTGTGGAAGTTGTCCGTTCAATAGAGTACGTCCCTGACCAGGCTAAGGTCATATTTGGAAACCGACCGGAATCTACAGTGAAGTTGATTAATGTCCGGGGTGATAGCATGCAGGGCACTATTGAGCCGGGGGACTTGATATTCGTAGACGTAAGCGTCAGCTATTTTGACGGGGATGGAATTTACGTTTTCGACTTCAATGGTGACATGTACGTTAAGCGCCTACAGAGAGTTAAGTCAGATCTCTATGTCATATCTGACAACCCTAAATATAAAGAGTGGACAATAACAGATGAAGAAATGTCCATGCTCCACGTCTCTGGACGAGTAATGTTGAGTCAGTCACAACAGTTCAGACGACACGGTTAACACCTACCAGCCCGCTTTATGCGGGCTTTTTTGTGCCCTTCACATTTTATAACGCATTTTCACGCAAATTTATTTCTATTACAAATCATACGCATATGTTCTTTTAGGACAAAAGACGTCATTTAAATTCTATTATGCGCTTGACGCATTTGCGCTCAACGCATATCTTAATCCCATCAGCAGGACGCACCACTCACCAGGACGGTGAAGCTCTTAAAAATCTGGCGCTGAAAAAGCGCAGTGTTCAAAGCAGAAAGCTTTGGGTAGGTCAGATATGTGACCTGGCGGGATTAACGATGTGGTGCCGCCCTGACCTACACCAAAGCTAACTGACAGGAGGATGTATGAACGCACAAGATCGTCGCCGTGACCGCCGCGCTGAGAAACAGGCTGAGTGGAAAGCTGCAAACCCCCTGTTAGTTGGGGTGAGCGCTAAGCCTGATACCCGCCCGGTGCTGTCACTGAGCCGTAAGCCGAAATCACGCGTAGAAGCCGCTATGAACCCGATTGACCTCACAGGGCTGGCAGAGTATCGCGAGCAGCTGGAAAGCCGTGCTAACGCCGCTGAGAAGCGTAATCACAAGGTCTGGTACAGCAAGCCAGGCGAGCGCGGAGTTACCTGTGTCGGCCGGCAGAAGCAGAAAGGCAAATCTATCCCTCTCATCTGAGGTGATCCATGAAAAACGCCATTCGTTGCCCGGTGTGCGGTGAGGTATTCGACCCACGCACTCCGGTATGTCACATCAGCAAGTATCACAAAGGCGCTACAGAGCATCAGCTGAGACAGATACGTGATGCCCGGCGTCAGCATTTCACCAGCAGCTCCTTAGGGGCTGACGGCAAATCTACTCCACATCATTGAGGTAATAGCAATGGATCGTTTTGCAAAGCTTTTCGAAGGTCACGGAAGGCAGATTCTTGTCAAGAAAGGTGAAAACAGTGATGGAGACTACGCGCTCAACATATCGACAATGTTCGATGGTGCTGAGATGTGCTTTCACCTCGGTTTCGGAGACAACGAATCGGCTTTGGATCACGCCTTCGAAACTTTCACGCAAGAGCAAGCTGATGTATTTGGCAGGAAGTTTGAAGGCCAAAATAACGCGTTTGAAGCTTTCAAGATGCTAACAGGTGTCGATGAAGACGATGAATAACGCCGCCTGAGCGCGGCTTTCACAGGTAGAGGGGGAGAGGATGAGCAAAACGGTCGAAGATTGTTATGCACCGTATGTACTGAAGTTTCTTGAAGATAACTGGCATGAATTCGTTGATGAGCTGGCTACCAACTACGACGAAGATGCTGAGGATATCGCAGAGGAGATTTGCAGTAGCCTTCGGTAACCACACCCGCTCCGGCGGGTTTTTCATGCCCAAAACAAAAGCCTGCTCACGAGTGGGCTTCTTTTTTGGTAACGACACGCTAGTTCTGTTCAACGTTCCGCGCCGCGGCGATAAGCGGGGAGATATGTATGGCTAAGCATTGCGAAAACTGCGGGTGCGCTATCCGCTCAGGTTATTGCACAAACTGTCATGAAGAGGCTTACATCGCTTTCGTGCAGGCTCCGGAGATGGACTTTAGCGAAGACTTTATGCGTAAGGCATGGCAGCAGGATTCAGAGCGCTCCAATGACCGGGAGGAATCATGACCGTCACCCACAACAACAAGCCCTACAGCGTCACACCGCTGGCCTGTGGCTATAAATGGCGATTAACTCAGGTTGGCTCGCCACTCAATTCTGAAGTCCGCAATCGTGACCAGATGATTAGAGCTGGTCTTGGTCATGCAATGGAGGGGAAGTGATGAAGCTGATTGAGGTTTTGGTGCGTTACCTGCCAGAAAGTGGCGGCTGGCCTGTGTGGGCTACAAGGGCAAGGCAGTCCCAGTGGGACACTGCAATATATATTTCCAATGAGGGGGACTTGAAAGGAGGTGCGGGAATATTTGATTTCGGCATTCGGGCTGATGACTGTTCATTTGAAACTGGTGATCATGTCACCCGGCAGCAATACGAAGCAGCTCTCGCTGCCAGCAAAGAGATGCTCATCAATAAGCCGGTAGCGTGGGATGGGCAGGGATTGCCGCCATTAGGTTGTGTCTGTGAGATTAATGACCCAATTTATAATGCCGGAACAAAGGTGCGAGTATTGTGCCATGACGAGCGCGCTGCGGTATGTCGCATTTTAGAAGGTGACAGATTGCATTCACTTTGCCAATTAGAAGCAACAGAAATCAGACCCATCCGCACCGAAGCAGAGCGTAAGCGCGATGCGGCCGTTACAGCCATGAAGCAGCTGAACATCGGCGACTACGATGACCCTAGAATCATCTACGATGCCATCGCAGCAGGAAAAATCCCCGGAGTAAAACTGGAGGCTCCAGATGACCATTAACCACCAGTTACTCCGTCAGGCTCAGCAGAAAGCCCGTGACGCCCGAGAGCAGCGCAACGGACTCAAGTGGATGGAAGCCAACGAAGAGATGAAGAAAGCCGCTGGTATGCCGTGGTATAGAGGTAATGGAAATCAGCGCGGAGGCGATTATGGACAAATTTAAGGGTACTCGTGGTCCTTGGTTTGTTAGCAATGAGGGTGTCTTGCTCGTGCGCGACGAATCAGGTCTCTCTATTGTTGCGAAATATATTGGATACCCGAATGACGATGAAGAAGTCGCAAATGCCAACCTCATCGCCTCAGCGCCTGAGTTACTGGAATCTCTGCAACTCATAATCGCTGAGCAGACCGGCACAGACAAGTCATGCGGTCATAATGGGTTCACTTGTCTTTGCGCTTACAACAAATCCCGCGCCGCCATCTCCAAAGCTCTCGGCAAGTAACTCCCCTACCCCAATCATTCAACCATCCCGGCACCACGCAGGCGGGATAGTCACATCATAAATTCAGGTGACCTATGAAAATTAAATGCAAATGCGACTCTGTGCATGGCTATCTCGACAGCCAGCGCAATCAGGTAGTCGAGCTGGAAGGTGTTGTGCTAGATGGCACCGTAGACACCCGCGAGGTTCTTATGCAGCTGGACGGCGCTGTGGTTCTGGAATGGATGGCAGAGCAAGGCTACACGGTAATTGCGCAGGAGCAGGCAGCATGAGCGCGTTAGAGAAGTGGGACGACGATGCGTTTGTGCGGCTGATGCAGGATGTGATCGCCGACTCCGAAGAGAGAAACGAGCAGCCAGTAAATCTGGATGCAGAGCGGCGCAACCCGGTCATTAGCTGGGATGAATTCGCCGGCAACTTTAACTAAGAGATGAAACCATGAAATTCGAAAAAGCCATGAGAAAGAAAGCCAGACTACGGTTGGCACTTACCGGGCCTAGCGGTTCAGGAAAAACGTACAGCGCACTGCTGGTTGCGAAAGGTATCGGCGGCCGCATTGCTGTGCTGGATACAGAGAAAGGCAGCGCCTCCCTCTACTCTGACGTTGCTGACTTTGATGTGCTGGAGCTGGAGCCGCCATTCGCACCTGAGCGATTCATTGAAGCGATATCAGCGGCTGAGCAGGCGGGTTATGACACGTTGGTGCTGGACAGCATTACGCATGAATGGAGCGGCGTAGGCGGCTGTCTGGAGTTAGTGGATACGATTGCAAAGGCTAAGTTTCGTGGTAACTCATGGTCAGCCTGGAGTGAGATTAACCCGCGCCATCGCCTGTTCCTTGATGCAATTCTTCGCTCCCCGATGCACATCATCGCCACTATGCGCAGCAAGACGGAAACTGCCCAGGTGGAAGAAAACGGGCGCAAGAAGGTTGCCAAGCTTGGCATGAAGTCAGAGCAGCGTGATGGCGTGGAGTACGAGTTCACTACCGTATTGGATATCGGCCATGAAACGCATCATGCGATCGCCAGCAAGGACAGAACAAAGCTATTCAGCAATGCCGACCCGGTGGTGCTGAGTGAGCAGACAGGCAAGCAATTACTCAACTGGCTTGAATCTGGCGCAGACCCGCGGGAAGAGGCTTTGAAGCAGTTCGTCACAGACGCATCGGCGGCGCAGTCAATGGAATCGCTTAAGCCGATGTTTGAAGAGGCATGGAGAACTCTTCGCGGTTCTGAATATCAGGCTAAAGCGAAAGAAGTATACGACCTGCGTAAGTCGGAGCTTGAGCCATCAGATGAGGCTGCGTAATGGAGTATCGCAGCCGCAGAGGAAATCAGGTAACCCTCGGCCAGGGATGGCAACCCGAGGATGTAAGAATGCTCGATGAGCTTGCTGGTCGCGTAAAAGCAAAGCTTATTGCCCGCCAGATGAATAGATCCTACGAATCAGTCCGCCAGATGGCTAAGCGCCTGAGCATCAGCCTGAAAATTAAATAATCACTGGAACATCCAATGAACACCTCTTCACTCGGGGCGGGTTATCTGCGCCCAAGAAAAACCTCCGGCACCAAAGAAGAGGTGCTGGCTCGCTTATGTGCAACCCTGGATAAAACGCTAGGCACTCAATATGAGGTCGAGAGCAAAGACCAGCGTCAGCTGCGGCTCATGGATGAGCTGTGGGCTAATCGGATATGGCAGGACAACTATGAGGCGTCGTTCCGGCCAGCGTGGCAGACGGTTGGGCCGATGCAGCCTGATTACACCGAAGAACGTCGCTGGAAGGGCCGATACGGACATACCCGCATGGACTAGCGAATCAGAAAATCTGGAGGACATTGCATTGAAACATGTTCACGACGATATCCGTGTAGGAGGAGTAACCCTTCCCTACATCCATAAGAGCCAGGGATGGCTTAAGCCAGATGGAAAGGTAACCCGTAACCCTCTGATAGCTCAGAAGGTGGCTGAAAAAGAAAACATCCGAAGGGGAAATCCGCCGAGGTGCATATGACTGATTACTCCTTTGGCACATCCACTCCGGCAGAGCATCGTGATTTGTGGGCCACTCCGCCCGCCATCTTCGAAGCGATGAATGCCGAGTTTTGCTTCCAGCTGGATGCGGCAGCTTCAGCCAACAACAGGCTGTGCGATAAGTTCATCAGCGCCGAGCAGAACACGCTCGTCACTCCATGGAGTGAATTCGTGGAGGCTGGATGGTATGCATGGATGAACCCACCTTACAGCGATATCGGCCCGTTTATCAGGAAGGCGGCGGCGGAGAGTGAGAACCTGATAGGCACTGTGATGCTGCTGCCTGCAGATACATCCGTTGGCTGGTTCCGGGAGGCTATCGAAACTGCCAGCGAAGTTCGCTTCATCACTGCCGGCAGGCTGGCATTCATCAACCCGGTCACCGGCAAGCCTGTATCTGGTAACAACAAAGGGTCGATGTTCATCATCTGGCGACCATACCCCCGCACGCGCTGCCACTTCGCAACTGTAGAGCGGGATGAACTAATTAAATCTGGTGCGAGGGTTATCGCACTTAGGGAGGCAAAGTGAGAAGCGAGCAAGCAACTTATTTTTCCGTATGCATCGGCGGCAAGCAAAGCAAAGGTGCCATGCCAACCAAGGAAGAGCTAATGCAACGCAACAGCTTTCCTTCAGTCAACCAAAACCGGCACCTGGATAAGATGCTGAAAAAAGAAAGGTGTTCGTGATGGATTACAGCAAAATGTCAGATTTTGAGATTAACTGCGGAGTTGCTCGTGCGGCAGGACTTGAGGGATTGATGTTTTTTGGTGTTGATTCCTCTTTCTGCGCCGGTCCGGTATGGAATGTTCCGTCAGGGATAAGTGACGATGGGTTTAGTGTATCCAGAGGCAACCCATTTAACCCCTGCAACAACCCCGCTGACGCATGGCCGATTATCACTGAGCACAGAATTATGCTTAATCCGTACTGTGCAGACGAATTGTGGAAATGTGAGGTGCCATGTCTGTTTGATGGATTCATGACAACCTATGCAGCCGCATACGACAAAAACCCACTCCGTGCCGCGATGGTGGTGTACCTCATGATGCAGGAAGCCAAATGAGCAATCCAATTACTGTAGGTCTGAGCACTATAACCAACACGATTTTCGCCGGACGAAGCAAAGAGCGCAAAGGTTTGGCTCCTGGTTCAAGGCAGTGGGTTGGCGAAAGATTTGACGTCACCGACGATGCTTGCCATGCCGTAGCTATGCACCTCATGAAGGCCGGTGAAACTGTGGTGTACGACCTTCCGGACGGTAAAGAATTGCACCTCAAGGTTGAAATTCAGGAGGCCAAATGAGCGAGCGCGATCAGTTTGAGGCGTGGGCATGCAAAATTTACGACACTCGCTTACTGAAAGGTAATGACGGGAATTATCTCGGTCAGGTTTTGCAGCAGATGTGGGAGGCATGGCAGGCCAGCAGGGAGGCATTGAAGGCTGAGCAGGAAGGCTCATGGATAGCGTGCAGAGAGCGGATGCCTGATGACAATCCCGAGATAGAGGTTCTCGCCTGCTTCACCGGCGGTGATATTTCGACCCTGTATTATTCAGATGGTGGATGGGATGATGCTTATGGGATATGCCCTATCCGGCAAGATGTTACCCACTGGCAACCACTCCCAGCCCCACCCTCTCAACCTCACACCATAGACACAACATCTCAGCAGTATGAAACTCTGGCGAAAGGAGAATAGCGATGGGCAAGATGACATTCGTAGTTGAGTTTGAGGACAGTAACGAGCCTGCCGTACATTCCAGAATGAACATACTTGGCGGAGAGCTTGTGAGTGTGGCATGGAAAAACGCTCTACAATCAAATGTTTTTTTGGTTTCTGAATCCCTTCCTGCGCCTGATGAATCGGTTTTGCTTTTTGACAGTAACGGAGAAGGTTGGGTTATTGGTTGGCGTTCTGTTTGGCTTTCTGAATGCCTGAAAGAAACAGACGATTGGGAATGGAGTTACCAAATTGAAAGGCTCGATGATGAGGATATGATAATCACTCATTGGTCGCCGATCCCAGCGGTTCCGTAAGAATCTTGACACACAGCAAGGTTAATAAAAGTAGTGCCGATGTAAAATTGGATCCTTTTTACCTTAACAGAAAGGTTTTCCTATGACTTACGGAGTCCCAACAACTTGCCCTAAGTGCGGTTCAAGCAGAGTGGCCAAAGAACGAATTATGGGTGCACAGACTGGTGACTGGGTTTGTGGGAAGTGCGGTGAATCTGCGCAGATCAAAAGACCGCCAGAGGAACCAAAGGAAGCACCTGAAAAAAAATAGTCAGCAGAATCATATTGAATTCCAAACCCGCCAAGTGCGGGTTTTTTATTGCCCGGAGGAAAAGTGGAACAATACAGCCTCACACTCGATGAGGCCTGCGCCATGCTCGGCATATCCAGACCTACCGCTACCAACTGGATCCGCTCAGGACGGTTACAGGCCACCCGCAAAGACCCCGCTAAACCAAAATCCCCTTACCTTACCACTCGCCAGGCGTGCATTGCAGCCCTGCGCTCTCCGCTGCATACTGTCGCCGTGAGCGCGGGTGATGGCATAACAGAGGAATCAAAATGTCACTCTTCCGCAGAGGTGAAATCTGGTACGCATCGTACTCGCTCCCGGGCGGGAAGCGAATTAAGGAAAGCCTTGGGACTACCGACAAGCGGCTCGCTACTGAGCTACATGACAAGCGCAAAGCTGAACTGTGGCGAGTAGACCGGCTGGGAGATTTTCCTGATGTCACATTTGATGACGTTTGTCTGAGGTGGCTTGAGGAGAAAGCAGAGAAGAAGTCTATCAAGGATGATCAAAGCAGAATGGCTTTCTGGCTGGCGCACTTTGAAGGCGTAAGACTTAAGGATATCACTGAGCAGAAAATCTATGCGGCGGTCAGCAAGATGAGCAACCGCAAAAACCTGGAGAAATGGAAGATTCAGGCACAAGTCGCTCAGAGGAAGGGCCTGCCTATTCCCGACTATTCAGCAAGGCCGGTTACCACCGCAACTAAGGCGAAGCACCTGGCGCTAATGAAAGCTATTCTGCGCGCCGCAGAGCGTGACTGGAAGTGGCTGGAAAAGGCTCCGGTTATCAAGGTGCCTTCGGTAAGGAATAAACGTGTTCGGTGGCTTGAGCGTGATGAGGCAATAAGGTTGATTGATGAATGTCCGGAACCGCTAAAGTCGGTAGTAAGGTTTGCACTGGCTACCGGTCTTAGGCGGTCGAACATCATCAATCTGGAGTGGCAGCATATCGACATGCAGCGTCGTGTTGCCTGGGTGAATCCAGAGGACAGCAAATCAAACAGAGCTATTGGCGTAGCCCTGAATGATACAGCCTGCCGGGTGTTGCGTGAACAGATAGGTAACCACAGCAAATGGGTATTTGTTCACAGGAAGGCGGGTCACCGTCCAGACGGATCTGTAACAGAGGCAGTCAGGAAAATGCGGGTTGACGATCAGAATGCATGGAATGCTGCCTGCCGGCGGGCGGGGATTGAAGACTTCCGTTTCCACGACCTGAGACATACCTGGGCCAGTTGGCTGATACAGTCAGGAGTGCCGTTATCTGTCCTGCAGGAAATGGGCGGATGGGAGTCTATTGAAATGGTGCGCCGGTATGCTCATCTGGCACCCAATCACCTTACCGAACATGCGAGGCAAATTGACTCGATTTTGGGGGTTGATGTCCCAAATATGTCCCACATGGAATTTAAGGAGGAAGTGAATAAAGCGTAAGTCATTGAATACTAATGGCACGCCCTACAGGATTCGAACCTGTGACCTACGGCTTA
>Ga0308168_1002341_pt1 | contig 15724 bp, 14 predicted proteins | sample PhyCR2_FD_202133 | JGI IMG/M metagenome (GOLD analysis project Ga0308168, IMG submission 202133) | Phyllosphere microbial communities from UC Gill Tract Community Farm, Albany, California, United States - DLSLRC.R2 | ecosystem: Host-associated > Plants > Phyllosphere > Unclassified | place: USA... | reverse complement strand
AGGGAGCAGACTGTAAATCTGCCGTCATCGACTTCGAAGGTTCGAATCCTTCCCCCACCACCATCTTCATTATCTTCTGAACATACTGATTTTGCTGCCCCTTCATTTTCCCGATGGGAAGGATGAGAAGCTTCGACCCGAAGGTTTGTGTCGAGCGCAGTGAGACAACGCCAGTCATGGCGGCCCGCAGGGCAAGGCGCGCAGCGGCGCAGTCATCCTTCCCCCACCACCATCTGCATTATCTTCTGAACATACTGATTTTGCTGCCCCTTCATTTTCCCGATGGGAAGGATGAGAAGCGTCGACCCGAAGGTTTGTGTCGAGCGCAGTGAGACAACGCCAGTCGTGGCGGCCCGCAGGGCAAGGCGCGCAGCGGCGAAGTCATCCTTCCCCCACCACCATCTTCATTATCTTCTGAACATACTGATTTTGCTGCCCCTTCATTTTCCCGATGGGAAGGATGAGAAGCGTCGCCCCGAAGGTTTGTGTCGAGCGCAGTAAGACCACGCCATGTCTCACAGCAATATTTCTTTCTCTGCCTGAAACCTGCTACCATTCCGCCCTCTTAATTCACGCAAAATGGCCTGCGCTATGAAATTTCTTTCTTTTAATATCAATGGGCTGCGTGCTCGACCTCATCAGCTTGAAGCGATTGTTGAGCAGCATCAGCCGGACGTCATCGGTCTGCAGGAAACAAAAGTACACGACGATATGTTCCCGCTTGAGGACGTGGCTAAACTCGGCTATCACGTGTTTTATCACGGGCAGAAAGGCCACTACGGCGTCGCCCTGATGACGAAAGCAGAGCCTGTCGCCGTCCGCCGTGGCTTTGATGGCGATGATGAAGAGGCCCAGCGCCGGATGATTATGGCAGACATCCAGACCCCATCGGGGATTGTCACCGTGCTCAATGGCTATTTCCCGCAGGGAGAAAGCCGCGACCACCCGACGAAATTCCCGGCGAAAGAGAAATTTTATTGCGATCTGCAAAACTACCTTGAGCAGCAGCAGACTGCCGACAATAAAGTATTGATCATGGGTGATATGAATATCAGCAGCACCGACCTGGATATTGGTATCGGCGAAGACAGCCGTAAGCGCTGGCTGCGTACCGGGAAGTGTTCTTTCCTGCCGGAAGAGCGCGAGTGGATGGATCGCCTGATGAACTGGGGCCTGGTCGATACCTGGCGCGCCCAGAACCCGGACGTCAACGACCGCTTCTCATGGTTTGACTATCGTTCAAAAGGCTTTGATGACAACCGCGGGCTGCGTATTGACCTGGTGCTGGCCAGCCGACCGCTTGCAGAGCGCTGTGTGGCCACCGGGATTGACTATGCGATCCGCAGCATGGAAAAACCCTCTGACCATGCGCCGATCTGGGCAGAATTCAACCTGTCATCCTGACGGGTCAGCGTCGGGACGGGGAGCAACGCCCCCCCTTCCCGACGCACTCCACGCTATTTTACAATCCGCCAGATAAGATTATTGGTGCCCAGTGACTTTTCGTCGCGCACGCACTGCAGCAGGACACCCTCACTTTTCAATACCGCGCCTTCGGTATAGCTGCGGTTCTCAAAGGTACAGCAGCGCTGACACGCGGGTGCACTGTCACGACCGCCCTGCGTCCAGACTTCTGGCGGCATATCCACCACCACGTCAGCATTACCGCCGCCACCGTATTGACCACTGTCGCCGTGACCGTTACTGATGTAACGCTCTGCCAGCGACGGGGCGCTGATGGCACACAGCAGCAGCATAGCCAGATGCACTTTCATCACTCACTTTCCTTCTCTTTCGCCGCCTTGCGTCGCGGCTTTTTCGCTTTGTTCGTTGCCGGAGCAGGCAGGCCCCGGAATGCGTGCGCAGCCGGCTGCTGCCGCGCCTGGTGGATCAGACTGTGCAGGGTTTCCACCAGCGGGAACATAAAGTCCTGATAGCGGCACTGCTTTTCACTGATTTTGGTCAGGGTAGACTCCCACTGCGCCGTCATATCTGGCCGCGCGGCCATCTCCGGCAGTGAATGAATCAACGCGCGCCCCGCCGGGCTGGAGTGAATATAGCGCCCCTTTTTATACAGGAAGGTGCGTTTAAACAGCAGCTCGATGATCCCGGCACGCGTCGCCTCAGTTCCTAAACCATCGGTCGCACGCAGCACTTTCTTTAGATCTTTATCCTGAACAAAGCGTGCAATCCCCGTCATGGCTGACAGCAGCGTGGCATCAGTGAACGGTCGCGGCGGCTGTGTTTGCTTTTCCACCACTTCCCCCCGCTCGCACAGCAGCTCATCATTTTTCTTTACCACCGGCAGCGGCGTGCCGTCATTCTCTTCATCGCGCTCTTTGCTGCCCAGCAGCGCACGCCATCCGGCTTCGGCAAGAAAGCGTGCCTTTGCGACAAATTTACCGCCAGCAATATCCAGTTCAATAACACATTTGCGGTACACGGCGTCCGGGCAGAACTGCATCAGATACTGCGTGGCGATCAACCGATAAATTTGCTGCTCATTATCGCTCAGATTCACCCGGCTGCTGCGGGCAGTGGGTACAATCGCATGGTGGGCATCGACCTTTTTATCATCCCAGCAGCGGTTCTTCTGGTCACTGTTGAAATCTGCCGGTGGCGCTAAATCCGGCTGATGTACCTTGATTGCATTCAGTACTGCCTGACGTCCGGCAAAGTGCTCATCTGGCAAATAGCGGCTGTCAGAACGCGGATAAGTGATCAGTTTGTGAGTTTCATAAAGTCGCTGGCAGGTGTCCAGCACCGTCTGGGCGCTCAGGCCGAAACGCTTCCCCGCCTCAATCTGTAAAGCCGACAGGGAAAAAGGCAGCGGTGCCGTGTCATTTTCCCGCTTATCGTTATAGCTGGTCACGTGGGCGGGCTGCCCGCCAATGCGCCCCACTACATGGTCAGCAAGAGTACGATGTAGCAGGCGTCCTTCTTCATCCTGATAAGGCTCACAGGCATCACTGGGCTGCCACAACGCCACAAAACGCTCATCCTTCGGGGTGATAATGTGCGCTTTAACTTCAAAAAAATCTTTGGCAACAAAATTTTCGATCTCTTCATCACGACGCACAACCAGCCCGAGCACCGGCGTTTGCACGCGGCCGACCGAGAGCACGCCATCATAACCCGCATTGCGGCCCAGCAGCGTATAGGCCCGGGTCATATTAATACCGTACAGCCAGTCAGCGCGGGATCTGGCCAGGGCAGAGACACAGAGCGGAATAAATTCGCGGTTTTCACGCAGGCGATCGATCGCACGCTCGACGGCCTGCGGGTTAAGATCGTTGATCAGACAGCGCTGCACCTGCGCCCGCTTTTCGGCGGGCAGAGTCAGGTAGTCCAGCACTTCATCGACCAGCAGCTGCCCTTCACGATCCGGGTCACCGGCATGGACCACCACGCTCGCCTGTGCCAGCAACCCTTTGATGACGTTGAGCTGCTTCGCTACGGAAGGCCGCGGCTGTAACTGCCATTTTTCCGGCACAATCGGCAGGTCGGCCAGCGACCAGCGGGCGTAGCGGCTGTTATAACTGTCAGGCTGTGCCTGCTCCAGCAGGTGCCCTACGCACCAGGTCACCACCTGGTCCTGGCCACAGGCAATGTAACCGTCGCCCCGACGGTGGGGTTTTGGCAGGACATCCGCAATAGCACGGGCAAGACTGGGTTTCTCGGCAATAAACAAACGCATCCGGGGGTGAATTCCTGCTCAGGGTTTGACTTCAATAACGGCCCTGCCGGCCTGCGCCGTCAGGAGTTCGCCAATAGGTGTTAGCGAAATAGCGTGCGCAGCGGCAATAGCCTCGACCTCTGCCTCTGAACCGGGCAGCACCGCCAGCAACAGGCCGCCGGAGGTTTGCGGGTCACACAGCAGCTGACGTTGAGCGTCGCTCATCGTACCCACCAGATGCCCGTAGCTGGCAAAATTGCGTTCTGTCCCGCCCGGGACGCAACCGAGGGCAATATACTCGTCCACCCCCGACAGGCGTGGAATGGCGCTGAACCAGAGGTCGGCGTGCAGACCCGCGCCCTGGCACATCTCGCTCAGATGCCCCAGCAGTCCGAAGCCGGTCACGTCGGTCATCGCGCTGACGCCCGCAGCCGGGGCAAATGCTGCCCCAACCTGATTGAGCTGGCACATGGTTTCTGTCGCCACCCCGGTATGTTCAGGCCGCAGCAACGCTTTTTTCTCGGCGGTAGTCAGCACGCCGATGCCGAGCGGTTTGGTGAGATACAGGCGGCATCCCGGGCGTGCCTCGCTGTTGCGCTTGACCTGGTCAGTGGCCACGATGCCCGTCACTGCCAGCCCGAAAATCGGTTCCGGTGCGTCAATGGAGTGCCCGCCCGCCAGGCTGATACCCGCCTGCTCGCAGACACTTCGGCCTCCCTCAATCACCCGGCGGGCAATCTCCGGGGCCAGAACGTTGACCGGCCAGCCGAGAATAGCAATGGCCATAATCGGTTTGCCGCCCATCGCCCAGATATCACTGATAGCGTTGGTGGCAGCAATACGGCCAAAGTCGAAAGGATCATCGACGATCGGCATAAAAAAGTCGGTGGTACTGATCACCGCTGTTCCGTTACCGAGGTCGTAAACGGCAGCATCGTCACGGGTCTCGTTCCCCACCAGCAGGTGAGGATCGTGGCGCAGAGGGTGATCGCTGTGCAGAATTGTATCCAGCACCCGGGGGGATATTTTACAACCGCAGCCGGCTCCATGGCTGTACTGCGTCAGACGAAGGGGGGTTTCGTTCATCTTTCCATTACTCAGAAATAGCTGACAAACGGCGCAGTGTCGGACGGCAATACATTTGTCGAAGATTTAAGCTGCGGTGTGCCAAGGTAAAGGAAGCCCACGATGGCGTCCTGTGGGCGGCAGTGGAAGGCCTGACGCACGGCGTCGTTTTCTGTCCATGCCCCTGTTCGCCAGATGCCGTTAAACCCCTGTGCGGCTGCCGCCATCTGCATCGCCATCACGGCACAGCCGGCAGAAACGACCTGTTCCCAACGGGGCACCTTGTGATGTTCTTCGCAGTGCGCCACCACCGTAATGATCATCGGCGCGCGGAACGGTGCCTGCCGGGCTTTCTCGATGGCCTTATCGTCAAGTTGCCCCTCACGGGACACCTTTTCCAGCAGTGCGCTAAAGCGATCGCGCCCTTCCTCTTCGATAATAATAAAGCGCCACGGCTGCAGTGTGCCATGGTCGGGAGCACGCATTCCGGCGCGCAGAATATTTTCCAGTACCTCACCCGCCGGGGCGGGCGCGGCCAGACGGGATGCAGAACGACGGTTAACCAGCAATTCCAGAGCGTCCATTACTTCCTCCTGATAATGATTGGTATCCCGCTGAAACTAGCACAGGATGATGTTTTGTTACAGCATTGCACTTTTTCCTGCTGACAATTACGCCACTGCTAATTAGGATGTGGTCTATTACTGCCCGGTTTAGCGGTTACGTTGTCACCAACACGTGCCGCACCGGGCATTTCATTGCGATTATGGAGAGTGTATGCGCGTCTTGTGGCGAATTATCGCTAATATTTTCAGGTGGACATGGCGGGTGCTGAATTTTGTACGCGAATTTATTCTTAACCTTTTCCTTGTCCTGCTGATACTGGTCGGGGCCGGTGTCTGGTTCCAGTTTAACAGTGCAAACACCCCGGCCGACGTGCAGAAAGGAGCGCTAACCGTTGACCTCAGTGGTGTCGTGGTGGACAAACCCTCCGTCAGTAGCACCATGAGTAAACTGGGCCGCGAGCTTCTGGGCTCCAGCAGCGATCGTCTGAAAGAAAATTCCCTGTTTGACGTGGTCGATGCCATTCGCCAGGCGAAGGGTGATGCGAAAATTACCGGTATGGTGCTGGATTTACGTAATTTTGCCGGTGCTGACCAACCCTCACTGCAATACATTGGCAAGGCGTTACGCGAATTCCGCGACAGCGGTAAACCCATCTATGCGACGGGCGACAGTTACACGCAGGCGCAATATTATCTCGCCAGCTATGCCAGTAAGATCTACCTTTCGCCTCAGGGTACGGTAGACCTGCACGGTTTTGCGACCAACGGTCTTTACTATAAAACGCTGCTGGACAAACTTAAGGTCAGCTCGCACGTGTTCCGCGTTGGCACGTATAAGTCCGCCGTAGAGCCGTTCCTGCGTGACGATATGTCACCGGCAGCGCGTGATGCAGACAGCCGCTGGGTCGGTGAACTGTGGCAGAACTATGTTAATACGCTGGCGGCAAACCGTCAGATCACCGCCGATCAGGTCTTCCCGGGCGCCCAGGGGGTTCTTGATGGTCTGAATAAAGTCGGCGGCGATACAGCGCAGTATGCGAAGGACAGCAAACTGGTGGACGAGCTGGCTTCCCCATCCCTTGTCGATCAGCAACTGGTGAAAACCTTCGGCTGGGACAAGCAGGCAAAAGATTATAACGGCACCAGTATTTATGATTATCCGCTGAAAAATGCCCCCACCACCGATGGCAACATTGCAGTGATCACGGCAAACGGTGCCATTATGGATGGCGAAGAAACACCGGGTAGTGTCGGAAGCGATACCACCGCACTTGAGATCCGTGACGCCCGCCTTGATCCGAAAATCAAAGCCATTATTTTCCGCGTCAACAGCCCGGGTGGCAGCGTGACGGCATCAGAGATGATACGGGAAGAACTTGCCGCAGCGAAAGCCGCTGGTAAGCCGGTGGTCGTCTCTATGGGGGGAATGGCAGCATCAGGCGGCTACTGGGTTTCTACCCCGGCTAACTACATCATTGCCAGCCCGAACACCCTGACCGGATCTATCGGTATCTTTGGCGTGATTAACACCGTGGAAAATTCGCTGGATGCTATTGGCGTCCATACCGATGGCGTGGCCACCTCCCCGCTGGCAGACGTTGCCAGTACCAAGGCACTGCCGCCAGAAGTCCAGCAGCTGATGCAGTTAACCATCGAAAATGGTTACAAAAACTTCATCGGCTTAGTGGCGAAGTCACGCAATAAAACGCCGGAACAGATTGATCAGATCGCTCAGGGACATGTCTGGACCGGCAGTGATGCGAAAGCGAATGGCCTGGTGGATGCACTGGGGGACTTCGACGATGCCGTGGCGAAAGCCAAAGAGCTGGCGAAGCTGAACGAGGTGCAACTTGACTGGTATCAGAGCGAACCGGGGCTGCTGGAAGCGTTGTTCAGCCAGGTGGATGCTTCCGCACATGCGGCGCTGCCAGAGGCGCTGAAAGCGTACCTTCCCGCCCCGATGCTGGACGTCATGAAGGCTATGAAAGCGCAGCCAGGATTGATGGGAGAGTTAAATGACCCGCAGAACCGCTACGCTTTCTGTCTGACCTGCGGTAACGTCAAGTAGATGTGACCCGGTTCACTAATCAGCCCGACGCCATCTGGTCGGGCTGTTTTTCCTCCCGTTTCCCCTTATACTGCGCTTTTTTGGCAAGTCCTGAGTTTACTAATGCAAAAGAAATCCATTTATGTCGCCTATACCGGCGGGACGATCGGTATGCAACGCTCCGAACACGGCTTTGTTCCTGTGTCAGGCCACCTGCAGCGCCAGCTGGCGAACATGCCCGAATTTCACCGACCCGAGATGCCAGATTTCACCATCCATGAGTACCAGCCGCTGATTGACTCATCGGATATGACGCCGCAGGACTGGCAATCGATTGCTGATGATATTCGCCTGAATTATGACCACTACGACGGCTTTGTCATTTTACACGGCACCGACACCATGGCCTTTACCGCCTCAGCGCTGTCGTTCATGCTGGAAAACCTGGCCAAGCCGGTCATCGTCACCGGCTCTCAGATCCCGCTGGAGCAGTTGCGCTCCGACGGTCAGCAAAATCTGCTGAACGCCCTTTTCGTTGCGGCGAACTATCCGATCAATGAAGTCACGTTATTCTTCAACAATACCCTGTATCGCGGTAACCGCACCACCAAGGCTCATGCCGATGGTTTCAACGCCTTTGCTTCCCCTAACCTTGCCCCCCTGCTGGAAGCAGGTATCCATATTCGTCGCCTGAATACGCCGCCGGCCCCGGCAGGCCAGGGGGAGTTGATCGTTCATCCGATCACACCGCAGCCGATTGGTGTGGTGACGATTTACCCGGGCATTTCGGCTGAGGTGGTGCGTAATTTTCTGCAACAACCGGTTAAGGCCCTGATCCTGCGCTCTTATGGCGTGGGCAATGCGCCACAGAATAAGGAGTTCCTGCGGGAGCTGAAAGAGGCATCCGATCGCGGCATTGTCGTCGTCAATCTTACCCAGTGCATGTCGGGTAAGGTCAATATGGGCGGCTATGCCACGGGGAACGCACTGGCACATGCCGGGGTGGTGAGCGGGGCTGACCTGACTGTAGAGGCAACGCTGACCAAACTGCACTTTCTGCTCAGTCAGGATCTCTCCAGCGATGACATTCGCCGGTTGATGATGCAGAATCTGCGCGGCGAACTGACCCAGGACTGATCATGCGTGACCGCCAGGCACTGTTATTAATCGATTTACAAAATGATTTTTGCCCCGGCGGTGCACTGGCGGTCAGCGAGGGTGATCAAACGATTGCTCTCGCTAATAGGCTGGCTGTAACCTTCCACCAGCGCGGGCAGCCGGTCATTGCCACGCTCGACTGGCACCCCGCAGAACACGGCAGTTTTGCCAGCAATGCCGGTACACAGCCGGGAACGTGGGGCGAGCTGAACGGCCTGCCTCAGGTGTGGTGGCCGGACCACTGCGTGCAGCTCAGCCCGGGGGCTGAACTGCACCCCGGGCTCGATCGTTCACTGTTGACACTCCAGGTGCGCAAAGGCGAGGATCCGGATATCGACAGCTACAGCGCCTTTTACGATAACGGCCAGCGTCAGCAGACGCTGTTGCACGGATGGCTACAGGCGCGGGGGATCACCGCCCTGACTGTGATGGGTCTGGCCACTGACTACTGCGTAAAATTCAGCGTCCTGGACGCTCTGACGCTTGGCTATCAGGTTGAGGTGATCAGCGCAGGCTGTCGCGGGGTCAATCTTCGGGAAAATGACAGTGAGCGGGCGCTGGCAGACATGGCGATGGCCGGGGCCAGGATCGTCTAGCACGTGACTAAACCGGCACGCAATAACGTGCGTCCCGGTGAAATATTAGCGCCGTTTATTCCTGCAGGAATAATTTATTGCAGTTTAATGCGCGTCACGGCATCGTCGGGGATGCCAAACTCTTCTTTCAGCTGTTTTTTACTTTTCGTCACTATCTCTCCCCCCCTGGCGATGGTCATATGTTGCGGATTGTCGTTGTGACGTGCCTGCCAGAGTAACACCAGTTGCAGGCTGTTCTCTTTCTGTTCCGGCGTCAGCGCCACACCATCGCCCCACTTGCCCGTTTCCACGGCCGTCACCAGTCGCTGGTACACTTCCGGCGTCATGCTGGCGATCATCTCTTCCAGTTCCATCGTGACTCCTAACCCTGAGTGCTGTGGCCGTCGTCGTCGGTGAAACTCAACGAGGCGGAATTGACGCAGAAGCGCTCACCGGTCGGCTGGGGACCGTCCGGAAAAACGTGGCCAAGGTGCGAATCGCAGCTTCCGCAACGAATTTCAATACGTTGCATACCGTGGGTGTTATCTTCCACGTAGCGGATTGCCTCATCGTTATAAGGCTGATAAAAGCTCGGCCAGCCACAGCCTGAGTCATATTTCGTTTCGGAAAGGAACAACGGCGCCTGACACACCAGGCAGTGATAGATGCCTTCGTTTTTGTTGTGCAGCAGTTTTCCGGAGTATGGCGGTTCTGTGCCGCGCTGCTGGGTGACATAGCGCTGCATCTCGGTTAACTCATTTTCGGGTGAGAAAGGTGTATTATCTTTAGCCATGCTAGACTCTCTGGCAGTGTTATTCTGAAAATATCGGTTAGTATTCTAACAAATACTTAACAAGATCAGGTGATTTTTTCTCATCGTCAGCACATCGTGATCCAGTCCACTCTGATTTTGTGACGCAGATCACCCTTTAAGGTGCTGACCCCTTTATATTCAGGCAACATGCCCCAAGATCAATGTTGTTCGTGCGTCAAGAATAAGGTTTTGTGTTGAATAATTCCTGTTCGACAGTTTGATTTGTCGCAACAATTGACACGATTCCGCTTGACGCCTGGTATGGTTTTTGTAATTTTACAGCCAACCTTTTATTCACTATCAACAAGCTGGTGGAATATATGACTATCAAAGTAGGTATCAACGGTTTTGGCCGTATCGGTCGCATCGTTTTCCGTGCTGCTCAGGAACGTTCTGATGTAGAAATCGTTGCAATCAACGATCTGCTGGACGCAGAGTACATGGCTTACATGCTGAAATACGACTCAACTCACGGCCGTTTCAATGGCACCGTGGAAGTCAAAGACGGCCATCTGGTTGTTAACGGCAAAACCATCCGTGTTACCGCTGAGCGCGACCCGGCTAACCTGAAGTGGGATGCAGTAGGCGTGGATGTGGTTGCAGAAGCGACCGGTATCTTCCTGACCGACGAAACTGCACGTAAACACATCGAAGCGGGCGCGAAGAAAGTTGTTCTGACCGGTCCATCTAAAGATGACACCCCAATGTTCGTTATGGGTGTAAACCACAAGTCTTACGCTGGCCAGGATATCGTTTCAAATGCTTCCTGTACCACCAACTGCCTGGCACCGCTGGCAAAAGTGATCAACGACAACTTCGGTATCGTTGAAGCACTGATGACCACTGTACACGCAACAACTGCGACTCAGAAAACCGTTGATGGCCCGTCTCACAAAGACTGGCGCGGCGGCCGCGGCGCATCTCAGAACATCATCCCTTCTTCTACCGGTGCAGCTAAAGCGGTAGGTAAAGTGATCCCTGAACTGAACGGTAAACTGACCGGTATGGCGTTCCGCGTTCCTACCCCTAACGTTTCCGTTGTTGACCTGACTGCACGTCTGGCTAAACCTGCTTCTTACAAAGAAATTTGTGCTGCAATTAAAGCCGCTGCTGAAGGCGAAATGAAAGGCGTTCTGGGTTACACCGAAGACGAAGTGGTTTCTACCGATTTCAACGGTGAAACACTGACTTCAATCTTCGATGCTAAAGCCGGTATTGCCCTGAGCGACACCTTCGTTAAACTGGTTTCCTGGTACGATAACGAAACTGGCTACTCCAACAAGGTCCTGGACCTGGTTGCTCACATCGCTAAATAAGCGACGTGAAATGATGATGAGGGCGACGATGTCGCCCTTTTTTTATGGTTAAATTTCAGAAGGCTGAATGATGAACGAAAAAATTTTTTCACTGCCGGTGATTAACCAGATTACTCCTTATCTCTCCCAGCGACAGATGGGCGACCTGCCCGTGGTGGTGGTGGCACATCCTAAAGTGCGTGCCGCGGTGACGCTACAGGGCGCGCAACTTATTGCCTGGCAGCCTGCCGGTGAAAAACCCGTCATCTGGTTAAGCGATAAAACGGCGTGGACACCGGGCAAGGCGATTCGCGGCGGCGTGCCGATCTGCTGGCCATGGTTCGGTCCCGCCGGTGAACCGGCACACGGCTTTGCCCGCACGCTCCCGTGGAACTTAACGGCGCATGATGAAAATGAGAGCAGCGTGATGCTGACCTTTGAATTAAAGAGCAGCGAACAAAGCAGGAAACTGTGGCCGCACGACTTTACGCTTCTTGCCCGCTTCCGCCTGGGTGACCGCTGTGAAATTGAGCTTGAAGCCCACGGAGACTTTGAAGCCACCGCCGCCCTGCACAGCTATTTTGCCGTGGCAGATATAGACGGCGTGGAAGTCAGCGGCCTGGGGCAGAGTTATATCGACAAGGTGAATAACGGCGTTACCGGCACCTCTGCGGACGGTAAGCAGACCTACCCTCAGCGCATCGACCGTATCTATACTCAACCTTCAGACTGCAGCGTGATTGAGGATAAGACCGGGCAGCGGGTCATTGAAATACATCATCACTATCAAAGTGACGTTGTCACATGGAACCCCGGAGCTGAACTCTCCTGTAGCATGGGAGACATGGCGAATGAGGGCTTTAAAACGATGGTCTGCGTTGAAACGGCACATGTCAGCAAACCCATGATCAGCGCGGGTGAGCAACCCGCCCGCCTGGCCACCACCTTCCGCGTGCGTAACAGGCGCTGAGCATTATCGCTGCCCGGTCATGGTGCTTCAGACAACGTCCAGTGGCAGCTTTGAAGTGGGGGGTGGAAAAGCCTGATTCATCAGCGCCAGCTCCTCACTGCTGAGTGAGACATCCAGCGCAGCGGCATTGTCGTCCACGTGCGCGACAGTGCCTGCTTTCGGGATAGCCATCACCCCTTCTTTACGGATCACCCATGCCAGCAGCAGACGGGCGACGCTGATGCCCTTCTGCCGGGCCATGTCGAGAAGCAGAGGATGGTTCATCAGTTCACTGCGCAGTCGTCCCGCCTGCGCCAGTGGGCAGTAAGCCATCACCGGCATTGCCAGTTGCTGGCACTCTGGCAGCAAATCATACTCAATCCCCCGCGAGCCAAGATGGTAAAGCACCTGATTGGTCGCACAGCGCCCGCCCCCGTCCTCGGCCAGTAACTCCTGCAGATCGTCCGTATCAAAATTCGACACGCCCCAGCGACGGATCTTACCCTGCTGCTGCAGGGCTATCATGGCGCGTATTGTCTCTTCCAGGGGAATGTTACCGCGCCAGTGCAGCAGATAAAGATCGAGATAGTCGGTATTTAAGCGTGTCAGACTGCGTTCACAGGCTTCAACCGCATCAACCACACTGGCATTCCACGGATAGACTTTTGACACCACAAACGCGCGATCGCGACGCCCTTCAAGGGCCTTCCCCACCACCCGTTCGGCCCCGCCATCAGCGTACATTTCCGCCGTGTCAATCAGCGTCAGCCCGCGTTCAAGGCCGGCCTGCAGCGCGGCCACTTCCTGACCTTGCTGACCCGCGTCTTCTCCCATAAACCAGGTGCCCTGGCCTATCGCAGGCAAAACGGTACCATCGGCAAAAGTAATTTTCCGGCTCATTCGACTCTCCGTGCACGGTTTTAGCGCAGTTCATCTGACAAAAAGGGCGCAGAGCGCCCTTTTTTGGTGCAGACCGATCAACCTCAGAAGGTATAGCTTACGCCGGTCCACAACAGCATTTGTGAGCTGGTATCGACCATCGGGCTGTCTTTGATCTCATCACCCAGGCGGCTGTAACGGCCAGCCAGCGTGGCATTCCAGTGTTCACTGATGTTCCAGCCGGCGGTTAGCTCAACGTACGGGCTCCAGCTGCTGTCCGGATCGTAGCGATCCAGACCGCTGCGTCGTGATTCCGCAGACGAGATACCGTAATAATAGTTGTTCTGATTGGCGCTGCTCCACAATGCGCCAATCCCTGGTGTCAGGCTGAACTGGCCGAACTCGAAGCGATAAAGGTAGGTCAGATCCCAGATAATGCCGTTGCTGTTATCGAGCATATCCCCCACCAGCGTGGTGCGGACAATACCCCAGTCAGCGCTGTGACGGTAAGCCACACCGCCCATCAGAGTCATATGACGCTTACTCAATGACTTCATGTCACCGTCATCGGCGTCATCAGGATCGTAATTTTGCGGTGAGCCCAGCACGGTCAGAGAAAGCTGATCCTGCTGGTCTTTCCACAGATAGTAACCCGCCTGAAGACTGCGAATATAGAAGCTGTCCCCTTCGTAGTTAATGATCGGTACAGGGTAGTAACGATCCTGCCCACTTTTATAGGGGCTCTGGCTATAAAGAAGTGATGCGCCCAGCGTCAGCGGGTTAGCTTGTGCGAGGGGTGCAGCAAAACAGACAGGTATCAGAACAGTTAGCGCTGTAAGTTTGAATTGGTTCACAATTTATTCATTCCATTAATATAACAATCAACTAAACATTTTAAACAGTATGGGCGAAATGAGTCATAAATTCACATCATTCGTAGCACATATAATCAATTACCGACGCCATGCCTGACGTCTGGAGTTGTTGTTATTTTTTTATAAAGCCCTGTCAGGCCGCATCACACAAGGCATTTGTTTTGCTGATTTATGACTTTGTTATTGAAATTTCATCGAAAATGGCTGGCAGGTCAGGAAATTTCCTGAATGCGATCTACGCTTAATTATAAGACGCTAAATTCCAACGAGTAGAGTGAGCGGCAATGTTGTGTAGCCCGATAGCAAGTCAGGTTGGCATAAGGGTTGCTGTACTCACTTAAGTTCCTTCAGGAGCTCGCTCTTCTTAGGCTCCTGGTACCTGTGCTAAAAAAGAAAGGACGGGCATCCCATGAATATATTCGATCACTATCGTCAGCGTTATGAAGCTGCCAAGGACGAAGAGTTCACACTGCAGGAGTTTCTGACCATCTGTCGCCAGGATCGCAGTGCCTACGCCAACGCGGCAGAGCGACTGTTGATGGCCATTGGAGAGCCAGTGATGGTTGATACCGCGCTGGAGCCCCGGCTTTCCCGGCTGTTCTCAAACCGTGTAGTGGCCCGTTATCCAGCATTTGAAGAGTTTTATGGCATGGAAGATGCCATTGAACAGATCGTTTCCTACCTGAAACACGCGGCACAGGGGCTGGAAGAGAAGAAACAGATCCTCTACCTGCTGGGGCCCGTCGGCGGAGGGAAATCTTCCCTCGCTGAACGTCTGAAATCTCTGATGCAGCGCGTGCCAATTTATGTGCTGACGGCGGACGGGGAACGCAGTCCGGTGAATGACCATCCGCTCTGCCTGTTCAATCCGCAGGAGGACGCCAATATTCTGGAAAAAGAGTACGGCGTACCGCGCCGCTACCTTGGCACAATTATGTCGCCGTGGGCGGCAAAACGCCTGCACGATTTCGGCGGCGATATCACCCGCTTTAAAGTCGTCAAAGTGTGGCCATCCATTCTGGAACAGGTTGCAATAGCAAAAACAGAGCCCGGAGATGAGAACAACCAGGACATCTCTGCCCTGGTGGGTAAAGTGGATATCCGTAAGCTGGAAAATCACGCGCAGAACGATCCGGATGCTTACGGCTACTCCGGGGCGCTGTGCCGGGCCAATCAGGGCATCATGGAATTCGTGGAGATGTTTAAAGCGCCGATTAAGGTGCTGCATCCCCTGCTGACGGCAACGCAGGAAGGGAATTACAACGGAACAGAGGGGATCTCAGCCCTGCCGTTTAACGGGATTATTCTGGCACACTCCAATGAATCAGAATGGGTGACTTTCCGTAATAATAAAAACAATGAGGCCTTCCTTGACCGTGTTTACATTGTCAAAGTCCCTTACTGCCTGCGGGTATCGGAAGAGATTAAGATTTACGACAAACTGCTGGTGAACAGCGAACTGACCCACGCACCGTGCGCGCCGGGCACGCTGGAAACCCTGGCCCGTTTCTCGATTCTGTCGCGCCTGAAAGAACCTGAAAACTCCAGCACCTATTCGAAGATGCGCGTGTATGACGGGGAAAGCCTGAAAGATACCGATCCTAAGTCGAAATCTTATCAGGAGTACCGCGATTATGCGGGCGTGGACGAGGGGATGAACGGTTTATCCACGCGCTTTGCCTTTAAAATTCTTTCCCGTGTGTTTAACTTTGACCACGCTGAGGTAGCGGCAAACCCGGTCCACCTGTTTTATGTGCTCGAACAGCAAATCGATCGCGAACAGTTCCCACAGGAACAGGCTGAAAAATATCTTGAGCATCTGAAA
>Ga0308168_1002336_pt1 | contig 15745 bp, 21 predicted proteins | sample PhyCR2_FD_202133 | JGI IMG/M metagenome (GOLD analysis project Ga0308168, IMG submission 202133) | Phyllosphere microbial communities from UC Gill Tract Community Farm, Albany, California, United States - DLSLRC.R2 | ecosystem: Host-associated > Plants > Phyllosphere > Unclassified | place: USA... | reverse complement strand
GTAAGTCATAATTGATTAACAGAGAGCAGAACTGAAGGTTGATACCTTCTGCACCGGCCTCGGTACATATCATCAGAGTGCCTTCGTCTCTAAATTTTTCGACCAGCGCCGCCTTCATATCCGCCGTACGCGAACCGGAAACCCGGCCAGAGTTTTGATGCTTCTCCAACCAGTCACTATAAATCTTTCTAGACGCCGCATCGCTGTTACTGCCGTTGAGCAACACGACTTCGCCTTCATACCCATTGTCTGAAAGCAGTTGCGCTAGCCAGGTTTGGGTGCGCACGGACTCGGTAAAAATGACCGCTTTACGCAATCCACCCAGTTCTACTGTGAATTCGAAAGCCCGACTAAGAACGCTTAACAATGCCTCCGCCTTGGCGTTTTTAGTTATAGATGCCGCTAACGTTTTATAACTTTTTAACTGTTCGATTTCTGCCTGTAGAGCCCGAGGATCGATGGTATCTTCATCCTCGATACCTTCTTCATCACTGTAATCATCATAATTTTCATAATCAGTCAGGGCATCTAAGACCGGCATTTTATTTTCTAGACGATGAATCATAGTCTCCAGCGTTCCCTGAATCGCAGTGGACGATGAGGCCAGAATTTTGCGGATGACTAATGTTACTAGATGACGTGCACCACTTTTGATTGCCAGTAGCTCATCTTGCTGCAAATAAGAGGAAACCTGTTTATAGAGAGCTTCTTCTTCATCCGTCGGGCGAAAATCTTCGGTTATTGAATGACGGCGGGTAAAACTGATCCCCCCCTCCTGCTGAACCTGTCGGCGAAGAGTGCGGTTACAGATCTTATTCAGACGTACCCTTAATAACGCTAATTCTGCATCGTCAAGATTCTGCCTAGAATAACGGGCCTTAAACGAGGCCAAATCGCCGAAGAAATGTGGGTCAATAACGGAAACCAGACCATAAAGCTCAAGGATACTGTTTTGAAGCGGTGTAGCGGAGAGCAGAATTTTTTTCCTGCCAGATAGTGCAATACTGAGTTTTTTGGCCGTTTTAGCGCCATCGCTCTTGTAGATATTTCGCAGTTTATGTGCTTCATCCATGACGACCAGATCCCATGGGATACGGGCCAATTCATGTTCTTTACGGGAAGCGAATTCGTATGAACAAATGCATATTGCTGTCTCTCCGGTCGCATTTTCAATATCAAATGGATTCGCACATCCATCTTTGAGCATTTGATTGAAACTTTTTGCTTCTATAATGCGTGAAGGTAGCGAAAATTTCTCTTCAAGTTCCTGACTCCACTGCTTACGCAGCGTGGCTGGAGCAATAAGTAATAATTTCCGACGCCGTTCAGCCCACTTCTGCGCCAGAATCAGGCTGGCCTCAATGGTTTTCCCGAGCCCGACCTCATCGGCTAGGATAACGCCACTAGATAAAGGAGACGCTAGTGCAAACATCGCTGCTTCTACCTGATGGGGGTTCATATCAACCCGCGCGCTGGCGATGGTCTGTGTAAGTGAGTCCTCGGCTTTGCCGCTTAACGTTAACCACTGTGCCAGATAGAGACGCTGATGATTTGAATACATTTTTATACCATTCAGATAGGACGGGATAAGATAGATATCTTATTTTACTTTCACGAGTACAAGAGTTCTAGCTATTGCGTTTTTCCTGCTGTGAGCCTGCGTGCAGAATTAGACCACATCAACATTGTGTGCAGTTCCAGACACTGACTTCTGTACTGGCGGCATGCCCAACGGTGATGTAATGATCCCGTTGGTGGTGATAAAGTATTTCTATATTTTCATCATGCTGCATCTGTTGGTTGGCTGAAGTCTCCGGTGCTACAGGTCAGACAATAGCGTTCACCATAGTAATCGATCGCACATTGTGAGCAGTGCCAATCGGCTTTACTGGCCCTGGGAGCGGCATTGCAGTGGATGAGTTGCAGGCGTCTAACAAGGTGCATTTCACCCGCATCCGGATTGGCATAGGGACAATGCTGTCGACCATTGCTAGTGAGACCCGTTTCGGTGTGTTCGAACCACGGGCGTTGGGTGTTGTATTCAGGATGGTATTGCATTGTGCTGTTGCACATATGGCAGGTATAGCGATCGTAAGGCGCTGTCTGCGCAGTACGAGCTCCGGTCAGGCGACCGTTACCGTCGAGAGCAATAAAGGATTTAGCAAACATAGTCATGTTCCTGCAGGCAGGCGTAAGCCGTCCTTGAAGGGCAAACAGACGCCATGCGATTGAATGGATTAAGGGGATTGAAAGGGGAACTGCGGAGTGGTTGTCACACTATGAATTGCTGACGTAAAAAACAGACTGACTCAGAAGCCAGTCTTGCGTGGTCGTCCGGTTGCTGGTCGCTCAGGGACCTCATTGCAACCAAACAACGGCAGCCCCTGCTTTTGTTGAACTTTGGCCATATACGCCAGCACCTGCCGGATATTGGCGATACTGCCCGGATCGCTGTAACGCACCGGAATATTGATATTGGCCGTGTAATGCTCTTTAAACTCACATCGGTGATACCAGCCTTCCCGCTCAGTGATATCACTCCAGTGCAAACCTGCTTGTTGAGCCCAGGGATATGTGTTCTGGGTTTTACAGCCATCCAGCCAGAAGACAACGTGAGCGTGGTAGTGGTGATCTTCAGTCCATTCGATAACCCAAAAGAAACCGACCACCGCTTCGAGTTGCATCATATGGTTCATCAGCTTTCGGATATCCCATTCGAGCTGCTGGTGATCCTGCAGGAAATACTTAGCGGTATGATCCTGGTAAAACAGATCTGTTCGGAATGCCCGCAGGCAGGAATAGCGCTCTACCAGTTTGTCGATATGGTTGTTCAGGAGTGACTGTAGAAACCAGTCTGGCTCCCATCGTTGTTTGTTTTGCATAGGATGAGTTTCTTTAGTGCTGGCGAGGGCCAGTTAATGGAATGCACCTGGCCTTCAGGAAGAGCCATGGCTGGGGAAATGCATGGATTAAGAGGATGGTTGTAAAAAGGGAGTGCCTATTAATTATATTAATTAACCTAAATTAATTTTCACTCCCCAATAACCCTCAAATCCCTTGCAGGACTATGGATGAAGCCTAACGCAGTGGTTCAGCTGTCGTTCGCCACGCAAAGCAGACGTACTCGTCCATCAGGCTGGTCAGCGCAGGGTTTTCCGCCTGCCGGTTATTGATCCAGATATCCATCTCTTTGTCTTTTTTGAACCTGAGGTTGTCGGTCCAGTCATCAAGGCAATTACCCAGCATCAAATCGTACCAGCAAAGCCAGACCAGCTTCAGACGCAGCTCGCTACCGCTGAACTGGCGGAACAAACTGATGAGCTTATTTGCCAGAGGGCGTTGTTTTAAACGCACGCACTCAGACAGCAAAATCCCCTCCAGCATGGGATGGTGAGCCAGCAGATGCTCCTGGGTAAATAAACTGACGATCAGGTCATCATTAACAGTCAGTGGGGCTGCTGCTCTGCCATAAATAATCCTGTGTAGGCACTGGGGAACAACAGCAATAACCTCTTCCTCTCCCGGAAAATTAAGGCTACCAACCGTCAGGGTATGATGGTGGTAGATGTTTTGGTGGCACATACCCGATCTGACCGTCAGCTTCGTAAAGTCGGTCAACCAGATCTGGTAATATTTATAAAGCTCTTCGTAACGAGGCTTGTAATCTTTCATGGTTCATATTCCTTCTGGCTTAAATGACAGACAGCAGAAAACCTCCGGAGCAACCGGATAGTTATTATTCTGCTGAGGGTTTAGTCTGGCGGGAGGTTATTTACGGGACTGGTCGACACGTTCCTGAAGCCAGGACTCCACCTCGCTCTTCCGCCATCGGGAGCTTCGCCCCAGCTTGATAGGTTTGGGGAAGGATCCGTCCTTAATAAGCTTGTAAATCCACTTGTCTGTCATCTGCAGCAGGCTGGTAATAAATGTCATGTCAATCAACTGGTCTTCGGTAAGTAAGGGATGCGTGGTCATGATTTGGTATCTCCGGTTAAGAAAGGTAACCCGGATGAGTGATATTTAATTGCGGTCACTGCTCCGGGGCATACCCATGGGGAGATACGTAAAAAAAAGCGGGTTATGTTGACCTCTAGGGGTCAACCGGTTCTGAGATGTATTTCGACGCGCTCATGTGCATGACTGTCTTACATTCTTCTGTTACCTCATCTGTTGCAGACATCAATCGCTCAGGTAACCGTCATCCTTCCTCTTTTGTCTTCATGGGCTTATAGTCACCGGACTACCTGTCCTTTGAAAAAGCCCTTCTTACTTGCCCGAAGGTTAGTGAGCAGCTTATCCTGTTGTTTTACATTGAAAACCAGCTAATCCCGCATCACTACACATTACATAAAACATAACTTTCACTACACTTTTTATTACGCAGATATTGACGCAGAAAGCAACGCATTTGACTACGCATTATACACGCATTAACCTACGTAGTGATACCCACTTTAAAATCAATGAAAATTTAATTATGAAAGAACAGCTGACGGACAGAACAGAAAGAGCGTGCCGGTTTTATATCGAATACATGAAGAAAAACATCGAAGGATACCGGGAGCGCACTCCGCTAATCCTCATAACTGATTATAAAAATCAGGAGGTTATGGATATGATCCTGAGAGACCTTAATAATGAATTTAAAAACACTCATGAGTACAATAAGTTCGTACTGGAAATGAAAAATGGATTATTTTCCAGCATCATCCCGGAGACAAATTTTGAATGGATAAAGGACTATAGCTCCGCTTATTTTGCATGGAATATACTTTCAACCATGGGCCCTAAGGAAATTAATCCACTAGAGGTTGATTTTTACCGTGAACGGCCTCCGGTCATTCAGCATAACTTATTTCCTGTTATTCCGGAAACCTATAAGGATGCCCTTTCAGTACTCTACACCTGTTTTGATAGCTGGGATGTCGATTTATTCTTTAAGATCAAAACACTCTCATCATTAAAAAATATCTGGATTCAGCGAAATCGAGAGTTACCAGAACCATTTAAATGGATTGACCTTAAAAACCATAAACAATGTGCATGGGCATTTAAATATGTTATGGAGCATATCAAACCCGATTACATGCCTTCATTTATGACTGAAATCAGACAACAACAAGTGATTACTTTTCTCACGGCAGTATTGTATTCCTGGCCTGCTCACCCTGACACTCGGCGTCTGATGATTCAACGGATGAAAAAAACATACAACCAGAATTTGTTTCGGGAAAACATTGCTGACAAAAAAGTGATTAACACTTATGTCCAGAAGGACATTAAAGAAAAGCTCGATATGCTGGCAAAGAAAAATGGTCGAAAAATTAATGAAGAGCTGGAAGTTATCATTATGAATGCCTGGCACGATGCCAGATATGCAGAAGATAAATAGCATTCACTCCAAATAATTTCAGATAGATATTATCCTCGTGAATCCCCCGCATCCTTTACCGGATCGCGGGTCTTTTTATTTTTCGCGCTGAGATCTCCTTATGCAAAAATCTGACGGCCTTCTGGCCATTGAGAAGCCTCTGGCTTCACTGCCCCATACTCTTCGCAGTCTAATTCTTAAACGCCTTCGTAGTCTCACACAGTACGAGCCGGTTATTGGCATTATGGGCAAAAGTGGGGCAGGCAAATCGTCTCTCTGCAATTCCCTGTTCCAGGGAGAAGTCACGTCGGTCAGCGATGTGGAGGCCTGCACCCGCGATGTGCTGCGCTTCAGGCTCCGCAATGGCAATCACAGCCTGATGATTGTTGATTTACCTGGTGTGGGTGAAAGCGAGCAACGCGATGAAGAATACACTGCACTGTATCGCCGCATCCTACCCGAACTGGATTTAGTTTTATGGGTCATCAAGGCTGATGATCGGGCACTGTCAGTGGATGAACACTTCTATCGCAAGGTGATGCTGGCGTATCAGTACCGGGTTTTGTTCGTGGTTAATCAGGTCGACAAGGCCGAACCCTGTCATGAATGGTGTACCACCGATAGCACGCCTTCACCTGCTCAGCAGTTAACGATTGAGACTAAGAGAATCGCGATGCAGCAGTTGTTCCTGCCGCACCATCCTGTCTGTGTGGTGTCAGCCCGCACAGGGTGGGGCGTGGAAACCCTTGTCGATACTATGATGCATAGCCTGCCTGACCGGGCCACCAGCCCATTGACGACACAACTGCATGGAAGGCTCTGCACCGAGCCGGTAAAAAAGCAGGCACGTGAGCGCTTTGGTCATGCAGTTGATGAAATGATTGGCACTGTGGAGTCATCATCTTTTCTGCCAGCGCCTGTAAGGGCTGTGATTCGAACCGTGCGGGAAGCCGTAGTGACCGTTGCCCGTGCCGTCTGGGACTGGATTTTCTTCTGAAAAAACGCGTATAGCGGACACTTCCTGTCCTTTTAGCACTCAATTAATGAGCGATTAATGCACCTTCAACGCGTAAAGGCGCATTACAGCTGTAATCCTCGCACTGAAAAAATACGCCTTCCCATGTCCATACCCTGTCCGACCCCTTCGTTACACTAATCACTTAATTTTCAGCCTGTTAACGGGATGGAGAAAATCTAATGTTCCAGACTGAGCGTCGCCATGAGCGGCTGGCGGTTCGGCTGTCCCTCATTATCAGTCGCCTTGTTGCTGGCGAAACACTGGATATGCGCCTTCTTGCCGCAGAGTTTGGTGTATCGCTCCGTACCCTCCGCCGGGATTTTCGTGAGCGACTGATGTACCTGGACCTGGAATATCGCGACGGCACCTGTCGTCTGCTTTCAGGTAGCCATCAGCGCGAACTGGCGGTGCTGACTTTTGCTCGTCAGTCAGGTGTGGAGGCCTTGTTTCCTGACATGGATAACCACATGGTCAGCTCACTGCTGAGTGGGCCCGGTGAGTCTCCGTGCCTCATATGGGCAGAGTCGGAGTCATTGTCGCCGCCCAGGCCAGGTATATTTACACGCCTTGTCAGGGCTATATCAGAGCATCGTCGCGTGACGCTGCTGGCTGAAGGTTGTCGTTGCTCAGGGCTTGCACCATACCGCCTCGTACTCTGTGGCGGGCATTGGTATCTGACTGGCGAGCATCATCATCGCGTGGCAGTCTTTCCGCTGAACGATATCCATGCGGTTACCTTGCACCCGGAACTGTTCGTGCCCGACCTTCAGATTCGTAACGTTCTCGCCGAACCGGAATTACTCAGAGCCCTTCCCCATTTTCACGTTTTTCACTCACTGCTCGCCAGAACTGGCGACGGTCTTTTACCTCATAAGGAATCATGATGAAGAAATTACTGATTACAACGGCACTGGCCGTCAGTCTCTGCGCTGGCGCTACCTTTCCGGCGTCTGCCGAAACTGTCGTGGGTACCGTCAAATTCTGGCAGTACATGCAGGCGGATGGCTGGAAATCGGCCGATGGCATGGATAACGACACGCTAAACAATACGCTCTATCAGGCCAGTGTGATTGGCAATTATCCCTGGACCAGGCAATTCCTGCTGCGTCAGCGGGGTGGTGGTGCTTATTTTCTCGCCGATAAGAAAACGCATACTGTGCGCAAGCTGAATTTGAAACCTGCCAGCGGTTATTACTCCGACCTGACATCGGTCTATCAGGGCGAAGACCAGGGGAAAGGGTGTTACTTCACTATCATCGACACCCAGTATCAGCTGGAGCTGGCTGACGAACCTCACAGCAACCAGGTACTTGCTGCATTCCCGGAAAACTGTGTCAACAAACAGCAGCAGGCTGCCCTGGCGGCGAAGCGTTCTGCCTCAGAGCAGAAACTGCAGCAGTGGGTAGCCCAACAGAGTCTGGCAGAGTTGTGCCGACGCACCGGCAATTGCTAAAGCAAAGGAACGGACGATTAATAAGGAATCTGCACCATGAAGAAATTGTATCGACCTGTTCTCACCGCTTTGTTGGTTATCGGTTCCATGGGGGTTTCTGGCTGCGACCGCAAGGAAGATGCGGGTGTGAAAACGATAGCCAGTTTTAAGGACCTGACTCCGCCACCGTTCAGCAAGGTTGTCTCGCATAAATCCGATATTGCCCAGGAATGGGTAAAGAAGGATGCTTTCGGCACACCGCAATATACGGTGATGAAAACCAACCAGTCGCCGGAAGGCTGTGAGTCAGGCAATTATTACTACATTGCGGATATGCAGCAGAAAACGGTGCAGCCTCTGATTGCTGCCCTGTGTCTTGCGGACAATATCACCCTGAGCTTCCGGATTGAAACCGACAGCTACACGGGTGAAAAATCGGTGGTGTATTCGCACGATGGCAAGGAAATGGGGAAACTCTATCTGCCGGAGAATCAGGAGAAAAATCCATGAAGAAGCTGAAAGGCGTTATCTCAGTTTTCGCTCTGAGCCTTTGTCTGCTTTCACCGGCTCAGGCCGAAGAACTGCGTTACATCAGTATCCGCAACACAGACATGGTCTGGGTGCCGGGCAATGTCTGCGTGTGGCAGTTTCGTCTGGATAACGGCGGAAGTGGTGAGGGGCTCGGGCCTCTGACGCTCTCCCTGCGTCTGAAAGACAAAGGCGGAAACACGCTGGCGATGGGGAATATGGCGGTGGCTGCATTTGGTGAGAGCGATGCGACTCGCTCTCAGGAAGCCTCGCTGGAGAACCAATGCGTGGAAAACGTCAGCTCTGTCGAAATCATGAAGGCAACGGAAGAGCGTAATGGTTACCAGATTGACCTGCCACTGTCTGTTTTCGACCCGCAGTATTACCAACCGCTGCAAGTCACGGTTGTCGGAGGTAAGGCGTCTTAGCCAATTCTTTACCCGTTTGATTCAGCCCCTGTCGCACATGCCGCAAGGGCTTTTTGTTTTAAGGAGCCTGTATGGCTGAATTCACTGAATTGCCTGATAGGTCGTTTGCGCGCCAGCAGGCAGAGGCGGTTGAGTCTCAATATTCCAACGTTGCTAAGGAGGACGACCAGGGTACGCATTTCCGTCTGGTTATCCGTCATGAGCGTTGCATGGTCTGGCGAGCCTGGGACTTTGAGCCGGATGCCGGTTACTGGCTGAACCGGTATATCACTCGTTATGGCATCCGCAAATTTCCTGCATAACCACCACCAGCACATCACCGATATAAACAAAGTCAGGCCACACCTCCTCCGGGAAGTGTGGCCTTTTGTCTTTTTACCCACTGCATAAGGAGTTAGCCATGCGATTAGCCAGCCACTTTGGCCGTATAAACCAGATACGCCGTGACCGGTCTCTGACCCACGAAGAGCTGATGAGTCATGTTCCCAGCGTGTTCGGGAGTGACAAACATGAATCTCGTTCAGACCGTTATACCTACATCCCGACCATCACCATCCTCGAAAGCCTGCAGCGTGAAGGCTTTGAGCCGTTCTTTGCCTGCCAGACGAAGGTCCGGGACCAGAGCAAGCGGGAGCACACCAAGCATATGCTGCGTCTGCGTCGAGCCGGGCAACTTACCGGGCATCAGGTACCGGAAATCATCCTGCTCAACAGCCATGACGGCTCCTCGAGCTACCAGATGCTGCCGGGACTATTTCGCGGCGTCTGTACCAACGGCCTGGTCTGCGGCCAGTCATTCGGAGAAGTGCGGGTACCGCATAAAGGTAATGTCATCGAGAAGGTGATTGAAGGGGCTTACGAAGTGCTTGGGGTCTTTGACCGGGTGGATGAGAAACGAGATGCAATGCAGTCTCTGGCGCTACCTGTACCCGCCCGTCACGCACTGGCGAATGCTGCACTGAAGTATCGATTTGGTGAGGACCATCAGCCGGTCACGGTATCGCAGTTGCTGACTCCACGTCGTCGGGAGGACTACAGCGATGACCTGTGGACCGTTTACCAGCGCGTGCAGGAGAACCTGATGAAAGGTGGTCTTCCAGGGCGAACCGCTCAGGGGAAAAGCAGCCGCACCCGTGCCGTTACTGGTATTGATGGCGATGTGAAGCTCAATCGCGCCCTGTGGGTTATGGCAGAAAACATGCTCGAGTTTTTCGGGCGTTAAACAACAGCACCAGCATAAGGAGATAGTTTAATGGATACACAAAACCTGCAGTTCGCTGAGCAGTCAGCAATTACTGCTTCAGTGATCCCTGACGAACTACGCATCGGCTTCTGGCTGCAGCACTTTGGCTCCATCCCACAATGGATAACCCTTGAGCCACAAATCTTCGGGTGGATGGATCGTCTGTGCGCTGATTACAGCGGCGGCGTCTGGAGTTTTTATACACTCAGCAACGGCGGCGCTTTTATGGCTCCGGAGTCAGAGCACGATGAGAAGTGGATATTGTTTAACAACATGAACGGCAATGGAGCAGAACTCACCAGTGAAGCAGCAGGGATAGTCGCCTGCCTGATGGCATACAGTTACCACGCCTGTCGCATCGAGTGTGACGCGATGACAGAGCACTATTATCGCTTACGCAACTACGCGCTAAACCATCCGGAATGCAGCGCCATTATGCATCTTATCGACTGAGGAATGCCGAACATGAATACCGCATTATCCCCGGTGTCATCGCAGCCCGAACTCTTTCCGCTGACGGTTGTGGCCCAGCATGGTTGCATGCTCCCCGCGACCTCCGGATTGACACCTTATGCCCAACGGACCATTCGACGTGCTATCAACCTGCTGGATAAATATCTGCGCCAGCCCGGCATGTCCTTTACCTCAAGCACAGCTGCCCGTGACTGGCTTCGGTTACAGCTGGCAGGACAAGAACGGGAAGTGTTTATGGTGCTCTATCTCGATAACCAGCACCGTTTACTGGAGAGTGAAACGCTATTTGCCGGTTCGGTTAACCATGTCCAGGTCCATCCCCGTGAGGTGGTGAAGTCAGCGCTTCGCTTCAATGCTGCTGCTGTTGTGCTGGCGCATAACCATCCATCCGGTGATCCGGAGCCCAGCCAATGTGACCGCAATATTACGGGCAGGCTTAAAGAAGCGCTGGCACTGGTTGATGTGAACACTCTCGATCATCTGGTTATCGGTTCAGATGGAATTGTTTCGTTTGCAGAGCGAGGCTGGATATGAGGGCACTTCAATGAAATCAACTGACTCAGAGAACGATTCATTTCTCCAGTGGGGGCTGAATCGTAATGTGACGCCTTTCTTTGGCGCTCGTCTGGTACAGGAGGGAAACCGACTGCACTATCTGGCTGACCGGGCCAGCATTAGCGGTGAATTCAGTAACGCAGAATCTTTGAAGTTGGATGAAGTATTCCCACATTTTATCAGCCAGATGGAATCGATGCTGACTACTGGTGAAATGAATCCTCGCCATGCCCACTGTGTCACCCTGTACCACAATGGTTTCACCTGCGAAGCCGATACCCTTGGCAGTTGCGGCTACGTATACATCGCCGTTTACCCCACTCATCGTTAACTACTTTCACAAGAGCAAATATGAAAATTCTACCTGCAATAAATCCGCAGGCGGCGACGCTATGTCTGTCGCCCGTGGCAGTTTGGCAAAAGCTGCTTGCACGCCTGCTGGAACAGCATTATGGCCTGACACTCAACGACACACCATTCAGTGATGAAACGGTAATTCTGGAACATATCGATGCCGGTATATCTTTGGCCGATGCCGTTAATTTTCTGGTGGAAAAGTACGGGCTGGTTCGTATTGATCGCAGGGGATTCAACTGGCAAGAACAGTCCCCATATCTGGGGGCAGTCGATATTCTGAGGGCGCGACAGGCAACTGGTTTATTGAAAAGAAATCGTATTAGCGCGGCACGGTGAGCATTGGGAATAGCCTCCCTGATTCACATGCCAGCCTGATTAACCCATTATAAAAGCACCTACCGATGCTGGTTGGTGCTTTTACTTATATGGACGAAATATCATGCCAATTGAAGCTGTAATTTTAACTGGGCACATTATCGCAAGTACAATCCGGGAATGCTGGGCCGTCGTTGTTGATGGTTTTGACGCATGCGGCGAACAAGCTTATGATCCAGCTTAATTTCTTTTCCTTATGAAGGGACGGGTATGGGCAACAGAATGTGGATGATCCGCGGTGACGGCGGCAAGCTCTATGACGATTTTCGCGATAAGCAAATTGTAGGCATCGGTTGGTCTCAGTTGGCCCCATTAGTCAAACCCGGCCTGTCCCGAGCCCAGTTACTTGCTTTATACCAGGAGGCAGATCCCTTAACAAAGCTGGGAACTGCGCGTTCTGGTGCATCGCAGGTCTGGCGTTTTGTGAATGAGATCCAAAAGGGTGATTGGGTTATTACCTATTCGCCAGCCAACCGTACTTATTTGCTAGGCAAAGTTACTTCAGACTTCCAATATCATCCTGAATGGGTGGAAGAGGGGATGGGTATCGCTCGGCAGGTTAAATGGAATACTCAAGAAATAGACCGCGATAGACTGTCTGTTGCTACCAAAAACACATTGGGTTCCACGCTGACGGTTTTCCAGCTTCCAGAATATGCTCTAGAAGAGCTTTTGCAGGATAAGAAACCCACTGTAGACGCTATTACTCATAATCTAACAGCGACAGATGAAGATGAGGTCGTTTCTGATCCGCTTCGCGATGTGGAGTCGTTGGCGCGTGAAGGTATTAAAGATCGAGTTAATGGGCTCGATCCGAAGGAGATGGAGTACCTGGTTGCAGGAGTTTTACGCAGCATGGGATATAAAACACAGGTGTCTCCTGTGGGTCCAGATCGTGGGAAGGATATCATCGCATCACCTGATGGATTTGGATTTGAGAATCCACGTATCGTCGTTGAGGTAAAACATCGTAGGGAGCAAATGGGGAGTCAGCAGATTCGCAGCTTTATTGGCGGTCGCCATAAAGACGATCGCGGTCTTTATGTCAGTACCGGGGGCTTTACGAAAGATGCTCGCTATGAGGCCGATCGTTCGACGATACCTCTGACGCTTTGGACGCTTGATGATCTCGTCCGTGCTCTTATTGAGAACTACGAGCAAGTCGATATCGAGACCAAACTCTTGGTGCCTCTGAAGAAAACTTTCCTACCTGCCTGAATCTTGCTTTGATGGCCATATCGGTGTTCTACTGGTATGGCTTTATACCCACTCGCGATGTCTATTTTTTATACGGATTTTAACTTGTGGGTACAAGTGTGGGTATAAATAATTATTACTGCTTATAAACTACATTGATATCAGTCTATTGAATGTGAAATTCGAGTCCGGCCTTCTCAAATGATGGACGCCGAAAAATGTTTCTTGCGCCCCAAGTCGGTCTTTCGTAACTACCCATTCTGATAATGCTCATTTAGCAACATTGGATCTGTAGTAATGATATGTAAGCCTAATTTCCAATGAAGATATTCTCTCTATGAAAAGCAAGATGAGCTTTATCTGGAGAATGATTTATAGGCGTGCTAATTATTTCACCCTCATATTTCTCGAAGTTTTCCACATAGATACTGCTTTTCAATAGCTTGATTTTATTTGATAGTACCAGTCTCAAGTCTTCGTCGAAAGTGATTAGCCCACGGTCAAAAGCCTTGTCATGCAGGCTGGACAGGCACAATCCGTTACTAGGGTTAAGGCGTTGTTCGATTGAGTGGCTCCAAGGTAGGATATGGCTAGCAACGAGTAATGCTGGTTCTTCTAATCCGGTTATGCAGCAACGATATTCGTAAGCTTCCAATACATTTTTGCGGAACAGGTTTTGGTCTACACGTGTTTTGACTGTAGAGAACTTATCTCTGCCACTGAAATCTTTTGGCTCTTCATCAAACTCAGGTGTGGCTGGTTTCTCCAAGTGTTCCATTGCGGCTTGGCATTGCTGATTGAATAAATCCATATCTTGGCTCATTTCTTTCCACAGCTCACGATCGGCATTGGAGGCCCCTTTCAAACCGCTACGGCCAGATTCGATAATGTATGGATCCAAGCTAGCGAGGTTAACGAGCTTCATGGCTAGTGCTGATGGCGTGCGTCCAATCAATTTTGCATAGTGGATTATTTCGGGATTTTTTGAGTGAAGTTTGCCAAACGGTATTTGGCTATACAGAGTGAAGGCGATCAGTAATTCTTCTCTAGTCCAAAGTTTTGCAGCAGCCATACATCAATACCCAGCAGTTAACTCATCGATTTACCGAATGCGTTAACTATGCCAGGTAGGGGAGGAAATGCCTACCTTGATGAATGTTTTTATTGTGATATGTCAGTCAGATCTATTGGAAAAGTGTGGTTGGGAAGGGCGATGAGCATCGCCCTGATTGCCATTTACGTTAGTCGCAGGCTTCCATCTCCCGCAGAGCCCGCCCATAAAGGTTACACAGTGCAGGAACCAGATGCGCCGTGGCGTTGAGGTAGCGATTCAGCTGCTCCCAGCCTTCAGCGTCCAGCTGTGGGTGCTTTTGCAGCAAGTGGCCGAACAGCATCAGGCCATGGCACAGTCCTTCAGCCTGCTCGGCAGAGAGTGCGGCCAGGTCTAAAAGTTCTGAAGGGGTAAAAGCGCTGAGATCGAGGTGGTTAAACAGTTGGCGATAGAGGGTGAGGGTGTTGGGGATGGTTTCAGAAGCGTTGGGTAAGTAAGTGTTTTCCATATCGGCTATTTCCATTGGGTGAGAAATACCGCTACCAGAAGAGACGCTAAACTCGGGTGGTAGCTCGAACGGCGTTAGCGTACCGGCCCCAACGGATACCGGCCTTCCCGAAGGAAGCACCGTCCGAGCCACCATTGTTTGGGTGCGCATCGGCATGCTCGAATTTATACCATATTCGAACAGGGTTGGGGGATTCGGAACGCTAACTCCGGCTGCGGATTTTGCCGCAGCGAAAAAACTATAACGTTATCAGTAAAAGGAAAAAATAAGCTGTATGGAATTACAGTTTATTTACTTTTAGGATTGGAATGTACCTCGCAATTCGGCATATCATCTTTGCGTTGAACTATCAGTCATCCATTCATGGATAATATTTCCTCATTAAGATTTATAAATAATGGAATATGATGAAAGCTAATTTCTTACTGGCCATTGCAGGATCGATATTGCTAAGTGCCTGTACTGGCGATCGTCTCGATCAGCGCTATGTGCCGGACATCCCTATCACCGCCCATACTAAAGCGAATGGCGACATCTGTATCTATCCGTCACCAAAGGAAAATGAAAGGCCAGATACGCTCTTTATCAGTGGTGATACGGATGAGAAATTGATTGAGGTAGCGAGTCAGGATCTGAAAAATGGCATTTGCGTTACGCAGAACGATTACATTTTTCAGGAAAACCAGACCTATAACATAAGGCTAAATTTCGTACCGATTGATAAGCGCCGAGATCTGCAGGATGTTTCCGGCAGAGCCTTTATCGCCCACTTCAAAGTGAGAAAATTTAATAATCACTTTGTTATCGAAAACACCCAATAACGAGGCGTTCTATTGAAATAACAGTGCTTCAGCACTGTCCGAATCTTGCAGATAAGGTGCCGATTAATTTGGCGTTAACCGTTCCAGTATTTATCCTTTCTAGAGCTTATGTTAATCATACGGCTTTGCTAATTCACGGATGAACGAACATGGCGAATGAAGATGAGTTGCGTATTGCCTTGTCGCCAGTGCAGCTTGCGGCGGTGCTGTCTGATGAAAGCGTCACTGAAGGTGAAACGCTCAGTAACCGTCTGCTTGGTGGTTTGGGGCTTGCCGGTGGTGTCGTTGAGCTGATGGGGGCAGGGGTGTTGTGCTATGCGCCGGATCCGACGTTTATCACCAAAGTTGGGTGTGTGGTGGTGGGAACGCATAGCCTGGACAGCATCA
>Ga0308168_1002335_pt1 | contig 15745 bp, 12 predicted proteins | sample PhyCR2_FD_202133 | JGI IMG/M metagenome (GOLD analysis project Ga0308168, IMG submission 202133) | Phyllosphere microbial communities from UC Gill Tract Community Farm, Albany, California, United States - DLSLRC.R2 | ecosystem: Host-associated > Plants > Phyllosphere > Unclassified | place: USA... | reverse complement strand
ACATTAGTGACATCTGTTAATTTTTATTGGAGTCCATCATGTGCGGTATCGTCGGAGCAGTAGCCCAGCGCAATATCACCCCTATCCTGATCGAAGGTTTGAAGCGCCTTGAATACCGCGGCTACGACTCCTGCGGCGTTGCTCTGCACGTCGATGGGCGTCTGCAGCGTTCACGCAGCACCTCGCGCGTGGCCGAACTCGAATCCCAGATCAAGGAAACCGGCCTGCAGGGCTTCACCGGCATTGCCCACACCCGCTGGGCTACCCACGGCGCCCCGGCTACCAAGAATGCCCACCCGCACTTTTCGCCGACCGAAGAGAATGCCCGCATCGCCCTGGTACACAATGGCATCATCGAGAACCACGACGAGCTGCGCCGCGAACTGACCGAGCTCGGCTACAACTTCACCAGCCAGACCGACACCGAAGTCATCGCCCACCTGGTCGACCACATGTACAACGGCGACCTGTTCGAGACCGTACAGCAGGCCGTCAAGCGCCTGCACGGCGCCTATGCGATCGCCGTGTTCTGCCGCGAAGAGCCGCACCGCGTGGTCGCCGCGCGCCAGGGTTCGCCGCTGATCGTCGGTCTGGGTAAAGGCGAGAACTTCGTCGCCTCGGACGCGATGGCGCTGGCCGGCACCACCGACCAGATCATCTACCTGGAAGAGGGCGATGTGGTCGACCTGCAGCTGGCCCGCTACTGGATCGTCGACGTCGACGGCCGCCCGGCCGAGCGCGAAGTCAAGACCGTGCACGCCCACACCGGCGCCGCCGAACTCGGCCCGTACCGCCACTACATGCAGAAAGAGATCTTCGAGCAGCCGCGCGTGGTCGGCGACACCCTCGAAGGCGTCACCGGCATCATGCCGGAACTGTTCGGCGACGAAGCGTTCCGCGTTTTTAAAGAGATCGACCGCGTGCTGATCCTGGCCTGCGGCACCAGCTATTATTCCGGCCTGACCGCCAAGTACTGGATCGAATCGGTGGCCAAGATCCCGGTGAGCGTCGAGATCGCCAGCGAATACCGTTATCGGGACAGCGTCCCGCACCCGTCGACCCTGGTGGTGACCATTTCGCAGTCCGGCGAGACCGCCGACACGCTGGCCGCGCTGAAGCATGCGCGCAGCCTGGGCATGACCCACACCCTGACCATCTGCAACGTCGCCCACAGCGCGATGGTACGCGAGTGCAAGCTGGCCTACATTACCCGCGCCGGCGTCGAAGTCGGCGTGGCGTCGACCAAGGCATTCACGACCCAGCTGGCCGCGCTGTTCCTGCTCACGCTGACCCTGGCGCAAGTGAACGGCCGCCTGAGCGACGAGGAAGAAGCGACCTACCTGAAGCAGATGCGCCACCTGCCGGTCGCGCTGAGCGCGGTGCTGGCGCTGGAACCGCAGATCATTGCCTGGGCCGAGGAATTCGCGCGCAAGGAAAACGCCCTGTTCCTGGGCCGCGGCATCCACTACCCGATCGCTCTGGAAGGCGCTTTGAAACTGAAGGAAATCTCGTACATCCACGCCGAAGCCTACCCGGCAGGCGAGCTGAAGCACGGCCCGCTGGCGTTGGTGACCGAAGAGATGCCGGTGGTGACGATCGCCCCGAACGATGCTCTGTTGGAAAAGCTGAAGTCGAACATGCAGGAAGTCCGCGCCCGCGGCGGCCAGTTGTACTGCTTCGCCGACGTCGATACCCAGATCACCTCGAGCGAAGGCCTGCACGTGATCCGTCTGCCGGAACACTATGGTTTGCTGTCGCCGATCCTGCACGTGGCAGCGCTGCAGCTGCTGGCGTATCACACCGCGCTGGCGCGTGGTACCGATGTCGACAAGCCGCGTAATTTGGCGAAGTCGGTGACGGTGGAGTAAACGCACGGGTATGCCAAGAAAGCCCCTTTGACTAACTAAAGTCATGGAGAATTGTCCTGGCAACCATTTACTTCTACAAAGCGACTTAGCCCCTATACATGTCCTTTCAACGGTCGCTCATGTGCCCAACAGTAGGGTTAGTTGGGCCAGTCATCATGCACAACGTCCTCAAAGAACAAGGGGGGCACCTCAATCATTAGGCTCCCGTGCCGGCGGAGAATCATCTCTGCCTGCTCTGGAGTTGCCGATTCTTCGAAGTTCAACAAGTACCCATAACTCATGTCGCCGGTGTGTCCTGTCAGCTCTTCAGGTTCAACGTCGGCCAAGGCGCCTAAGTCGTCAACATGGATTCCGAGTAGTTCGGAATAGATTTCCGACTGCGGTCGACGCGGTGGCTCGAAGTCGTAGTCCTCCTCGAGTGGGAAATCCATTTTCGCCTGCGACACTACAACCGATACTCGACCGAAACACGCCTGGCCAAGGCATTCCAAACCGGTGATGCACGAGACAGCGATCCGATGGCCAATGTATGTCCGGTCCTCATCGATTTTCATCACGACCTGTACCCGCATAGGAATCGCAATACTGCGGGTCAGGGGCCGTTTGCTTGGATTGAACTCAAATTCGACGTGCACATCTAGCGGCCCGTTCGAATTGGTCATTGCCATCAAACCGCTGACGTTGTCGCTTTCCATAACCTGGGCGGAAACAATATCGCTCAGCTTCCCTTCCAACGAATCTGTGGAGTTGTGGATTTGCGCTGCTGGCAGTCGTTGTTCAAACGCTTGGGCAACCATTGGTTCCAGCATCCATGGCGGTATGCCTACATTCAAATCCTTGGCACGAATAGACAACAAGGCTCGGTCGACCAAAATGTGATTGACCTCGGTCAGGTCCGTAATTTCGGCCCCTTGCTTCTCGGCGGCCTGATAGGACGCAAGAGACTTGTATCCCAGCGCTGCAGCGACCAGCTGCTGGCAATGGCTCAAGCTAATGGGAGATGGAGTGGATGCTGCGTAGTCGCGCAAAGCGTGCGCGATATTCGAAATACCGACTGGCATGACGATTCTCCAAGTTAAACTGTGGATCAACGAAGAGCGCTTAAACAGTCCACGTCTTGGGCAAATCGTGCAGTGGGTGATTATAGTTACTTTGGAATTTGAACTTCAGTCAGGTATGAGCCGCTCGTAGCTCAGGCGGACTAGGCCTTGACGAAATAATACATGATCTTTTATCCGTATCGGGGCTTAATGAGATGATCCCCCTCTACCCCAACAAAGCCGGCCATAATTGAAAATTGTTTGAGAAGACCGGGATTGGTCGTGTATCGACGGGCCTCCGCGATATCGTCTGTGGGATCCTGACGTAGCGCGATCTTCACCTTGACACGCTGCAGAAGGAAGCTGCTACGGTATTTTTCGTTTGCACCAGTTGCACCCGTAACGGACTCATTGACAAGATTTAGAGCTTCCTCGAACTTACCTAGCTCAAATTTCACCTGCGACAAATTATGGGCCAACCAGATCCAGCCACTCTTATCTTCAATTGTCTCAAGGATGGCCTCCGCTTCCAGCGCGCGACCAAGCTTGTAAAGCGTCTCGCCCCATTTGCGTTTCTGGTAGTGGTTCGGCACTTTCAGTGTCTCATAAGCTTCAAGCGCCCGATTCAAATAAATAGATTCGTCGCAAACGCCTGACGCGAGTAGCATGATCTCCGCGTAGCCACCGCGGCTCTGGTCATCGTCTAGCATCCACGGCGATGGTTCAGGTAGACGTGCTAATACCCTCTCTACCTTATCCGGTGCATACCAAACTAGCGCGCGGACAAAGCTCGCGACTGAGTGATAGCCTTGCGGTATACCTATGGCCGCACTGTATAACGCTTCCGATAGAAATAGTTCCTCATGCTGCGCGATGAGTTCGCCTGCCCAAGTCTGACGCGCGCTATTGAGCGCATCGCCCAATGCCATCATCAATGAAGGGGAGACACTGCCGCCACCCAGCTTCACTGCGATGATATCTGATGCATATTGCTTTGCTTTCTCGTGGTCTTGCGGCTTGCGACTGAAAGACCGCACGAGCTGAAGCTTGGCTTCGTTCAGAGGGCAGGTTCCAACTACCTCTTCGAACAAACGCTCGGCTTCGTCATGTTCTCCCAAGATGCTGTGCGTCTTAGCACGATGATGCTTGATTTCGGCGGCCTGCCGGACACTAAGGCCTACCATGGCCGCAAGGTCGTCATACGCTCTAACGGCTGTCGTTAGCCATGCAATGGCAGCATCAGGTCCTGATGCTTGTCTAAGACTACGTTCGACCGCTTCAATGGACTCAAGGACAACTAGGATGGCCACATCGTTGTCGGCCGCGTGCAACGACTTAAGCCGTTGCGCCTCTTCTTGTGGATTGGGCAACAAATGGATCGGAATGGCGCTACCCATCCAGACCATCGACAAAACATAAAGAAAGGCGGCACGCCTATCGCCCTTTGCAACATTGCCGGCGATCTTGTCTCTCAGCTGAGAGGCTATTAGCTGTAGGCCATGTCCGTCCTTGCGAATCTCTTGGAGAATGAACTCCTCAAGTTGAGCGTCGATCTCTCGCGCTTTCTCGTCGGTTAGCCAATTTAACGATTTCAGGGCCGTGAAGACGATATCATGGATACGAATCGACGCAGCGCCTTCAGGCGCAGTTAGACCATGTTCTTCGAAGGCTCTCAAGCGCATTAGTCCAACAATATACTTAAAGAAGGCGCGATCACAGTGGCTCTGGTCCGCCCACTGAAACAGACACAGTTCCTCCTCAATTGCCGGTTTTAGGCGTCCAAGGATACGGTCAGCGAGCCGTGCACCGTCAACCGGCAGTTTGGCGACATTGGCGCAATCGTCCGCGAGGTCGTTCCATGACACACCTTGGCGAGCAGCGGTATTAAGTAATACCAAGCTCAGCGGATGTCCTCCAATAGCGCCCCAGATCGTTTGAAATGCTTTTCTGGGCACAGTTGTATCAAGGCCTCTACTGAGCAATGTTCGGGCTTGCTGAGCGTCCATAGTAGGCATGGCGAAGGCTCCGAATGAAGGATTCTGTCGTGTGATCAGGATTCGTGAATCTGGCCCACATAACTTAGCAAGTTGGTCGACCGAGAGGCTAGGATTCGCGTCGTCCACAACCAAAAACGTGCGATTTCTACGCAGTAGAGCACTGACATTGCGCTCGGCACCGCCCCGCCGAACCGGCACTGACGAGAGCCGCTCGACGCTGTCAATGTCTCGACCATTAACCCAGAATCTATAATGGAAGTGTTCCTCGTTACGCAGCAGGCAAGCAGCGGCCGCCTGAGACTTACCGATACCACCAATTCCAACAATCTCTACACAAGCCTCACTCTCAAGTCGTCGGTCCAGTTCTATATCAACCGTCTCATTTTTAACATAAAGCGCGCTCAGCGGCGGAACACTCAATGACAAAGGGTGATCATCGCGGATCTCGGCCAGGACGGGCAGATGCTGGGCCAAATCGTCGATCGCATCGTCATAAAGCATCAGCGTATCAATGATAGCCTCTGCAATAGACCGACTGTCCATGAGATGCAGCCTTCGCCCAGCCATCCGACCCTGTTGCAAGGCAGTGTTAGTCATCGCCTCAATCACGCCGGTTTCCGCGCGTTGAGAACTCAGCAGATAGATGTCTTGAGCAAATGGTGCCAAGGTCAGTGTGTGATTGAGATCGCCCCATGGCTTGGACATCGAACCGGAGAAATATCCTTTCATGATCGAAGCCTCGACCACGACATGACCATCTTCTGACACCGCATCTAGCGCGCCGCCAACCGGACTGCCACCGACCGACGACCCTCGCTGGACAAGTCTCACGCCACATAACCGCTCTATAAAAACGACTCCAAACCGTTCAAAGATCGTGCCAGGCCCCATACTCGTGAGCGAGTCGATCACACGCTGGATTAGCAAGCTGCGGGTCTGAGGATTCATGAGACGGCCCTGAGTTTCATAATTATAGTTTTTGCGACACTTGCTACCTATTTGCACCTGTGCGTTATAGCAAGTGCTCGATGATGCACCAGATATCGTGCGCCACTGCGTCAAGCGTCTGATTCGCATCGATAACATGGCAGCGCTTGGGATCATCGCGTGCTACCGCGAGTAGACCTTCGCGAATCAAGGCAAAGTCTCGCGTCGCTTCTGCTGGATCGAGAACACCATCGCAGCGCAATCCTCTTCGATCACAAGCTATTTTGAGAGGAAGGTCGAGGATGATCGTGATATCTGGGAGCGTGGCCCCCACGGCGATCTCGCGGGTGGATTGGAACAGCTGGTGGAGATCGGCGTCAGACACGGCGACCTGAAACGCATAAGTTGAGTCGATGAAGCGATCAGAGATAACCCACTGGCCTCTCGCCAACGCTGGCCGGATAACACTTCGAACATGATCAAATCGAGCAGCGCTTACCAGCAACAGTTGCTCTGCGGGAGTGAGTTGGCGATCAGGGCGAGTCAATATTGCCCGAACCTCTGCACCTAAGTGACCGCCATCCGGCTCCTTTGTCTGCATCACAGTCTGGCCGACATTTCTGAGACGCGCAACAAGCAGCCTAACCTGTTCTGTCTTCCCACTCCCGTCAATACCCTCGATACTTATGAATGGCACGTGTATCCTTCTTTCTTAACTCAAGCAAATGATGGTATTTAATGAAGCGTTCAAATGTAGTTGTATTCGTTTCCGCCGGAATGTTATCACCTAAGAAGCGCGATCATATCCTTGCTAGGCGGCAACTCTATCTTAATTATGGTGCATTGTCGCTGGCAACGATCCTAGATTCAATGGGGACCGAGACCATGCTAGTGCATGGTGAACATACTGAGCCCGTTGACTTGCTCGCCATGCTGCTAGAAAAAGGCGTATTTCCATCTCGGTTGCCTGTGATGCTGTCGATTCCTAGCTTTTACGCCCTTCCGTGGGCGCAGACCTTTTGTCGACTAGTGCGCGACGTTGATCCGGACGCCAGGATTATTGTCGGCGGACGGTGGGTAGTTGGTCCAGATCCGGAATGGTTGCATGCGAAACTGCCCGAAGCGAACCTACTCATACCAGGGCTGGCAGAACCAGTTATAGCAAGCCTGCTCACGAGCACCCCGAACTTACGCCGGCTACCTGCGCCGACACCAGATGATGTTCTGAATCATCCCTTGGTATCAGGCTTCAAGCGCTATCAACCAAGCATTGAGGCCTCACGAGGGTGTGGTATGGGCTGCGCCTTCTGCGAGGAACGGGATATCCGGCTGGAGAAGCTTCGTACGCCGGAACAGATTGCAAGTGTGCTCGCAGTAGTTGCTAGCCAGTACGGAGGTAGTGAGATCCGACCCTATTTCCAAGCTTCAATGTTCGCTCCTAATGAGAAATGGGGCACAGGTCTAGCGAATGCCATTCAGGCCACCGGCCTCAATATCTCGTGGCGGACAGAGAGCCGAGTTGATGCGCTTACGTCTGAAACGATCTCTTGTCTCGCTGACGCTGGCATGAAAGTGCTCGATCTTGGGCTTGAAACAGCATCGCCGACGCAAATTCTAAACATGCGAAAATCACGCGATCCGGACCGTTATCTGAAACGAGCCTCGAGTCTACTTCGAGCATGCAGTGCTCATGGGATTGCTGCCAAGGTCAATATCTTGCTATATGCAGGAGAGACGACTAAGACTCTCGATGAGACGCGTTCGTTTCTCGATGAGCATAAGGATTCGATCTCCGGAGTTTCGGTGGGCCCAGTCGTGGCCTATGGTCCGCCCAAAACTGCGAACATTCTTTTGCATGAATGGTCAGGAAGTGGCGCTGTGCCTGTTGACCCAAGCAGTGCGGACGACAGTGGAATATCGATGATTCACCTCAGCCACGATTTCGACGCAAAGTCAGCTGAGGCCGCAAGCCTAGCGTTGTCGCGGCGCTACATGGACGCAGATGCATATTTCAACCTGAAGAGCTTTTCCTACTATCCGCGCGATTACACACGTGCAGACTTTGATCGCGATGTTGCGGCAAGCGATACATCTCAGTTGCCGTTTAGCGTTTCTGCAGCAATCTTGTTTAGTTGACTTTGTTGAGTAGATGAAACGAATGACTTTCATGAGGCCATCGCTTTGGGCGCCACGCATGCAGTTATCCTAATCCTCAAGAGCGCCAAACCCTGGAAGACGAGTCGCTTCGGTGCCAATGTAAGCAACGACATTCTGCGTACGACGTGCGAGTTGGGTTGGGAGATCTGGAAGAAATGGAACGGCTACCATCGACGTAGTTTCGTCGAAGACAAAATGTGCTATTTCAAACTGCTGGGCGAACGCGTTATGGTCCGTGACTTCAATCGTCAGGTCGTCGAACTATAAGTACGGTTGCTTTTGGGAATGCCGAGCAATGAAACTATCGAACCGGCAATGATGACAGGCATGGGCATGAGTATTCTCTCTCAGGACCATCCCCTAGGACTCGCGCCCGGCCACTTGGTGCTGGTCGACATTAAGGCGTTTATTTGGATAACGCCGAGTCGCTGACCAGGTCGTGGTCCTGATGAGACTTTATTTTCTTTGATGACTATTAGTTGATGTTAGACACTGACGCTACCAGAAGGACTGAGTGCTGCGGTGGGCAACGGGATTGCCATGTCCACATAAATATGCGTTAGTTCGATTTGATGGCCGCCTGTACCTTGCGGCACCGAATTTGTGTGAATTTCAAGTGCTTTTGAGTGTGGAACTGCCGGAGCAAATTTAGCTTGAGTTCCATATGCTGTTTGCACCTGACTGTCAATTTCTTTAACAATTTTATCAGATGGGAGTTTTTGGACGTAGCCTAGCATCATCCCTACAGTATGGCCAGAACCGTATTTACCGGTTGCAAACCTCGCTACCCCTTCAGAGACATAAAGTTTGTTTAGGCTTTTGTTACCATCAGCTAAACGTTTACATTCGACGCCTACATAGGCGTCTTCATCTGAGAACTGGTGCATAAACTTAAGTGTTATGTCGATTCGACCTTGTACACTTGGATCATTGCTATATATATCCAATATTTCCTGCTCACCTCGTACCTCAATATTACTGAGCGACAACTTACGCTTAACTCGCAACATTGCCTTTCTTACCAAGATCGTAAGCGGAACTTCAAGCATATTTTTATTAACAAATGGTCTCGCTTCCGCCGCTCCTTGGCAAAGTAGGTCAATGACCAAAGAAATTTCGTCGTCGTTCAAATCAAATGATGGCCTACCAATGGCATTATTAGGCATGAATCGCATGGCGCCCTTTCATCCAATGGTCTGCAAGAACAACATCTGCATCGTTCAGACCCATCGTTTTCGTCCAATACCTACTCTCCGCCGGCTTTAGAACAAGCAGTGCGTTTTCACTATAAATTCGTAAATGCCGTCGTTCATTTAAATATGGGGGTACGTGTTCATTCACTTGACCACGCAGTATAGCGCTAAGCTGAGCAAGCTCGAGACTATCCCCGTCGTGAATTATTGGACTTTCTGGAGCCGCTCCATTTACCATAATAAATTTAACGGCAGCGAGACCAGGTAGACCATCAGGTGAACGCTCCCAGTGAGAGACAGGATAGGTTACACCTTCTAAGTGACGAGCACCCTTCGCACGAAGAAACGTATTAACGACTTTAATAAATTCAGTAGTATATGCTATTAATGTGTCTTTCTTTGGTGGCGCAACAAATCTAAGCCGATCTTGACGTGATTCCGCCAACTGCATCCGTGCCCGATAAATGGCTTCAAGCGCAATGACCATTTCATCACGTTCTAATTCATAAAGATCAAATACCGCCTCGTCGAGTGCATTTAACGCTGCTATATTACTTGGATCTGCCGCCGCTGCTTTCTCTGCAACTAATACTGAATCAACTAACTCTGGTTCTAAAAATTTAATATTCGGCACGCGAATGCTTAGCAAATCATTCGGCTCGATTGTAGGTCGTTCTAATCCCCAAGTAGCGCCAGCAAATGCTAATTGAAAAGTTGTTAAGCTGGAATTTAGAATTGCCGTAAGTACATTTGCCCACTTGCTTTCAGAATCGAAAAATGAAATTCCATAAAAGCTTTGATTATAAAGTATGTCGTCTTTACAGACGGCAGCGCTATAGCGCCCTATTTCAGCACTGTTACTAAAACTACCTTTGGGACAAATGAGTAGCGGACCTTTGAAAATACTTAAATTACGAGTTCGGTGTAAGAAATCCTGTTTAAAAAGCGGTAGTTTTTTACTGTCAATACGGAAAGCTTTAAAGCTATCGGCATTTAGTACAGGCATATCCTTATATTCAGGTGGAACAGCACTAAGTCCCTCACCGTTAACCTTGAATCCTTGACCTCGAGCAACCAGTCTTTGAAGTCCTAGGTCGTTTAGAGAGTGTTCAAGTGTTTTGAAACGTCTCTCTAGTTTCTCGACTAGCCACCCGTCCCTCGCGGTACCGAAAGTTGCGGCTTTTAACATTCCGGGAGATTTCAGCACTCTTGATAATTGTACATTTTTAAAATCATCAGGGCTTATATTAAATAAGCCGTTGCGCTTAAAATCTGGGGTCCATGGTATGCTTCCCAATAACAATTGGTCACCTTTTTCCATCAGAGCGCAGCGTGCGAAAACTAACAATGCAGGACCGGTTGCATCAGGAAACAATCCTTCTTTTCTTAGCGCCGAAAGGTTAATTAAGGCAGCAGGTGCCAGTCGACGAAGCAGGACGTTGCGTGCATCGATAGCATGTTGATCTTTAGAGAAAAAAGGCGACGCTTTCATGATCATTCCGATCCGACCGGACGCTCCCGCTAGCTTAGTGGCCACCCACAAAAACTCTTGGTCAGGACTCCGCCTTGGTCGAATAGTCTCATCATTTTCGGCTATTCGCTTAGCCTTTGGCTTAACATGTCGTACAAAGGTCCAGGGTGGATTCCCCACTACAGCGTCGAACGACCTATCTGTAATAGTGGCCGGTAACTCTTCGTTTACCGTGTCGGCTTCAAAAAGTGTAGTATTAATAAGTCGGTGGAACTTCAAATCGGAAATATCTACGACCGGTTCTTCATCAAGTTCAAGGGCTGCTAAATATAAGCTGAATGCAGCTATACCTAGTGCCGATTTGTTAATATCAATGCCATAAAGCTGTTTGTATAAAATCTGACGAACTAAATTTCGGCTCGCTGGTTTACCCTTAGTTCCTTTCCATACTAAACGCCGAAAAGCCTCAACGAGAAAAGCGCCCGAACCGCATGTTGGATCAATTATGCGAGCGCTCGATGGGAGGCCTTCGAATACAGGATCTAATGTTAGATGGACCAACTCAATAGGTGTATAGTGAAGTCCGTGCTCATCGGCCTCTGCTTCGTCGCTTGAACGTGCAAATTGCTGATAAATAGAGCTTATAAGATCAACCGGAATGACTTCAAATCGAAAATTGAATAATCGACGCTGGCCAGATACAAGACTCCATCCTTCTGTAAACTCACGAAGAAGTTCCAAATGGCTTTCGTTTAGGCGTTCGTGTTCAGCTCCCGGATCATCCATAGGGAACAAATCACCGTTAAAAGTGACGCGTAGCCAACGAAATAGCTGAAATGCAGATTTAACATCCGCGAGCATACCGGTTATCGTTTTAGGCATCTCACGTGGAAGGAATGGTTGAGCGATACCACGGTCAAGGAGATATGACGTGAAGATAACTCGTCCGATTAGACGCTGAGCAAAATCACGCGATGTTTGCCTCTCGTTATCTTTTGTTATTGGCAACTTATTTGGGAGATCTGTTAGCCTTTTTTCAAGTTCTTTAATCTCGCTCAAGAGCGTACGATCTACCCTATTTTTTCGGTCAATTTTTTTGCCGATGTCACTAGTCCAAAATGCCCCAGTTTCAGTCGCATATCGTCCGCACATTCTTTCGAGAGTACCTAGACGCTCAATTGATTGAAGTTCAAATATATCTAAAGCGCGTAACAAATTAGCTGAAGTAATTTCTTCAATACTTGGCGCAGCGAAACAATCATATAATCTGATATCTGTAGGCGTAATGACCCATAGAAGAGGGGCGGAGCCCATATTCCAAGCAGCTTCATGCCAACTAAAAATCTGCTGCTCTGTTGGGTATTCTTCACCCGCATCTTTAAAGATTGTTGTCGGTACATTTTGTGCTGTGAAAACAGCATCTGCATCAAGGCGACCACGGTTCTCGGAAAAGAATCCGCGAAGACGCGAGTCCTCGACTTTATTTGGAAGAACTAATCCAGGAGCAGCCTCGCCATTCGGAAGCAAATATCCGGTTGCTGTTAGCGCTCTTACAAACGCAAAACTGCTCATATCAATACCTTTAAACTCAATGTGTCAGACGATATAAAACGTGTTCAACCCATCGCTTTCCGACTGGGTGAACTGATGCTGGCTGGTGCAAATAACGAAAATTGTATGTGTGGCTGCGGTTGCGGCAGCGCGAAGCCTTCAGCAAGAACTTGTAGATGTGGGTTAAGCTTCAATGCGATCAAGTCGGTCTTTATATCTAGTGTTGTAGAAGTGCCGCTTAATTCCCATTCTGCACCGCCATGTAATAAGAGATGCCTATCCCATAGTGAGAGGAACGAGACCCTTTTAAGTTCTTCGCTAAGACCATTAAATAGAACTTGATTTGATTGCAATTCAAGTTTGAAACGATCCCGAAGTGTGACTGCCAAGCGTAGCAATAAAATTGTTTGCCAGGAAAACTGAGCTGGGGAACCATGTCCCTTAGGCTTAACGTCTGCAGGAATGAGCGCGCGGCGAGTTGTCCACTCTCTAAGTTGATCAGGAGACAATCCTGTGAGCCTTATGGCATCACGAGTAGTGACCAAGCGCATAGCAGCTCCTTTGTTTTCTTGCAATGAATTATACCTGTGTAGTAGAGAAAACGGGTAAGTTACCCGATCTTTTCAAAACAATTTGCTAAGCAACGAACGACTGCGAGGGCTCATGTTGAAGGCCAATAATTGAGCCAACGTTCTTTTGGAGCGAACCTCGTATCGGCTGCCCTGTCAGCGCGCTGCCCCTGTAAGGAGTGGTGTTAAAGCTGGGTCAGCAAAGTGGGACTGAGTTTGAAGCCTGAAAGGTAGTTATTTAGTGCGAGGGCAGGGATTACCCGTCGCCGCCCGCGAACCTTCGTCTACTAGGACCCCTTCTAACTTCTGCCTGGGCTTTACCCCGGGGCCAGGAACAGCCATGTCCGGCATCGTGCGCATCGATGACAAAGTGTTACCACCGAGGACTTCATCCGCACCTTGAAACTGAGCGGCAGTTCGAAGACCTAGTCGAGCAGATGGTACGCGATCGCCTAATGGCCCGCGCCGCGCGCCAATGCGGCCTGCAGCTGCAGCCGGAGCAGATCCAGGAACACGCCGACGACTTCTGCCGCGCTCGGCCTGCACCGCGCCGCTGCCAACACGAAATACTATCTCGACGCGCTGGACGTCTCGCTGGACGAATTCGAAACCTGGACCCTCGACGGTCTGTATCAGGAAAAGATGATGGAGAAGGTCTACCGCGAGGTCGCCGTTGCGGCATGTGATGCGTTTGCGGGAGCACTACAGTTTGCTGTTGCCGATCCTGCACATTGCGGCGCTGCAGTTGCTGGCTTATCACATGGCGCAGGCGTGCGGCACCGACGTCGACAAGCCGCGGAATTCGGCGAAGTCGGTGACGGTGGAGTAATCACTCTTTCCATTTCGGCGACTGCGGTGAGATAAAAATTCCGTTACGGAGCTTGGTCACAAGTGCAAAGCCCGGCGGAAGCGCCCAATGCCAGTCACTTAAGGCATTGACCTGCCGGCGGCAAGAGCTAAGCAGGCGCACGCCTATCTCTTGCCTGAGCGACGAACGCGCTCGTATCCAAGAGTCGTTAAACAGCCCAAATCCAGGTTTCCAATGAAAAATGCCAGTCAGCTTAACTGACTGGCATTAGGGGGAAGCGCCGGGCTTTTGCTTTGGTCAAGCCTGCATCAGGGCATTCACACCACGCTCTTCACCACACCCCCATCCACACGCAAGGCTGCGCCCGTGGTGGCGGACGCCAGCGGGCTGGCGATATACGCCACCAGCGAAGCGACTTCCTCCGGCGCGGCAAAGCGTTTGATGAGCGAGGTCGGACGCGCCTTCTCGAAGAATTCCTTCTCGGTCTGCTCGAACGACATGCCTTGCGCCTTGCCCAGCGATTCGACCCAGTCCCTGACGCCGCGCGACTTGGTCGGACCCGGAAGAATGCTGTTGACCGTAATGCCGGTGCCCGCCACCGTTTCGGCAAGACCGCGCGCAACCGCGAGCTGGGCGGTTTTGGTGGTGCCGTAGTGGATCATCTCGGTGGGGATCTGGATCGCACTTTCGCTCGAAATGAAAATGATCCGGCCCCAATTACGCTGCCTCATCGATGGCAGGTAAAGGCGCGCCAGGCGTACGCCGCTCAGCACATTCACTTCAAAAAAGCGCATCCAGTCATCGTCGGGAATGTCCTCGAATGGCTTGGCCTCGAAAATACCCAGGTTATTGATCAGGATGTCGACATCCGGGTATTGGCGCTTGATCTCCTCGGCGGCGGCAGCGGTGCCAAGATCGCCGGCGAATCCGAGTGCATCCGCGCCGGTGGCGGCTTTGATTTCCGCGATCGCCGCATCGACGGCAGCTTGCGTACGCCCGTTCACGATCACGCGCGCGCCTTCACGTGCCAGCGCTTCGACGATGGCCCGGCCGATGCCGGCGGTGCTGCCGCTGACCAGGGCGAGTTTGTTGGTGAGCTTGAGATCCACGATGTTCCTTTCGTCTTCTGCTTAGTGTGAAGCCTGGTTAGCCCAGCCTGCGTTTTCGAGCGCGGCTGCGGCAGCCTGTTCGGCCGGCAGAGTATTGTCCCAGCGCGCCGCATTCAGGCGGGCGCCGGTGATGTTCGCGGCGGCCTCAGAGGCCAGCCAGAGCAGTGGCTCGACCATCACTTCCGGCTGCAGCAACTGGCGGCGCACGGCGTCAGGAACGCCGTCCGGGATCATGCCGGTATCGGTGGCGCCGCCGGGCAGCAGGCCGTTGACGGTGACGCCGGAGCCGGCCAGGTCCTGGGCCCAGATCACGGTTTCGGACTCGAGCGCGGCCTTGGAGGGGCCGTAGGGCGAAAAGCCGGCGCGGCGCATGGTTTCAATGTTCATCGTGATATTGATGACGCGGCCCCAGCGCTGGCCCAGCATGTGCGGCACAGCCGCCTTGGCCATCAGGAACGGGCCGTTGACGTTGGTGTCGACGATCGTCCGCCACGTATCGCTGTCGACCTCCCAGAAGCGCGTCGCTTCGGTCAGGAAGGTCGGGCTCACATATTTCATGCCGCGGCCGGCGTTGTTGACCAGGATGTGCAGGCCGCCGAAGGCAGCGATGGCCTGGTCGACCAGATGCCGGCAATCGGCTTCCCGGGTCACGTCCGCCTGCAGCGCCAGCACGCGGCGCGCGCCAAGTTCCGCGTTGATATCGTCGGCAACCTTGCGGATCTCGTCCGTCTGACGCGCGGCCGAGATGACGACGCTGGCGCCGGCGCGGACCAGGCCCAGGGTCATCGCATGCCCGAGTCCGCGGCCGCCGCCGGTGACGATGGCGACCTTGCCCTCCAAAGATGCCGTTTTCATTCCTGCTGCCTCCCTGCATGGTCTGTCGCGTCCGGCGACGGGAGCTACAGCATACATTCCGGTGGCGATGCGCGCTGCGCGGCGCGTGGCATGCCGCCGCTCACCCGATAGTCAGCGCACGGGACGGAAAGTTGAGCGCTTGATTTTCCGTAGCATCCTGACGATCCCGCCTGCCAGCGACGGCAGCACACCACGGCGCT
>Ga0308168_1002330_pt1 | contig 15771 bp, 16 predicted proteins | sample PhyCR2_FD_202133 | JGI IMG/M metagenome (GOLD analysis project Ga0308168, IMG submission 202133) | Phyllosphere microbial communities from UC Gill Tract Community Farm, Albany, California, United States - DLSLRC.R2 | ecosystem: Host-associated > Plants > Phyllosphere > Unclassified | place: USA... | reverse complement strand
CGGGCTCGGGGTCAGGCATTCGGTGGCCAGGTGGTAGCGGTTGCCCTCGCTCGAGGGCAGCAGGGCCTGGCACAGGACGCCCCGCAGCGCGTGCGCCAGGGCCTGGGCTTGCGCTTCCGAGTTGCCGAGCAGGCGCAGCATCTTCTGCAGGCCCATCTCGGTCGAGCGCGCATGAAGCGTAGCAAGCACGAGGGGACCGGATTCGGCGAGGGCCAGGGCTTCCTGGGCGGTCTGGGCGTCGCGGATCTCGCCGATCATGATCACGTCCGGCCGTTCGCGCAGGGCGTCGAGGGCGCCGAGGTAATAGCTCTCGACGTCGCCGTCGATGCCGACCTCGCGCTGGGTGATGATCGATTTACGCTGCGGGATCAGGGTTTCGACCGGATCCTCGATGGTGATGATGTGGCCCGAACGGCGCTTGTTGATTTCGTCGAGCATCGAGGCGATCGTGGTCGACTTGCCCTGGCAGGTGTCGCCGATGACCAGCACCAGGCCGTTGGTGGCGCGCGCGAACTCCTGGGCGTCGGCGTCGAGGCCCAGTTCGGACAGCGCCATCGGCTCCTTCGGGAAGCGGCGGATCACGCAGCCGAGGCGCTTCTTGCCCTGGAAGGTAAAACAGTTGGCGCGGATGCGCGCCGTGTGCAGGTCGATCGAGCGATCGAAAGCGCGATCGGCGATGCGCTCGGCCCAGTTCGGTTCGATGACCTCAAAAAATTCTTCCAGCTCCTCGCGCGTGATCGGCGAATCCGTGACCGCCACCAAGCCCTTCGGCTGGCGCAGCATCAGCGGGCTGTTCTGGTGGATGATGATGTCCGAGAACACCAGGCGCGAGTTCAGCAGATGCAGGATCTGCTCGACCAGGGTGCCGAAGACCGGGTGGTCTTCGTTTTCGACATACGACAGCGTGGGGATCTGCGAGGACTGGTGGAATTCCATCTGCGTGGTTTTCTAATTATCGAAGTGTCGTTCAGACAATGTCGATCATTATAAAACCATGCCAGTCAGAAATTGCAGCTGCCGGCGAGAAATTCTTCATCGTCCCAACGTTGCAACAATGCGGTCCCCGAACAGGGTCAGGGCCACACCCGCCACCACGACCAGGGCGCCCGCCATGCGGATCGCCGATACCTTGCGCACCGCCATCTGCACCAGGCCAAAATTGTCGATCGCCATCGACATCAGCAGTTGGCCGGCGATGACCAGCACCACCAGGTTCAGGAGGCCGATGCGCGGCGCCAGAAAGACGGTGCCGAACACGAAGGCGGCGCCGAGCATGCCGCCGGTGAGCTTCCACAGCGGTTGCTGGCCGATCAGCGCGAGCGATTCGCCCACGCCGCCGCGGGCGAAGGCGGCGATGCCGAGCACGACGGTGCCGACGCTGAAGGAAATCAGCGCGGCGACCACCGAGTTGGCGTGCAGCGCGTGCGCCAGCTGGCTGTTGACGGCCGCCTGGACCGAAATGAAGATGCCGACGCAAAAGGCCAGGGCAAACAGGACCGCATTCATAAATGACTTCCTACCGGTGATGCCGGAATCGAAAAGGGCAAGATTGTAGTGGAAGTGGCGGCGCCGCGCACCCGGGATTGCCCTCCCCGGCTGCATTCTGGTCCTGTTCTCGCGCAGTCTGTCGCATTCCTGGTGCGCGGTACCCGGCACGGCCTTACCCTCTCATCATCGATAACCGTGAGGACCAGACCATGAACAAGACCTTCTCCACCTTCGCCCGCCGCAGTTTCCTTGCCGCCTGCATCGCCGCCAGTGTGGGCGCCACCGCCCAGGTGGCGGCCGCGCCCTGGAACTGGGGCGGGGAGCAGGTGCAAGGCAGCGGGCACGTCGTCAAGCAGGCGCGCCAGGTCGGCAATTTCAATGGCCTGTCGCTGGGTCTGCCCGGGCATCTCGAATTGCGCATCGGCAACAGCGAAGGCGTAACGATCGAGGCCGACGACAACCTGTTGCCGCTGATCGAGACCGTGGTCGAGAACGGCTCCCTGAAAATCCGTCCGACCAGGCGCAACCTGAACATGCAGTCGAAGTCGATCCGCATCGTGGTCCAGGCCCGTTCGATCGAGCGCCTGTCCCTGGGCGGCTCGGGCAGCATCGACGCCGACGCGCTGCGCGCGCGCAAGCTCGACGTCGACCTGGGCGGCTCCGGCTCGATCAGGCTGAAAGGCGTCGAAAGCGACACGCTGGCGGTATCGCTGGGCGGCAGCGGCGACCTGGAAGCGGCCGGCGGCAACACCGGCAAGCTGACGGTCTCGATCGGCGGCTCGGGCGACGTCAACCTGGGACGCGTGCAGGCGAAAAGCGCGAGCGTGACGATCGCCGGCTCGGGCGAAGCGACGGTCTGGCCGCGCAACGAATTGAGCGCGACGATCGCCGGCTCGGGCGACGTGAATTACTACGGCGACCCGCAGATCAGCAAGTCGACCGTCGGCTCGGGCGGCGTGCGCCGCGTGGGCGCCGCGCCGCAATAACGCGTAGGGGTGGGCGAGGCCAATGGTCTCGACCACCCCTACGCTCTACATTCAATGCTGGTGGCCGCCAGCCTTCGGCGCCACATAACTCATCGGCTGCACCTTGGCCTCGACCGTGACGCTGCTCTTCTTCTTCGCCGCATCTTCCACCACCAGGGTCACCGGCACGGTCTCCCCTTCCTTCAGCTGGCGCTTCAGGTCGAAGAACATCACGTGGTAGCCGCCCGAGGCCAGGTCGACCGGCTTACCGGCCGGCAGGTCGATGGCGTCGACCTGGCGCATGCGCATCGTGTTGTTTTCCATCGCCATCTCGTGCAGCTCGGCGCGGCCGGCGGCCGGGGTGCTGACGCCGACCAGGCGCGCGGCGGTCGCCGACTGGACGCGCATGAAGGCGCCCGCCGCTTTTTGCTGGGGCACGGTGGCACGCACCCAGGGCTCGAGGACGGTCACTTGCGCCAGCGCGCCGGTGGAGAACAAGGCGGCGGTCAGCAGGGAAAGAAGTCGGGTCATGGCAAACTCGAAAAGGTAAAGAAGAGGATGGTATCAGGCCGCGGCCTTGAAGGTCTCGCGTTCGACCAGCACCGTATCGACGCTGTCGGTCAGCCACAACTGGCCGTCCTGGATCGTGCACTGCAGCTGCATCGAGCGCTTGGCCAGCTTTTCCAGCGCGGCGCTGGTTTCCGCCGGGATGTTAATCACGGTGAGGTTGCGCGCACGCTCGAGCTTGTTGGCAATGCCCTTCCACCAGATGTGGCTGGTCGCGCTGTACGCATACACAACAACGTGCTCGGCGCGTCCGCAAGCCTTCAGCAGACGCTTCTCGTCGGGCTGGCCGACCTCGATCCAGGTATCGATGGCGCCGGTCAGGTCTTTTTGCCACAGGTCCGGCTCGTCGGTGTCGAACAGGCCCTTGGTAAAGGCCAGCGCCTCGTTCGCGTGCAGGGCAAAGGCGAGCACGCGGATCATCACGCGCTCGTCGGTTTCGGAGGGGTGGCGGGCGATGGTCAGCCCGTGTTCCGCGTAATAGTTGCGGTCCATGTCCGCAATATTGAGGTCTGCCTTGTAGATCGTTGCTTTCAGGGCCATTGCTGCTTGAAACCTATCTGTTTTATTTGAAGACGACGGTCCTGTGACCGTTTTGCAAAATGCGGTGTTCCACGAACCATTTCACCGCGCGCGCCAGCACCACGCATTCGACGTCGCGCCCGATCGCGGTGAGTTCCTCAATCGTCATCGCGTGGTCGACCCGCTCGACGTCCTGCTCGATGATCGGACCCTCGTCCAGTTCCCCGGTCACGAAGTGGGCCGTGGCGCCGATCAGCTTGACGCCGCGCGTGTGGGCCTGCGCATACGGCCGCGCGCCCTTGAAGCTGGGCAGGAAGGAATGGTGGATATTGATCGCCCTTCCCTTCAATGCTTCGCACAGCCCTGGCGACAGGATCTGCATGTAGCGCGCCAGCACCACCAGGTCGATCTTGTGCATGTCGAGCAGCTCGATGATGCGCGCCTCCTGCGCCAGCTTGGCTTCTTCCGGCGCGCCGGTCGCCAGCGGCAGGTGGTGAAACGGGATATTGTAACTTGCCGCGAGCTGGTAGAAGTCCATGTGGTTGGAGACGATCGCCGGAATCTCGACCGGCAGCAGGCCGCTCTTGTAGCGGAACAGCAGGTCGTTGAGGCAATGGCCGATCTTCGAGACCATGATCAGCACGCGCGGCTTGGCGTGGGCGTCGTGCAGCTGGCCGCGCATGCCGTTCGCCTCGCACAGGGCGGCGAAGGCGCCGCGCAGGTCGGCATCAAGCACGTTTACATCTTCCAGCGCGAAGTGCACGCGCATGAAGAACAGCTGCGATTCCGGATCGCCGAACTGGGCCGAATCGATGATGTTGCAGCCGTGCTCGGCCAGGAAACCGGCCACGCGCAGCACGATGCCGCGCTGGTCATGGCAGGACAGGGTCAGGATGTATTCCGGGTGCGTCATGGTGATGGCGGGATGAGTGATGGGGTCCTGACCATTGTCGCATGCATTGGCAATACCGTTGCAAAACAGCCATGTAGAAATCGCCATGGAAAAAGCGCACGACCGTCCTTTTTCGGGTAGAGTAAATGGATTAAAACCACGAGGAGACAAACATGACGCAAGCTACCAACGACCAATTCCTGCTCGCCGCGCGCCCGGTCGGCATGCCCAAGGACAGCGACTGGCAGCGCGCTACCCCTGACCTGGCCGAGCTTGCCGAGGGCGAAGTGCGCGTCAAGATCCTCTATATCTCGCTCGACCCGGCCATGCGCGGCTGGATGAACGATGCGCGCTCCTACGTGCGTCCGGTCGCGATCGGCGAAGTCATGCGCGCGGGCGGCGTCGGCGTTGTGGTCGAATCGAAGTCATCGAAATTCGCCGTCGGCGCCCACGTGATGGGCGTGATGGGCGTGCAGCGCTACTGGCAGGGCCAGGCCGAGGACAAGGGCGCGATGCTGGCCCAGGTCGATCCGGGCATGGCGCCGCTGCCGGCCTGGCTGAATGCCCTCGGCATGCCGGGCATGACGGCCTATTTCGGCCTGATCGAGGTGGGCCAGCCCAAGGCCGGCGAGACGGTCGTGGTGTCGGGCGCGGCCGGCGCGGTCGGCATGACGGTGGGCCAGGTCGCCAAGCACCTGGGCTGCCGCGTGGTCGGCATTGCCGGCGGCGAAGACAAATGCCGCTTCGTGGTCGAGGAACTCGGCTTCGACGCCTGCATCGACTACAAGGCCGGGTCCGTGCATGCCGGCCTGAAACAACATTGCCCGCAAGGCGTGGACGTGTATTTCGACAATGTCGGCGGCGACATCCTGGATGCCGTGCTCACCCGCATCAACATGAAGGCGCGCATCGTCATCTGCGGCGCGATCTCGCAGTACAACGCGACCGAGGCCGTGAAGGGCCCGGCCAACTACCTGGCCCTGCTGGTGAACCGCGCGCGCATGGAAGGCATGCTTGTAACCGACTATGCGGCCCGCTATCCTGAAGGCGTGGCGACGCTGGCGCGCTGGATGAAGGAAGGCAGTTTCAAGAACCGCGAACACATCGTCGAGGGCTTCGACACCTTCCCCTCCACGCTGAACATGCTGTTCAAGGGCGAGAACCTCGGCAAGCTGGTGCTGAAGGTGGCCGACGCCTGAACATGCCTTAATATGACTCGCCGCTTGCGCCAGGTCTTGGCGCAAGCGGCCGGCCTGAACTCCTGCGGTCCTGCGGCGTCTACTGACACTTTATCTTTCGTCGAGGACCTCATGCCCGCCCATACTCCTGCCCTGCCAGACCTGCGTGCCCACCTTCTGCGCGCCCAATTCGGCCCCAGGTCGATTTCCTCGACCATGTGTCGCACCATGCGGTCGACACCGCCCGCCAGCTCAGCAAATTGAACCCCACCTGATCCATTCACACCGAGGAGGAGACATGGCATCCACTGGCAATCACCAGGAAGGGATCACGGACGCGCTCGCCCTGCTGCGCGCCGAGCACGAACATGTGCGGCAGCTGTTTGCGCGCTGCGCCGGCCTGCGCGGCCTGGAAGACGCGGAAGAAACGATGGCCGAGCTGGTCGACGAATTGTGCGACGCGCTCGTCACCCACACCATGCTCGAGGAAGAACTGTTCTATCCCGCGCTGCGCGCCGCCAGCGGCGACGAGGAGCTGTTCGACGACGCCGAGCTCGAGCATGCGGGCGCGCGCGAGCTGATCAGCCAGCTCGAAGTCATGTATCCGGGCGACGAACATTTCGACGCCACGCTGGCGGTGCTGGCCGAGGAAATCGCGCACCACATCGCGCTCGAGGAAACCGAGATCTTCGAGCTGGCGCGCGCCGCCGACGTCGACCTGGTGGAACTCGGGCACCGGCTGGCGCTGCGCCGCGCCCAGCTCGACGACGACCTGGCCGCGCCGCCGCTCGGCATCGACGGTGTCGAACCGCACGAGGGCCGCCGCACGCCGCCGCGGGCGCCGGACTGAGCAGCCAGCGGCTCAGTGCCCAAAGCGAGGGGAACTATCAGGATAGCGGTGTCTCTAACCGCACGAGCGCGGCAATGCTGCGATCACTTCCCTTTCACTGCAGGGCAACCAGGAGAACGACATGGCGACAAGCAAGGAGAGCGGCAAGAGCGCGAGCAGCTCCGGCGGCAGCGCGCAAAAGAGTGGTAGCGGCAGCGGCAGCGGTCCGGCCAAGCGCGGTTTCGCGGCGATGGACCAGAACCAGCAACGCGAGATCGCCAGCAAAGGCGGCCAGGCGGCCCACCAGAAAGGCACGGCGCACGAATTCGATTCCGAGGAAGCGCGCCGCGCGGGGCAGAAAGGCGGGGAGGCAGTAAGCCGCAACCGTGCACACATGGCCGATATCGGCCGCAAGGGGGGCGAGAGCCGCCAGTCCGCCAGCCGCGCAGCGGCAGCCAAGAGCGGCGGCAACCGCCAGGGCGGGAAGGAAGAGTGAGGCGGGCTAAATGCCCGCCGAACGCCTGCTAGATACTTACCGAACGCCGGCAATACCCAACGGGGCGGATCTTCCGCCCCGTTTTTTTCGATCTGGCGCCACCCTGCGCCGGCGCCGGCGCTGTGGTACATTCGCGCCCCATGTCCGCACTTCGCTACCTCACCGCCTATCCCGAGCCGCTGCGCCAGCAGGCCGCCACCCTGCTCGAACAGGGACGCCTGGGTACCCTGCTGCGTTCGCGCTACCCGAACCCGCACGGCCTGCGCACCGACCGCGCCCTGTACGACTACGTCCAGGACCTCAAAGGGGACTACCTGCGCAACGCCGAACCGGTGGCAAAGGTCGCCTACGACAGCAAGATCCACGTGGTGCAGCATGCGCTCGGCCTGCACACCGCGATCTCGCGCGTGCAGGGCAGCAAGCTGAAAGCCAAGCACGAGATCCGCATCGCCAGCGTGTTCCGCGACGCCCCGCTCGAATTCCTGCGCATGATCGCCGTCCACGAACTGGCCCACCTGAAGGAAAAGCAGCACGACAAGGCGTTTTATAAGCTGTGCTGCTGGATGGAGCCGCAGTATCACCAGTTCGAGCTGGACTTGCGGCTGTATCTCACCCACATGGAGCAGACGGGCGAGCGGCTCTGGACCGAGGCTTGATCGCAATACCGGGCGGCGATTCCAGTCCGCCCTTTAATTCGATATTTATTGAAATATCGAATTACATACACTATGATGTGGCCATTCGTTCTCGTGAAAGCACCGCATGGACACCAAGACAGCACTGGCCGCCCTCGCCGCGCTGGCCCAGGACAGCCGGCTGGCGGTATTTCGCCTGCTGATCCAGGCCGGCCCTGAGGGCATGCCTGCCAGCCGCATCGCCGGGCGCCTGGACATCGCCCCATCTTCCCTGTCGTTTCACCTGAAAGAGCTGACCCACGCAGGCCTGCTCGGCGCGCGCCAGGAGGGACGCTTCGTGATTTATTCCGCCAACGTCGACGCAATGAACGCCCTGGTCGGCTTCCTGACCGAGAACTGCTGCGGCGGCCAGCCCTGCGGCACGGCCACGTCCATCGTTTGCACGAAACCATCCACCTGAACCCACACCATGCACATCCTGTTTCTCTGCACCGGCAACTCCTGCCGCTCGGTCCTCAGCGAAGGCGTCTTCAACCACTTGGCGCCGCAAGGCCTGCATGCGATGAGCGCGGGCAGCCAGCCCACCGGCTGGCTGCACCCACGCGCCGTGGCGCTCCTGCACGACAAGGGCATCCCGACCGAGGGCTATTCCAGCAAATCCTGGGACGCGCTGCCGCGTGTGCCGGACATCGTCGTCACCGTCTGTTCCAGCGCCGCCGGCGAAACCTGTCCGGCCTATCTCGGACCGCTGCTGCGCACGCACTGGGGCCTCGAGGATCCGAGCCACGTCAGCGGCACCGAGGACGAGATCGACGCCGCGTTCGAACGTACCTACGCCATCATCGTGGCGCGCATCCAGGCCTTCCTTGCGCTGCCGCTGGACGAGTTGAAAAACGACCGCAATCGCTTCAAGGCAGAGTTGGATCGCATCGGCACACTGCTGCCCACGCAAGGGTGACGATCCCGTGCTGACCGCCTCCCTGATCTTCCTTGCAACCCTGGTTCTCGTCATTTGGCAACCGCGCGGCCTCGGCATCGGCTGGAGCGCCTGCGCAGGAGCCCTCGTTGCCCTGTCCACAGGGGTGATCCATGCCGCCGATATCCCCGTGGTCTGGCACATCGTCTGGAATGCGACCGGCGCCTTCGTCGCCGTGATCGTCATCAGCCTGCTGCTCGACAAGGCCGGTTTCTTCGAATGGGCCGCGCTTCACGTGGCGCGCTGGGGCAAGGGCAATGGACGCCGCCTGTTCGTGCTGCTGGTCCTGCTCGGCGCCTGTGTCGCCGCGCTGTTCGCCAACGACGGCGCCGCGCTGATCCTCACACCCATCGTGATCGCCATGCTGGCCGCGCTGCGTTTCCCGCCGCGGTCCACCCTCGCCTTCGTGATGGCGGCCGGCTTCATCGCCGACACGGCCAGCCTGCCGCTAGTGGTATCGAACCTGGTGAACATCGTCTCGAGCGATTATTTCGGCATCGGCTTCGCGCGCTATGCGGCGGTGATGGTGCCGGTCAACCTGGTAGCGGTAGCGGCTACCCTGGCCGCACTGGCCTGGTTCTTCCGCAAGGACATCCCGGCCGACTACGACCTGGCACAGCTACGGCCTCCGATCGAGGCGATCCACGACCGCGCCACCTTCGTCACCGGCTGGTGGGTGCTGGGCATGCTGCTGGCGGGCTTCTTCTGGCTGGACGACATCGGCATTCCGATCAGCGCCGTGGCCGCGGTGGGCGCGGCAGTGCTGCTGGCCGTGGCCGCGCGCGGGCACAAGATTTCGACCCGCGCCGTGCTGCGCGGCGCGCCCTGGCAGGTCGTCGTGTTCTCGCTCGGGATGTACCTGGTCGTCTACGGCCTGCGCAACGCGGGCCTGACGAACGACCTGGCCAGGCTGCTGGACGGCTGCGCGCAATACGGCGTCTGGGGCGCCGCACTCGGCACCGGCTTCATCACCGCGATCCTGTCCTCGCTCATGAACAACATGCCGACCGTGCTGGTGGGCGCGCTGGCAATCGATGCCACTACCACCTCGGGCGCGGTGCGCGAAGCGATGGTCTACGCCAACGTGATCGGCGCCGACCTCGGTCCCAAGATCACCCCGATCGGCAGCCTCGCCACCCTGCTCTGGCTGCACGTCCTGTCGGCGAAGGGGATCCAGGTCTCCTGGGGCTATTACTTCCGCGTCGGCATCGCGCTGACCCTGCCGATCCTCTTCCTCACCCTGTGTGCGCTGGCCCTGCGCCTCGCCTGAAAGGACGCCCATGACTTCCATTTCGGATATGTCAAACCTTCTGCCGAACCTGCAGCCCGAACTGGTCGACATCCCGACCATCGAGAAGCTCGCACCCGCCGGCGACATGAGCCACCCGCCGCGCATCCTGCTGCTCTACGGCTCCCTGCGCGAGCGCTCCTTCAGCCGCTTCCTCACGTACGAGGCCGCCCGCATCCTCGAGCACTTCGGCGCCGAGGTGCGCATCTACGATCCGATGGAATTGCCGATGGTCGGCAGCGTGCCCGAAACGCATCCGAAAGTGGCCGAGCTGCGCGAACTGTGCCTGTGGTCGGAGGGCCAGGTCTGGTGCAGTCCCGAACGCCACGGCGCGGTGACGGCGGTGATGAAGAACCAGATCGACTGGATTCCGCTGGAGATGGGCGCGATCCGCCCGAGCCAGGGCCGCACCCTCGCCGTGATGCAGGTATGCGGCGGATCGCAATCCTTCAATGTCGTCAACACCCTGCGCCTGCTGGGACGCTGGATGCGCATGTTCACGATCCCGAACCAGTCCTCGGTGCCGATGGCCTACAAGGAGTTCGACGAGGACGGACGCATGCGTCCCTCGGCCTATTACGACCGCGTGGTCGACGTGATGGAGGAACTCGTGAAATTCACCCTGCTCACGCGCGGCCGCACCGCCTACCTCACCGACCGCTACAGCGAGCGCAACGAACGTGCGCGCAAGGCGATCGACCGGCAGTTACAGAAAATCTGATGCATTGATTGCGATGCAATTTCCGTTGCCGTCTCACAACGCCAACTTCGCTTATATTCGTTTCCAATCGTAAATATATCGACTTGTGAGCTGCCGCTCGCTTACAGTCCAGTCGTGGCGTGCGCGATGCACGCAGCCGGTCCCCGGGCCGGCGCACCAGGCTGCTGCACGCCCCCGCCGGCGTCCGGCATGCCAGTCCCGATCGAGAGCGAGTCATGTTTTTCCCATCCACTGCTGCCACCATCCTGCCTGCCGCCTGCGCGGGTGCCGTCCTGTTCGCGCTCGGCGTACCTGCCCAGGCCGACACGGCCAGCCCGAGCTGGACATTCTCCGGCTTCGGCACCGTCGGCGCCGTCCATTCCGACGAGCGCCAGGCCGACTTCGTCGCCTCGGTCATGAAAGGCGGCGGCGCCGGACGCACCGGCAACTGGAGCCGCCACGTCGACACCAGGCTGGGCGGCCAGGTCGACTACACGCTCGATGCGAAATGGTCGGCCGTGCTGCAGGTGGTGACCGAGCAGCGCCTCGATTACAGCTACGAGCCGCGTGTGGAATGGGCCAACATCAAATACCAGGTGACGCCGGAGCTGGCCCTGCGCATCGGCCGCATCGCGCTGCCGATGTTCATCGCCGCCGACTACCGCAAGGTCGGCTACGCCTATCCCTGGGTGCGCACGCCGATGGAAGTCTACGGCGTCCTCCCGCTCGGCAACAGCGACGGCGCCGACATCAGCTGGCGCTGGAACGGCGAATCGATGCGCAGCACGACCCAGGTCCTGTACGGCCGCACCGACACGCCGCTGTACGACGGCGCGCGCCTGCGCGGGCACGACATCGCCGGCCTCTCGCAGACCGTCGAGCAAGGCGACTTCAGCGCGCGCGCCTCCCTGATCACGACGCGCCTGTCGGTCAGCCTGTTCTCCAGCCTGTTCGACGGGCTCGACGCCTTCGGCGCCCAAGGCCGCGACATCGCCCAGCGCCTGCGGGTCGAGGACAAGCGCGCCACGGCCATGAGCATCGGCCTGAACTACGATCCGGGCCAGTGGTTCGTGCTGGGCGAAGCGGGACGCAGCAGGGTCGACGGCTACCTCGGCAGCACGCGTTCGGCCTATATCAGCAGCGGCTGGCGCCACGCCAACCTGACGCCCTACGCCGGCTATGCGCGGGTCTGGGGCCGCCCGCCGGCGGGACCGACCGCGCTCGCACTCGGCGGCCTGCCCGTGCCGTATGCGGCCGCCGGCAGCGTGCTCAACACCGGCCTGGCGGCAATGATGCGCGCCGTGCCGTCGCAGTCGACGCTCAGCGCAGGCCTGCGCTGGGACGTCGCGCCGAACCTCGCGCTCAAGCTGCAGCACGAACGCGTCACCACGCGCAGCGGCTCGCGCGGCATGTTCATCAATTCGGTGCCCGACTACCAGTCGGGGCATACGGCGCACGTGAGCAGCGCCGTCCTCGACTTCGTTTTCTGAGGGACGGCATGCGACTACGAAGTACACGGCTGCTGGCAGCCCTATTGATTGCGTGCGGCGCCGGCCTGGCCCAGGCCGACGACCTGGTGGTCGTCGTTTCGGCGCGCAGCCCGATCGCGTCCCTGCGGCCCGAGCAGGTGGCGGCCATCTTCCTCGGCCAGACGCCGCGCTTTCCGAACGGCGCGGTGGCGACCGCGCTCGACCAGCCGATCGGCTCGAACGAACGCGACCAGTTCTACCTGCGCGTCGCCGGCAAGACCCCGGCGCTGCTGAAGGCCCACTGGTCGAAGATGGTGTTCACCGGACGCGGCCAGCCGCCGCGCGAACTGGCCGGCAGCAGCGCCGTGCGCAAGGCGGTGGCGGACGACCCGAACCTGATCGGCTACATCGAGCGCGAGGCGCTCGACCCGACGGTGCGCCCGGTGCTGCTGGTGCGTTAAAGACATGGACATGATTTCCCTTCCTCCCCCAAACGAGCGGCGCTCGCGCGGTTCGCGCCTGGCGCGCTGGCTCGGACGCGGCCTCGACACCCACATCTCGCTGCCCCTGTTCGCCGGCCTGCTCGTCATCGGCCTGTGGATCCTGACCCTGCGCGTGATCGATAGCGACCGTGCGGCCGCCGCCGCCGCGGTCGAGGCGGCCACGCTCGAGCGCGTCGAAACCTATGAAGCGCAGATGGCGCGCAGCCTGAACGGCATCGACCAGACCTTGAAGGTGCTCAAGTACGCGGTCGAGCTGAACGGCCCGTCCGGCGCGCTGCCGGCCCTGCGCGAACAGGGCCTGCTCCCGCCCGGCCTGGTGTTCGTGGTGGCGATCGCCGACCGCCATGGCCGCATCGTCGCCAGCAATCCGGACGAAGGCGCGCACGACGTCTCCGGCACCGCCTACTACCTCTACCACCGCAACAACGACCTCGGCCTGCCGTTTGTGAGCGCCACGATCGGCGACGGCGGCAAGGCCGAACCGCACCTGCATTTCACGCGCCGCATCAACGACCGCGCCGGCAACTTCGCCGGCGTGGCGGTCGTCGAAGCCGACCCCTCCTACTTCACCAGTGCCTACGAGCGCTCGCGCGACGGCGAACAGGGCATGCTGGGCCTGGCCGGCGTCGATGGCCTGATGCGCGCGCTGCGCGTCGGCGACAGCGTCAGCTGGGGCCAGCGCATCGAACTGGGCACCGCTGCCGGCGGCGCCGTCACCCTGCACAAGGGTCCGGACGGCGTGCTGCGCTACACCAGCGTGCAGCGCCTGCACGGCTTCCCGCTGGCGATCGTGGTCGGCCTGTCGCAGGAGGAGCAGTTCGCGCCCTTCAACGAGAGGCGTCATACCTACCTGGCCGCGGCCAGCGGCGCCAGCGCCCTGCTGCTGCTCGTGGTCGCCGTGATCTCGGGCTGGGCCTGGCAGCTGGCGCGCGTGCGCCGGCGCGCGCACCGCGCCCAGGAAACCTACGCGGCCGCCTCCGAGGGCAGCCTGGACGCCTTTTTCGTGCTGCGCGCCGTGCGCGGCCCGGGCGGGACCGTGGCCGACTTCGTGGTGGAAGCGACCAACTCGCGCGCCGAGGGCATCGTGGGCCTGTCGCGCGCGCAGATGCAGGGCATGCTCCTGTGCGACATGCTGCCGCACTTCCGCGCCAACGGCATGTTCGACGACCTGGCGCGCGTGGTGCTGGACGGCCGGCCGCGCGAAGGCGAATGGCAGGCCTCCTCGCGCGAAGCGAAAGGCCGCTGGCTGCACCGCCAGGTGGTGGCGGTCGAAGACGGCGTGGTCGTGATCGTGCGCGACATCACCGAGCGCAAGCAGGTCGAGGAGCGCATCTTCCACATGGCGCACCACGACGAGCTGACCGGCCTGCCGAACCGGAACCTGATGCACAACCGGATCGAGGCGGCGATCCGCGGCGCCGCGCGCCAGGGCAGCGCGGTAGCGCTGGCTTTCGTCGACCTGGACGGCTTCAAGCTGGTCAACGACGGCCTCGGCCACAAGGCCGGCGACGAGCTGCTGCGCGTGGTCAGCCGCCGCATGGGCTCCTGCCTGCGCCGCAACGACACGCTGGCCCGCTTCGGCGGCGACGAATTCGTGATCCTGCTGCCGGACCAGGGCCACGACCCGCAGGCGCTGGCGCCGCTGCTGGAAAAGATCCGCCTGGCCGTGACTGAGGAGGTCGAAGTCGCGGGCCAGACCGTGCAGGTCAGCTGCAGCATGGGCGTGGTGATGTACCCGCGCGACGGCATGGATGCCAGCGCCCTCCTGATGAATGCCGACGCCGCGATGTACCGCGCCAAGGACCTGGGCAGCAACAACTTCCAGTTCTATGCGCGCGAGATGAACGCCAGTGTCGAGGAAAAGCTGGTGCTGCTGGACGGCCTGCGCCATGCCGTGCAGGCGACCTTCGAAGGCGCGCCGGACAACGGCTTTCGCCTGCTGTACCAGCCCAAGCTCGACCTGCGCACCGGCCGCCTGTTCGGCGTGGAGGCGCTGATTCGCTGGCAGCATCCGGAACACGGCATGGTGCCGCCGCAGCGTTTCATCGGTCTCGCCGAAGAGAGCGGCCTGATCGTCGAGATCGGCGACTGGGTGATCCGCGAAGCCTGCCGCCAGGCGCGCGCCTGGGTCGACGCCGGCCTGCCGCCGGTAACGATGTCGGTGAACGTCTCGGCGCGCCAGTTCGAGGAAGCGCGCCTGGTCGAGCGCGTGGCCGCGTCCCTGCGCGACAGCCGCCTGGCGCCGGAGCTGCTGGAACTGGAAGTGACGGAAAGCCTGATCATGCGCGACCTGGCGAAGTCGGTCGCCAAGATGCGCGAGCTGGAAGCGATGGGCGTCTCGCTGTCGATCGACGACTTCGGGACGGGTTACTCCAGCCTGTCCTCGCTGAAGACCTTCCCGATCAGCCGCCTGAAGATCGACAAGTCATTCGTCAGCGAACTGGCCGACAACCAGGACGACCAGGCGATCGCGATGGCCGTGATCTCGCTCGGGCACAAGCTGAACCTGCGGGTGATCGCCGAGGGGGTCGAGACCGAGCAGCAGCGCGCTTTCCTGCGCGAGAACGAGTGCGACGAGATGCAGGGGTATTTGTTCAGCAAGCCGGTGGGGCCCGACGAGATCGTCGACATGCTCGAGGCGTATGCGCTGGAGCTGGCGTAGGGTGGGCATGCCCACGCGTGACGCCTGCATCGTGTTGGCGGGGTCTTTCTTAAAACGAAGCCAACAAGGCGCAACATTCACGCGTGGGCATGCCCACCCTACGGTGCGCCAGCGTCACGTAATCGTTTGACCAACGCGTCGGCATCCGCATCCACCTGCATCAACCCGGCATGCCCTTCGCGCACGAAGCCTTCCTGCACCTGGTGCCGTGCGAAATTCACCAGCCCATCGTAGAAGCCGTCCACGTTCAGCAACCCGATCGGCTTCGCGTGAATCCCCAGCTGCGACCAGGTCACCATCTCGAACAGTTCTTCCAGCGTGCCGAAGCCGCCCGGCATGGCGATGAAGCCTTCGGCCAGGTCGGCCATCATGGCTTTGCGCTCGTGCATGTCCTTGACGACGAACAGGCGCGTCAGGCCGGCGTGGCCGACTTCGCGTTCGACCAGCGCGCGCGGGATGACGCCGGTGGCTTCGCCGCCCAGGCGCAGCACCTCGTCGGCGATCACGCCCATCAGGCCGACCTTGCCGCCGCCGTAGACGAGGGCGATGTTGTGCTCGACGAGGACGCGCGCGAGATCGCGGGCGGCATCGGCATACAGGGGCT
>Ga0308168_1002324_pt1 | contig 15804 bp, 10 predicted proteins | sample PhyCR2_FD_202133 | JGI IMG/M metagenome (GOLD analysis project Ga0308168, IMG submission 202133) | Phyllosphere microbial communities from UC Gill Tract Community Farm, Albany, California, United States - DLSLRC.R2 | ecosystem: Host-associated > Plants > Phyllosphere > Unclassified | place: USA... | reverse complement strand
GCGAACCCGGCTCGAAGCTGACGTTGCCCGCCACGTTCAAGGTGCCGATCGAGTTGCCCGGCGCCACGGTGCCGCCGCGGCGGGCGGTCAGCGAACCGACCGTGCCGCTGCCGCCGACGATGCCGCCGCTCTGCACGCTGACGTCCGAGGTGACCGAGCCGTTGATCGCCAGCCGCCCCTGATTGACCAGCGTCGGGCCGGAATAAGTGTTGTTACCGGTCAGCACCAGGGTGCCGATACCCTGCTTGGTCAGGCCGCCGTGGCCGGAGATATCGTTGCTCCAGACGTCCAGCCCGCACAGCACATCGCTGCAGACGCGCTCGGTCGGTTTGCCCTTGTCCAGCACCGCGCCGACGCCCGGCAGATCCACCACGAATTGGGTCGGGCCGTAAGCCACGCCCGTCGGATCCGGAATACGGAACTCCGCCGGAATATCCTCGGCGGTCACCAACATGCCTGGCCCGTTGATAGCCTTGCCCAGGTTGATCATCCCCCAGCCGTAGAGCGCGTCGATGCCCGGCGCGCCCATGTCGGTGGCGGTGGTTTTCAGCACTTCCGCCACCTGTGCGCCGCTCAGATACGGGAAACGCTCCATCAGCACCGCAACGCTGCCGGCCACGTGCGGCGCCGCCATCGAGGTGCCGCTGTATTTGGCGTAACCGGTCGTCAGATTCTCCACGCTGGTGCCTTCAATCACCGAGCTATATACCCGGGTTCCCGGTGCCGAGACGCAGAAGCTGGCGGTATAACCGCAGCGAGAAGAGAAGGTGCTGATGCTGTAATCGCCGGTATTGGTGGGATCCTGCAAGCTGGCGACCGACAGCCAGTTCGGTGCAATCTCCGGCACGAAATAGGCCAGACCGGCCATGGCATCGGGGTTATTCAGATTGCCGTCGTTACCGGCGGCGAAGATGGTGACCACGCCGCTGCGCGCCGCGTCGATCGCGCCCTGATAGGCGCCGCCGGGCTTGGTGCCAAGGATCTGTTTGATCTGATCGAACTGCTTTTGCGCATCGTTTACTGTGAAATGCGGATAAGCCGGGTCATAACCCCCCTCATCAAACTTTTCGGTAATGCCGATGCCCCAGCTGTTGTTGATGATGCGCGCGCCGCTGGCCACCAGCGCATCCCAACCGGCCTGGTACACCGCGCCGTCGTTGCCGAGGATGATGCCGTCCTCCGGGCCGGGATCGCCGTTTTCGGCACTGATGATCTGCGCATTGAACGCCACGCCGTGCATGGCGCCGCCGTCGCGGCTGCCGGCGGCGATGCCGCCCACGTGGGTACCGTGCGAACCGAGCGTGCCATCGGAGTCCACGCTCGGCGTACCGTCATAGCGGAAAGTGTCGCCTTTTTTCACCGGAATATAGGGATCGGTGTATTCGCGGATGCCTTCGGTAACCAGATTGATCACCTTATTCTCACCGGCAAACTCCGGGTGCTTGGCGTAGACCGGCTGATCGAAAATGCCAAGTTTGATGCCTTTTCCGGTATAACCGGCGGCGTAGGCCTGGTCGGCGTGGATCGCCCCCAGCCCCCATTCCGCGTTGAACTCACTGCTGCGCCAGCTGGCCGGATCGCCCGCTTTGCCGTTCTCTATATAGCTGGAGGCCTGCGCGCCGCCGATCGCCGTCAGGCAGATCAGCATCGCGCTCCATTGTGCGCGATGAACTCCGATTTCAGGCCAGCCGAAGGCCGCCCGAGCGGATTTGACTCCTCTAAGTTTCTTCTCCATCCCAGATACCGTCCGTTGTTGTTTGCAAATGTTTTATAAGATTTTTTGTGTAACAGTTTGGTAACACCAAATAAATAAAGCACAACAATCTCAAGTGCGCTTAATGTGTCACTCGGCAGTTCGGTGGGCGGAGAGAACGTTTCAGGGATGAATCAGACGGGGGACGATAAGGAAAGAGAATGATCTCGCTCAGCGCTGAGGCGGCATTTATTCGCGGGGGATAATTAAATTAATACAATGATAAATAATGATATTTAATTAAAAGACAACCAAAGAAAGCGTCGCATGAAAAGTGCTTAACAGGCGCTTTTTATCACTTTTAATTATAACTTTTGCCAATATTTACTCAGTGAATTATGCTGATTTTTCACTCAGGCAGCGGCAAAAATTGGATTATCCTGCTGATGTTTTTTTGCTGTTCATCGCATCCTCTTCCGCCTGACGCAGGATGGCTTTGGCCATCCATTGCGTGACATCCTGGATACCCTCAAGCTCCAGCCCCCAGATATCTTTCAGCACCAGGAACACCTCAGAACCGTAAATCAGCGAGAAAGCATGAATCACTCTCTGTAAAGAATCTGGCGGCAGTTTACCCTGCAACGGCTCTACCGCCAGCGCCAGCAGCCGCTTGCGGTTGCCGCGCACGAACTTTTCGCCCGGCGTGGCGTGCGCCCACTGCTGCAAAGAGAGCTGCAATGCGGCGCGCAGCGCCCCTTCGTGTCGCTCCATCTGAGGATAGGCCAACGTCAGCAACTGCTGGATGCGCTTCAGGGCATCGTCGTCCTGCGGGCGCCACGCCAGAATAGGCCCCAGACTTTCCGCCACCACCGCAGTAATTAATGCGCTTTGGGTCGGGAAATAGCGGTAGGCGGTCGCGCGCGATACCTGCGCATGCGCCGCCAGATCGGTGATCGATGGAAACGCGCCCTCGCCATACAGCGTCATTGCGCTGGCCAGCAACAAACGATGTGTTTTCGCCCGGGCGGAGGTCAGAGAAAGGTCGGACGGGGTGGGAAAAGCATTTATCGGCACTTAAACCTCATACATCTGTACACGCTTGCGCGACAGGCGAGACGCCACTGCCGACAGGTTGACGACAAAGGGTTGGCCGCGCAAAAAGCTCAAAAATGAGACAGGAGTCCCATTTTGCACTGAGCTGCCCTTGCAAAAATGATACTGCCGTCTCATTATATAAATACATTAACCAATTTAATTTAAATGCCAACACCAGGGCACCTAAAAAAACATAATACATTAATTTTTAAATAAAAATTAGAAACACCCCGGAAAAATCCATGAAAGATACTTCAAATTTTGTCTATATTGCTACCACAGCAGATACGAAAGGACAAGAGTTGGAGTATGTGCGGCGGCTGATTGCCAGCCTGAATTTACCCACGCGAACCGTCGATCTCTCCACCCGAAGCTTGCCGTTTGACTCCCCGGCCGATATCGGCCCAGAAGAGGTCGCTCGCCACCATCCGGCGGGCGCAGGCGCGGTCTTTCTAGCCAGCCGCGGCCAGGCAATCGCCGCCATGGCGACCGCTTTCGAACGTTTTATCCTGACGCGCCGCGATATCGCCGGCCTGCTTGGCCTGGGCGGCTCCGGCGGCACCGCCATCATCACGCCGGCAATGCAGCAGTTGCCGATTGGCCTGCCGAAATTGATGGTCTCGAGCATGGCGGCGGGAGACGTTTCCGCCTATGTCGGCGCCAGTGATATCAGCATGTTGTATTCGGTCACCGATCTCGCCGGCCTGAACCGTATCTCGCGCCGGGTGCTGGGCAATGCGGCGCGCCAGATAGCCGGCGCAGTCCGCTTCGCCGCTGTCGATCATCACGACGACAAGCCCGCAATCGGCCTGACGATGTTTGGCGTCACCACCCCCTGCATTCAAGCGCTGGTTGCCGATCTTGAGCCGCAATGGGACTGCCTGACGTTTCACGCGACCGGCAGCGGTGGCAGAGCGCTGGAAAAACTGATCGATAGCCGGCAACTGCACGGCGCCATCGATTTGACCACCACCGAAGTGACCGATTACCTGTTTGGCGGTGTGCTGCCCTGCAATGCAGATCGTTTCGGTGCTATCGCGCGTACCGGCATCCCGTGCGTACTCTCCTGCGGCGCGATCGACATGATCAACTTCGGCGCGCTGAATACGGTGCCGGCTCGCTACGCGAACCGCCTGCGCCATCATCACAATCCGCAAGTGACGCTGGTGCGCACCAGCCCGCGGGAAAATGCGCTAATCGGACATTGGATTGGCGAGAAAATCAACGCCTGCGCGGGCGAAGTGCGCTTCGTGATCCCGGCGGGCGGCGTGTCGGCGCTGGATGCCCCTGGGCAACCGTTCTGGGATCCCGCAGCGCTGGCCGCCTTTACGCAAACGCTGGAGGAGACGGTGCACGCCACCCATAAGCGCCGGTTAATAAAAACGCCTTACCATATTAACGATCCGCGCTTTGCGCAGGCCGTTGCCGAACAGTTCCGACATATTGCCGGTGGGGAATGATAATCACTCGCTGCCGGGTCTGCCGGAGATAACGCCGAAAAAAAAGGCCAGACAAATAGTCTGGCCCTTTTTTATTTACCGCGAGCGTATATTACTGACCGGAGGACATCTGCTCCTTCATTTTATTCATATGGTCCATCATCTTTTGCTCACGTTTCTGATAATTCTCATTGTATTGTTTTTTCTGCTCAGGGGTCAGCAGGTTATACATTTTATTTTCCGCCTTGGCGCGTTCCAGCATGCGTTCGGATTGCGCTTTGCCGATCGCGTCAATTTGCGCCTTCGCCTTCGCTTCATCGAAGCTGTCGGAAGCCACCAGATTATGCAGCGCCTGGCGTTCCTCTTTCATGCCCGGACCGCGTTTCGAGTGCGACTCTTTCATGATATCGCGCATTTGCTGGCGCTGCTGCTCGGTCAGGTTCAGCCCGGCGAACGGGCCGCCTTTACCTTCACCCTTGTGATGCATCATTTTCATCGGCGCGGCATCCGCAGCCGGGGCCGCCGTCGTATCAGCGGCGAACGCCGCAGAAGCAGAACCCAGAGCCAGCGTGGAAGCAATAAATAAAGCCGTCAATTTACGCATAATCATTTCCTTAAAAATTTTTCTTCATCAGGAGCGCTGTACGTTAACAGGCTCATTCGTTCGTCGAAGATAATAATAGGCTGATAAAATTCAAGTAATGCGAGGGTGTGTAAACTTTTTAAAACCCGTCACGGGTTTATTCACCAATTATGAGAAAACTATGAAGAAGGCGTTTATTTGATGGAAATTTTAATTTCCCGGCAAAAATCTCCCCGACAGGGTTATTTTTCAGCCGCCCTCTCACCGCTATAATTTACTCGCCCACAAGGCAACCTTGCATCAACCGTTTTTCGTTAGCGGGGAAGCCGGTACAAACTTCGCACGACCCGATGTTCTCCTCCTACACTTTAAGGCAACCGGTCGCCGGGTGGCGCGTACACCGCAAAACTAATCATTGCTTATAGAATAGTTTCCATTACCCGCCCCGCCTGTGAAAACCTGTTATATGATGCACAGACGCGCACGGCGACCACTTTCGGGCCCACAGGCCGCCAGCGGTTCTTCGTGCTGACCGGCCGCCCGTGCTCTTTTGAGGAATCATCATGTCCGCAGACCAAGGCCCTGAGCTTCTTAACGCCCACTTCGGCACCCAGAGCCCCCACTGGCGGCTGGCGTTTGACAGCAATGCCCTGGAGCTGTCCGCCGTTAAGGGCAAAGCCCACGTCGCGGTGGCGCTGAGCGCCATGGACGCGGCGAAAATTCGCCGTTTGACCGGCGTGACCGCCAGCCTTGAACTCACCATTACGCTGGCCGGCGAACCGCTGCATCTGCATCTGGTCGGGCGCCGCGTCAATAACCTCGAATGGGCGGGCACCGCGTCCGCGTTCAGCGATACCCAATCCGTGGCGCGCGATCTGGTGCATGGGCTCTCCTTCGCCGAGCAGGTGGTGTCCGAAGCCAACTCGGTGATCGTGATCGTCGACCAGCACGGCCGCATCCAGCGCTTCAATCGGCTGAGCGAGGAGTACACCGGGCTGCACGAACACGAGGTGATCGGCAAGAACGTTTTCCAGCTGTTTATGAGCCCGGAAGAAGCCGCCGCCTCGCGGCGCAACATCGCCGGCTTCTTCCGCAACGGCTCTTCGTATGAGGTGGAACGCTGGGTAAAGACGGTCAAGGGCGAGCGGCTGTTCCTGTTTCGCAATAAGTTCGTGCACAGCGGCAGCGGCAAGAACGAGGTGTTTCTGATCTGCTCAGGAACCGACATCACCGAAGAGCGTCGCGCGCAGGAACGGCTGCGGGTGCTGGCCAACACCGATATCATCACCGGCCTGCCGAACCGTAACGCCATCCAGGACAAGATTAACCACGCCATCGCCACGCGCGGCGAAGAGAGTTTCGGCCTGGTGTACCTCGATCTCGACAACTTCAAAAAGGTCAACGACGCCTACGGCCATATGTTCGGCGATCGGCTGCTGGTTGAGGTCTCGCTGGCGATCCTCGGCTGCCTGAGCCCGGATCAGGTGCTCGCCCGCCTCGGCGGCGACGAATTTTTGGTGCTGGCGCCTCAGACCGATCGCGAACGTTTGCAAACGCTGGCGCAGCGCATCATCGATCGGCTGAAGACCCCTTTCCGCATCGGCCTGATCGAAGTGTATACCGGCTGTTCGATCGGCATCGCGCTGTGCCCGGAGCACGGCAACGATCTCGACAGCCTGATCCGCAGCGCCGATACCGCCATGTACGTCGCCAAGGAGCACGGCAAACGCACCTATACCGTCTTCTCGCCGGAGATGAACAAGCGCGTCGCCGAATACATGTGGCTGGACACCAACCTGCGTAAAGGGCTGGAGCAAAATCAGCTGGTATTGTATTACCAGCCTAAAATCGACGCGCGCAGCGGTGAAGTGCACAGCGTGGAAGCGCTGGTGCGCTGGGATTCACCGGAGCGCGGCCTGATCCCGCCGCTGCAGTTCATCTCCTACGCCGAGGAGTCCGGCCTGATCGGCCCGCTGGGCCAATGGGTGTTGCAGACCGCTGCCTGCCAGGCGGCGCAGTGGCGAGAGCGGGGATTGAATCTGCGGGTGGCGGTCAACCTCTCCGCCCGGCAGCTGGCCGACGACGGCATCGTCAACGATCTGCTCGGGGTGCTGCGCCGTCACCGCATGGCCCCTTGCCTGCTGGACTTCGAGTTGACTGAAAGCAGCCTGATTGAAGACGAAAACCGCGCGCGCGTGCTGATCACCCGGCTACGCGAGCTGGGCGCGCAGGTGCATCTCGACGATTTCGGCACCGGCTATTCGTCGCTGGCGCAGCTGGCGCGTATTCCGCTGGACGCCATCAAGCTGGATAAAAGCTTCGTGCGCGGGGTGAATTTCAACCCGGTTTCGCAATCGCTGGTGCGCGCGATCGTCGCGGCGGCGGAGGCGCTGGCCTTCCGCGTGATCGCCGAAGGGGTGGAGACCGAGAGCGAAAATCAGTTCCTCGACGAGGTCGGCGTGGACGAAAAGCAGGGCTTTCTGTTTGCGCGGCCAATGCTCCCGGAACAGCTGGAGCATTGGCTGCAGTCCTATCGCCCGCGCTCACCTTCCGCGTGAGGCGGGCGCGTTAACGTTAGCCGGCACGACGCAGGTTCAGGGTGTGGCGATCCTGCAACATCACCAGCCGCTCGATGTAGGCGCGATCTTTTTCCTCAATGGTGAAGGCCGAGTGCACCCAATCCTCGGTAATGTCCATCAGCTCGGAACGCGTCAGCTGCAGCACGCGCTGACGCGCCCGCAACATGGCGCGCATGCCGTTGAGCTTCGGCCGGATGGTATCGATGAAAGTGCGCGTCGCCATGTAGGCGTCGCCGGGCTGGAACAGCTGATCCACCAGCCCACGGCTCTCGAACCACTCTGCGGTGTGCGACTCGCCGCCCCAAATCAGTTCTTCGGCCAAGCGCATGCCCGCCTTGCGCGCCACCAGCGAGTAACCGCCCATGCCGGGAAACAGGTTGAACGCAATCTCCGGGAACCCCATGCGCGCATTGTTCTGCGCCAACACGAAATGGTGCGCCAGCGCCGCTTCAAAGCCGCCGCCCAGCGCGCTGCCTTCGACCATCGCAATGCTGACCGCGCCGGTATCGAAACCGCGCGCCGCCGCATGCACGCAGTCGATGCAGGCACGCGCGTAGGCCATCATCGCCTCGCGTTTGCGGTTCTTGATGGCTTCGGCGAAGAACTGCAGATCGCCGCCGACGTTAAACATGTTCGGCACCAGCGAGCCGGTGACCCAGAAATCGAACCGCAGCGAAGACTCTTTCGCCGCCTGCGCCAGCGTCATGATGTCTTCGATCAGCGCCTGATTAAAGCAAGGACGCGGCGCAGCGCGCAGCAGCATCCACATGATATGCCTCTCCTCTTCATAGTAGGCGGAAAGCTGCGACAGATTGCCCGCTTCGGTAAACGGACGGCAGGTGGGGTGATTAAGCAATTTCATAAGACCTTCCAGTTTTTCTGTTGATGACGGGTGAGACCGTTCCAGCCCCTACGGCTGCAGCGGAGCGGCGCTCGGCAACGCGTGGCGCCACATCATGAGTAAACGCTTTCTCGCCGACGAAACAGATAAAAATTGGAGGTAGGGAAGTGAAAAAAACCGAGGCGCGGCGGGGTTTTCATAGGAATTTTACCTATCGGCCGCCTCCTGGCATTTCATGCCGGGCGCTAACGCGTTAAGCTCGGAAAATGACCGTTTGCCGCCCCGGCGCTCAAAACGCCGCGGGGCTTTGGCTATAATCAACGCGGATACATGCCGTTTAACGTTAAGGAAATCGTGAAGTAATGCCTACAGGACCAGACCAGGAACGCCGCCAGCCCGCACAAGACACGCCGCCGAAGCCGCTTATCGCCATCAAGACCGGCCATGAAACGCTCGACCGCCGCATCAGCGGTTTTTCACGTCTGATTGAACGCATCAAAGCCTGGCCGAGCGTTGCGCACCTGCTGCGCGCCGCCGAACGCTTTAACGATCGGCTGGGCAGCCAGTTCGGCGCCGCCATCACCTATTTTTCATTCCTCTCGCTGATCCCGATCCTGATGGTGTCGTTCGCCGCCGCCGGTTTCGTGCTGGCTTCCAACCCGGATCTGCTGGCCCGTTTGATCAACCGGATCGTCGGCAGCATCAGCGATCCGACGCTGGCCAGCACGCTGAAGAACACCGTCAACACCGCCATTCAGCAGCGCACCACCGTGGGATTGACCGGCCTGGCGCTGGCGCTCTATTCCGGCATCAGTTGGATGGGCAACCTGCGCGAAGCGATCCGCGCGCAATCGCGTGACGTCTGGGAGCGCAATCCGCAGGATCAGGAGAAAATCTATTTCAAGTACACCCGCGACTTCATCTCGCTGACCGGCCTGGTGGTCGCGCTGATTATCACGCTGTCGCTGACCTCGGTCGCCGGCTCGGCGCAGGCGGCGATCGTCAACGCGCTGGGGCTGGACGGCATCGAATGGCTGCGGCCGGCGCTGACGACGATCGCGCTGTCGATCTCGATTTTCGCCAACTATCTGCTGTTCCTGTGGATTTTCTGGATGCTGCCGCGCCACAAACCGAAGAAAAAAGCGCTGCTGCGCGGCACCTTGCTTGCGGCTATCGGCTTTGAGGTGATCAAGTTCGTGATGACGATGACGCTGCCGCAGGTGGCGAAATCGCCTTCCGGCGCGGCCTTCGGCTCGGTGATCGGGCTGATGGCGTTCTTCTACTTCTTCGCCCGCCTAACGCTGTTTTGCGCCGCCTGGATCGCAACGGCCGACTACAAAGGCGACAAAGCCTTGCCGGAACGCGAGCCGCCGGCGCGCTGAAGCCATGCAATCGTGCCGGTGTTATCGCACGCGCCGGCACTTTCCTCTGGTTAATAAGCAGAAAACCAGTCAATCCCTCTAAGTCATGCGGCATGGCATTCGAAAAACCAGCATAACAAACTACCCAGTCACTTTTCTTTCCCGTTTTTACAGCCATTCACACTGTATGAACCCCATTTCTCAACGTTTAACGCTACAGAAAAGAAGCCAGGTAAAACATTAGTCTTTTTAACCGGTTAGCGGCGGCGCTGCCCAGAGTTCCAGCGTTGAAAAGGCGGAATGCTGTCACTAAGATGGATTTTTACCCCCTCCAACAATAAGAAATAGATATGCAAGCCACCATCGCCCCCCCACTCGACGCCGACGACGCGTCTACACCGGTGAATTCCCGCGGGAAAGTCATCGTCGCCTCGCTGGTCGGCACCGCCATCGAGTTCTTCGACTTTTACATCTACGCCACCGCCGCGGTGATCGTGTTCCCGCACATCTTCTTCCCGCAGGGCGACCCGACCACCGCGACGCTGCAGTCGCTGGCCACCTTCGCCGTCGCCTTTGTCGCGCGCCCTATCGGCTCTGCGCTGTTCGGCCACTTCGGCGATCGCGTGGGGCGCAAGGTGACGCTGGTCGCCTCGCTGCTGACCATGGGGATTTCCACCGTGCTGATCGGCCTGCTGCCGAGCTATGAAACCATCGGCATCTTCGCCCCTATCCTGCTGGCGCTGGCGCGCTTTGGCCAGGGGCTGGGGCTGGGCGGCGAATGGGGCGGCGCCGCCTTGCTGGCGACGGAGAACGCGCCGGCCAAAAAACGTGCGCTGTACGGCTCCTTCCCCCAGTTGGGCGCCCCGATCGGCTTCTTCTTCGCCAACGGCACCTTCCTGCTGCTCTCGTGGCTGCTGAGCGACCAGCAATTTATGGAATGGGGCTGGCGCGTGCCGTTCATCCTCTCCGCCGCATTGGTGCTGATTGGCCTGTACGTCCGGGTGTCATTGCATGAAACGCCGGTGTTCGCCAAAGCGGCCAAGGCCGGCAAACAGGTGAAAGTGCCGCTCGGCACGCTGCTGAGCAAGCATCTGAAAGCCACCATCCTCGGCACCTTCATCATGCTGGCGACCTACACGCTGTTTTATCTGATGACGGTCTATTCGATGACCTACGGCACTGCGCCGCAGCCGCTGGGGCTCGGTTACTCCCGCAACAGCTTCCTGTGGATGCTGATGGTGGCGGTGATCGGTTTCGGCGTGATGGTGCCCATCGCCGGCCTGCTGGCGGACGCTTTCGGCCGTCGCAAGACCATGATCGCCATTACCCTGCTGATGATCGGCTTCGCGTTCCTGTTCCCGACCCTGCTGGGTTCCGGCAACCAGGCGCTGGTGATGGGCTTCCTGCTGTGCGGCCTGAGCATCATGGGGCTGACCTTTGGCCCGATGGGCGCGCTGCTGCCGGAGCTGTTCCCCACCGAAGTGCGCTATACCGGCGCATCGTTCTCCTACAACGTCGCGTCGATTCTCGGCGCGTCCGTGGCGCCTTACATCGCCACCTGGCTGGCGGCCCACTACGGGCTGTTTTACGTCGGCATGTACCTGGCGGCGATGGCCGGGCTGACGCTGCTGGCCCTCCTGCTGATGAAAGAAACCCGCCACCAGTCGCTGTGATCCTCTGCGGCCCCCTCACTGCGGGGGGCCGCACGCGTTGTTCGTTTCCTGTCATAAAACCGGGCTATGCTGGACGTTTCTCTCGGTAACAGGATCGGCCGATGTCTCTGCGTCGTGGGGTATTTGTCTGCGTGGTGCTGCTGGCGGCTCTCGCCATCGCGCTCTATTACGGGTTGAAACCCGACCATCCCGATGCGCTGTGGCGCATCGTCAGCCAGCAATGTCTGCCCAATCAGCAGGCGCATGACAACCCGGCGCCCTGCGCGCAGGTGGATGTGCAGGCCGGTTTCGTGGTGTTTAAAGATCGCAACGGGCCGCTGCAATACCTGCTGATGCCCAGCGCCAAAATCACCGGTATCGAAAGCCCGGCGGTGCAGGACGCCGCCACGCCGAATTTCTTCGCCCAGGCCTGGCGCGCGCGCCACGTGATGGCGGAACGCTATGGCAAACCGATCGACGACGGCGATATTTCACTGGCGATCAATTCGGAATATGGCCGCACGCAAAACCAGCTGCACATTCATATCTCCTGCCTGCTGCCGGCGGTAAAACAGCGGCTGGCGCAGATCGGCCCCCATTTCATCGAGCAATGGCAACCGCTGCCCGGCGGCCTGTTGGGGCATGACTATCTGGGGCGGCGGGTGACCCCCGCCGAACTGGAACAACAGGGCGCCTTCCGCCTGCTGGCCTCCGGCCTGCCGCGCGCCGACGGGCGCATGGGCAGCTTCGGCCTGGCGATGACCGCGCTGCCGGACGGGGATTTCCTGCTGCTGGCAACCGAGCGCAGCCTGCTGCCGTTCACCCTGGCCTCGGCGGAAGAGATCCAGGATCACGACTGCCGGCTGCTCACGCCGCCGCCGCGCACCTGATTATTTTTTGCCTTTCATCTCCCGCAGGATCTGCCCGCACTGGTTCTCCTCGCCGCCTTCACTGGGCGAGACCAGCGCCAGCAGCGCCGCCGCCGGCGTCAGCACCGCCCCCAACGCCACCGCCGCCGCGCCGCGCGCGATCAGCGGCCCGGCTTTGACCCCGGCGTCCGGATGCTTGAAGGTGCCTTTCACGTACAGCGGCGATCGCAGGGTCAGCACGCGCATGCCCTTGCTTTCCGGATCGATGGATAAATCCAGCCGTTCGGTGGCGAGGTTGGTGTTGCCGGTGATGTTGATCACCGCGTTTTCGGTGTCGAACACGAACAGTCGCGGTGCGGCGACGCCGCTGCGGATGCCGACGTCCGCCGCCGCGCAGTTGATGCCCACCACGTCGTCACCGAACAGCTGCGCCACCAGATAGTTACCGACGTTCAGACCGAGGATCTCCATCAGGCTACGGCTGATCACCCCGTTATTGATCAGCAGGCGCAGATCGCCGTTGCTGGTCGCCAGCAGCTCGGCCACCGAATTGCCGCTGCCCGTCAGCCTGGCGTCGCCGTTCATCTGCCCGAGGCTGCGCTTCATCGCCTCCACATTCGGCAACAGCTGTTTAAGCTGAAGTTTGCGTGCATGCATATCCACCTGCCCGCGCATCGGCTTTTTGCCGCCGTCGAGGCGCACGACGGCGTTCAGGCTGCCGCCCGCCATGCCGAAGCGCAGCGGATCCAGGCGCAGTTCGCCATTGTTCAGCTTCAGGTGCGTGGCCAGATCGCTCAGCGGCAAATCGCTGCCGCGTTCAATGCGCGCGGCGGCAAACTTCACGTCCGCATCCATCTTGCTCCAGCTTTGCGTATCGAACTGTTCGACCGGCAGCACCTTATCCGCAGGCTGACGGCTTTTCTCGCCGCGCCCGGCTTTGGCGGCGTTGGAGTCGGCGCCGATCAGCGGCGCCAGATCCGCCAACCTCAGCTGCCGGGAGTTCACCGCGCCGCTCAGCGTGGGCCGCGGTTTACCGGCAACGTACTTCAAGCTGCCGTGAATGTCGCTGTCGCCGATTTTTCCGTCGAATTTCTGGTACTCAAACACCGCGCCGCCCGGCTGATGCAGACGGGCGGTCAGATGGCCATCGGTCGCATACGGCGGGGTATTCGGCAACAACACGCCGGTCAGGCCATAGAGGTTGCTCAGGCTTTCACCGGAAAATTTCAGCTGTACATCCAGGCCGCCGAGGTTCAGCGGATCGGACAAGGTGCCCGCGACCACCACCCGGGTGCTGCCGGAGCGCACATCGGCCTGCAGCGGGAACGGCAAATCGGCGCTCTGCAGCGACAGCATGCCGCCAATCTTGCCGCTGCCGCTCAACGGTTCGCCGTTATATTTGCCCTTCACCTGCCAGCCGAAAACGTAATCGGGGGTCGCGGTCTTGTCGCCGCCCTGTTTGCCGGTCACTTCACTGAACGGCAACGGCTTGCCGAGCGGATCGATGACGGCGCGGAAATCCGCCTTCAGCGTGGCGTCTTTAAAGGCGATCTGCCCCTTGTCGAATACGATGTCGTGAACGGTGAACGACCAGTCGGAAGGCGGCTGCTTGGGATCCTGGCCGGCGGCCAGGTCAAACGTCCAGTTGTTGTCGCCGTTGGCCAGACGTTGCAACGAAGCATTCGGCTGCTTCAGCCAGATGCGCGGGATCAGCAGCTCTTTACCCAGCAGCGCCAGCGGCGCAATGCTGGCGTCGACGCGCTGCAGCGTCACCATGCTGTCGCCGGGCATGTTTTTCGGGTTACCCAGCCACACGTCTTCGGCGTGAATATGCGGCCAGGGCACCCAGGCGCGCCAGCCGCCCTCATCCGGATTGCGCGACCAGTCGACGCCCAGATCGCCGCGAATGGCGAACGGTCGCCGCAGTTCGGCCGACACTTTGTCGTTGATGGTAGGCTTGAGTCGATTCCAGTCGAAGGTAGCAATGAAGATCGCCAGCGCGACGATCAGTAGCAGCACAATGCCGCCCAGCCAGCTGAAAACCTTTCCTGTTCTTGTCATAGCGGCTCCCTCAGCGCATAAATCGGGCTGCCGAATGAAAGGAAAAGGAGTTAGCAGCCCCGTTTAAGCCTAGCTGAGGATAGGCCGGAGTTCACGCCGGCGTGCCGGGCGCGGCGAACAGCGTCGGCACGCTGTGCAGAGTTTCAAAGCACGCCGGGCGGGAAAGGTAGTAGCCCTGAGCGGCCAACGCGCCGGAACGCTGCACCAGCCGCCACTCATGTTCGGTTTCCACACCCTCGACGATCACCCCGTCGCTGTGCTGGTTCATCATCTTGATCAGGGTGCCGAGCAGCTGGACGCCCTCTTCCGACTGTTTGAGCAAGGTAAACAATTCGCGCGCCACCTTGATGTATTGATAACGCCAGGCGCCGACGGCGGAGAAGTTGGCCAGCCCGCTGCCGAAATCGTCCAGCCACAGCCGCTCGCCGCCGACGATCTGCTGCAGCGGGCGGTTTGACGCCGTTTCGGCGTGCTCCACCAGCTCGAAGCGCAGATAGGGCATCTCGGCGATCTGCCGTTGCAACGCGCTATGGCGCTGCAACGCTTGCAGCGCGATGCCGTCGATATTGACCGACACCATCACCGCGTGACGAATGAACAATGCCTGCCAGCGCTGCAACAGCGCCAGCTGTTCCTGGATCACCTGCAAACGCTGGGCGACGCCGAGCGAGGAAAAATAATGCTCCGGAGATTGCCGCTTGTCCGGCTCATTCGGGTGATACACCGCCGTCAGCAGTTCCACCGCCAACAGCGCGCCGCTGGTGCGATAAATCGGCTGGAAGGTATACAAGCGCCGGCATTGCCGCCAGTAGCGCCGCGATTTGGCGCAGGCATAGAGGGCAAAACAAGGCGCCAGCAGACCAGAGATCAGATTGGTTATCATCGGTACTATCGCCGTGGCGGGGAAATGAGAGCGCTGCCGCTGTTTCTTTACCCAGCTTATCGGCAACGCAGCGTAAAACTTTAAGCCGAATTGCCGCCCGTTTCGCCTCCGTCCTGCCCGCGTTCGCCGATCGCGATCATAAAAAATTAAAACGCCGTTTTAATTTATTGACTCCCTGACCGCCTTGCGTGGAGACTGACAGCTATTGCTTCTTCTTTAGCCAGGGCTTATTGACGATGACTATCCGAAATCTCGCCGTGATCGGCGAATGCATGATCGAGCTGTCGCAGCAGGGCGCACAGCTGACGCGCGGCTTTGGCGGCGATACCCTCAACACCGCCGTCTACCTCGCCCGCCAAATGCCGGAACAGACGCTACGGGTGCATTATGTCACCGCACTCGGCACCGACAGTTTCAGCGGCGACATGCTGCAGGCCTGGCGGCAGGAGAAGATCGAGACCGGGTTGATTCAGCAATTCGACAACAAGCTGCCGGGCCTGTACCTCATCGAAACCGACGCCGCCGGCGAACGTACTTTCTACTACTGGCGCAATGACGCCGCCGCCCGGTATTGGCTTGCGGGACCGCAGGCCGACGCACTATGCGAACGGCTGGCGCAGTTCGATTACTTGTACCTCAGCGGCATTAGCCTGGCGATCCTCGCGCCTGCCGATCGCATGAAACTGCTGGCGCTGCTGCGCCGCTGTCGCGCCAACGGCGGCAAGGTGATCTTCGACAACAATTACCG
>Ga0308168_1002321_pt1 | contig 15814 bp, 14 predicted proteins | sample PhyCR2_FD_202133 | JGI IMG/M metagenome (GOLD analysis project Ga0308168, IMG submission 202133) | Phyllosphere microbial communities from UC Gill Tract Community Farm, Albany, California, United States - DLSLRC.R2 | ecosystem: Host-associated > Plants > Phyllosphere > Unclassified | place: USA... | reverse complement strand
TCGACGACCGGCTGGAAATGACCGTAGCGAATAGAGGCGCCAATCAGCACGCGATCATACTGCGCCCAGTCAGGCAGAGCGGCATCCTGAATATCCAGCACATCGCATGGCTGGTGCTGACGGATCACCTCAGCGATAGAAGAGGCAATCTTCCTGGTTTGTCCGTCGCGGGTGGAATAGAGAATCAGCGCTTTCATGTCAGCATCCTTATTAATTATTCACGCCAGAAAGTAGGCGTGAACAGCACCAGCAAGGTAAATACCTCGAGACGCCCGAATAACATGGTGGAGATAAGAATCCATTTCGCCACGTCATTCATTGAAGTGAAGTTATCGGCCACAACCCCCAAACCCGGCCCGAGGTTATTCAGGGTCGCGGCAACGGCAGCAAATGCCGAGAAGTCATCGACACCGGTGGCAATGATCGCCAGCATGCTGACCAGGAACACCAGCGCATAAGCTGAGAAGAATCCCCATACGGCCTCAAGGATACGCTCAGGCAACGCCCGATTCCCCAGCTTAATGGTGTAGACCGCATTCGGGTGAACCAGACGCTTAAGCTCACGGTTACCCTGCTTGCATAACAGCAGGATGCGGATAACCTTCAGGCCACCGCCGGTTGAACCGGCACAGCCGCCGATAAAGGCGGAGCACAACAGCAGCACCGGCAGGAACAAGGGCCAGCGTGCGATGCTGTCGGTCGTGAATCCTGCCGTGGTGGCCATGGAAACGACCTGGAAGAAGGCCTGGTTCAGCGTTTGCCAGCCACTGTCGTAAACATTGTGGAACCAGAGCACCAGCGTGCAGATCAACACCAGCGTCAGCTGAACGCCTATAAACATGCGGAATTCAGGATCGCGCCAGTACACGCGCAGATTGCGCCCGCTTAACATGGCAAAGTGAAGGCCGTAGTTACAGCCTGAGATCAGCAAAAACACCGCCACGATAGTATTGATAGTGCCGCTGTGAAAATAGCCGATGCTGGCATCATGGGTTGAGAAGCCGCCAATCGCGATGGTCGAGAAGCTGTGACCAATAGCATCAAAGGCCGGCATGCCTGCCAGCCACAATGCCAGCGCACAGGCCACCGTCAGCAGAACATAGATCAGCCAGAGTGTTTTCGCTGTTTCGGCAATACGCGGCCGCATTTTATTATCTTTCAGCGGCCCCGGCATTTCAGCGCGATAGAGCTGCATGCCCCCGACGCCCAGAATCGGCAATATCGCGACCGCTAATACGATGATTCCCATACCGCCCAGCCACTGCAGCATCTGTCGATAGAAGAGAATGGCCTTAGGCAGCGAGTCCAGCCCCACCAGCGTAGTGGCCCCGGTCGTTGTCAGGCCAGAGAAAGATTCAAAGAACGCATCCGTCACGGAAAGATGGGGCTGTTCGGCAAAGATAAAGGGCATGGCCCCTACGCTGCCCAGCACCGTCCAGAACAGCACGACAATCAGAAACCCTTCCCGCGGTTTGAGTTCGGTTTTCTTTTTGCGATTCGGCCACCACAGCAGCGAGCCGATCACCAGCGCCATCATAAAGGTCTGGCTAAACGCCCGCCCCGCGCCATCGCGATAAATTAATGCGACCAGGCCGGGCAAAATCATCGTCACTGAAAAGAGGATCACCAGCAGACCGACTATGCGGGTAATGGCGCGAAAGTGCATTCAGCCGTTCCTTTAAATAATAGAGATGAACATCAGGGTGTGAGCGGGATCAGCGATAATGCACCCCGACTAAAGTCTGACAGATTTTTTTTAAATCCGTCGATTTGTCCGTAAGGTACAGCCAGCGTCAGCGCAATGCGATCCTGAAACTGACTGTCGGTCACCTTACCGTCAAAACGCTGTACCAGCCGTTCAACATCACTGAGCTGTGGATAGTCACATTGCAGAGTGAACAGCTTCATCGGCACTTTGCGCTGTCGTGGCAGCAGCTTAAGCCCCTGCTGAACGCCACCACCATAGGCTTTCACTAAGCCGCCGGTTCCCAGCATGATGCCGCCGTAGTAACGCACCACCACGGCAGTAATCTCGCCAATATCCGCGCCCATCAGCTGCGCCAGCATCGGTTTCCCTGCTGTACCCGAAGGTTCACCATCATCAGAGAAGCCGAGCTGTTGAGAATCATTCGGCGCGCCCGCGACCCATGCCCAGCAGTGATGCCGGGCAGCCGGATGCTCGTTTTTGACCTGCTGGACAAAGGCGCGCGCCGCCTCTGCCCCCTCGGTGTGCGCCAGCAGCGTAATGAAGCGACTCTTTTTGATCGTCTCCTCACTGCTGCTCACGGGCACCGCGGGAATATCAAAGGCTTCCATCAGGCCAGATGCAGATCGCGGGTCATGTTCTCAACGCGATGCGCATGGATCACCACGTTATCCTCGATACGAATTCCGCCATAAGGCCGAAGTGCATCGATAGCCTGCCAGTTAAAGTGCTGACTGAAACGGCCTGCACGCAGTGGTGCCAGTAATGAGTCAATAATATAGAAGCCTGGCTCGATGGTTAATACCATGCCCGGTTGCAGCACGCGGGTGCAGCGAAGATAAGGATATTGCGCAGGCGCGGCCAGATGCGTGCCCTGATCATCCTGCATAAAACCCGCCACGTCATGCACCTGCAGACCCAGTGGATGCCCCAGCCCATGCGGCATAAATGGTCCGGTCAGATCTTCAGCCACCAGCGCTTCTTCGCTGATGCCCTGCACCAGCTCAAACTTCAGCAACATCTTCGCAATACGCTGATGCATCTGAAGATGATAATCGGTGTAGCGCACGCCCGCTTTCAGCGTGGCGATCAGCGCCAGCTCTTCCGCGTTCATCGCCTCAACCATTCTGGCATAGAGCGAACTGCTCTGCGCCGCATAGCTGCGGGTCAGGTCGGCGGCGTAGCCAAGATACTCAGCGCCCGCATCAATCAAAAAGCTGTGGCGTTTCGCCGGCGGCTGATGATCCAGCCGGGTGTAGTGCAGCACCGCAGCGTGTTCATTCAGCGCAATGATATTGCCGTACGGCACATCGGTATCGCGATGACCGGTCGCGGTCAGATACGCCTGGTTGATATCGAACTCGCTTAAGCCCGCCGAGAACGCCTCTTTCGCTGCGCGATGACCCGCCACTGCCAGCTTCTGCGCCTGGCGCAGACAGGCGAGTTCATAATCTGTTTTGATACTGCGATGGAAATGCAGGAAGTCGATCACCGCTTTAGGATTGATATTGCCTGAGGCGATACCAAGCTGTGTCGCCCGTGCGTTGACCGGGCCGATATAAGCGACATTATCACGCTGTGCAGGCAGCAACTGCGCAATCTCATCCGCACTTTTCAGGCCAATAACCTCAACATCCTCCGTCCAGAAACTATCCGGCAGGGGTTCAACGTTATGCCAGTAATCCACCGGAGAGTAGAACCACAGTTTCGGTTTGTTCACACCATCAATCCACAGCCAGCAGTTGGGAACCTGTGTCACCGGCACCCAGGCCTTGAACTGCGGATTCACCTTAAACGGATAGGTGTGGTCATCCAGAAACACCGTCAACAACTCACCGGAATGGATCAACATCGCATCCAGTTTATTGCGTGCCAGCACCTGCTGCGCCCGTTGTTGCAACGTGGCGATGTGCGCGTGATACAAGGTCTTCAGTGAATCCATTGACGTCTCTCCAGTGTCGCGAAATGGCCGCAAGTTTAGCATACCCCTTGCGCAGTTGCTGATGTCGACACGGCTGTGATCTTGTTAGCAAATAAGCAAAGAGCAGTTTGCAAATAATTAACATCCCTCCCACACTCACGATCATCTGGTATGACCAGATCACCTTTCGCGGTTTCAGGAGACGCACATGCTCTACCAAGGCGCTAACCTTACACTTCACTGGCTGGACGATGGTATCGCCGAGCTGGTTTTTGACGCTGCAGGCTCAGTCAACAAGCTTGATACGCAAACTGTCGCCAGTCTGGGCGAGGCAATTGCAGTGCTGGAGCAGCAGCCAGATCTTCGCGGCCTGCTGTTGAGCTCCGCTAAACCTGCTTTTATTGTGGGTGCGGATATCACCGAGTTCCTTTCACTGTTTAATGCACCCACCGAAAAGCTGAGCCAGTGGCTGAGCTATGCCAACAGCATCTTCAATCGTCTGGAAGATTTACCCGTGCCGACCCTGGCCGCCATTGACGGCTATGCGCTGGGTGGCGGATGTGAGTGTGTGCTGGCAACCGATCTGCGTATTGCTACTGCGGACGCCCGCATTGGCCTGCCGGAAACCAAACTTGGCATCATGCCTGGCTTTGGTGGCAGCGTGCGGTTGCCACGCCTGCTGGGTGCCGACAGTGCACTGGAAATTATTGCGGCGGGCAAAGATGTTGATGGCAATGCCGCCCTGAAACTCGGTCTGGTCGATGCCGTGGTCGCTCGCGAAAAACTGCGCGAGGCGGGGATCACCATGCTCAAAGCCGCCGCCACTGATGGCAGCTGGCGCGCGCGCCGGGCACCGAAACTGGCTCCGCTGAAACTCAGCCCGATTGAAGCAGCCATGAGCTTTTCTATTGCGAAAGCGATGGTGCTGCAGACTGCAGGTAAACACTATCCCGCCCCGCTGATGGCAGTGAAAACCATTGAAGCGGCGGCCAGCCTTGGCCGTGACGATGCATTGAAACTTGAAACCGCGGCGTTTGTGCCGCTGGCGCAGTCTGATGAAGCTCGCGCTCTGGTCGGCATCTTCCTTAACGACCAGTACGTCAAAGGCCTGGCGAAAAAGCGTGGCAGCGAAAGCGGCGCCCCCGCTCAGGCGGCAGTACTGGGCGCAGGCATTATGGGTGGCGGCATCAGCTACCAGTCTGCGTGGAAAGGCGTGCCGGTCAGAATGAAAGATATCAACCCACAGGCGCTAACCCTGGGGATGAACGAAGCCAGTAAGTTACTTAATAAGCTGTTAGAACGCGGCAAAATCGACGGCAACAAACTCGCCAGTGTGATCGCCACTATCCAGCCCACACTCGATTATGCCGGTTTTGATCAGGCCGATGTGGTGGTGGAGGCCGTGGTTGAGAACCCGCTGATCAAGGCCAAAGTGCTGGCTGAAACCGAACAGCATCTGCGTGAAGACGCGATTCTGGCCTCCAATACCTCGACCATTCCTATCAGCCAGCTGGCGCAGGCGCTGCAACGCCCGGAAAACTTCTGTGGCATGCACTTCTTCAATCCGGTGCCACGTATGCCGCTGGTTGAAGTGGTTCGTGGCGAGAAAACCAGTGAAGCCACGCTGAGTAAAGTGGTGGCCTGGGCCAGCAAAATGGGCAAAACCCCTATCGTGGTGAATGATTGTCCCGGCTTCTTTGTTAACCGGGTGCTGTTCCCCTACTTCGCCGCTTTCAGCCTGCTGCTCCGCGACGGCGCTGATTTCCGCCAGATTGATAAAGTAATGGAAAAACAGTTCGGCTGGCCGATGGGTCCCTCCTGGCTGCTGGATGTGGTAGGCATCGATACCGCACATCACGCGCAAAGCGTCATGGCGGACGGTTTCCCGGATCGTATGAAGCATGACTATCGTGATGCGATTGACCTGCTGTTTGATGCCGGTCGTTTTGGCCAGAAAAATGGCAAAGGTTTCTGGCGCTGGGAAGAGGATAAAAAAGGCAAGCTGAAGAAAGTGCCCGATGCAGAGGTGGACACACTGCTGCAACAGGTCTGTCAGCCCGCGCGGGTCTTCAGTGACGAAGAGATCCTGAACCGCATGATGCTGCCGATGCTGAATGAAGTGGTGCGCTGCCTTGAAGAGAAGATTATCGCCTCACCCGCTGAAGCAGATATGGCGCTGGTATACGGCCTTGGCTTCCCGCCGTTCCGTGGCGGCGCATTCCGCTATCTCGATACCCTGGGCAACAGTAATGTGGTCGATCAGGCACGCCGCTATAGCGCGCTCGGTGGGCTCTATGCCTTGCCTGCGCTGCTGGTGCAGAAAGCCCATCAGCATGAAAGCTGGTATCCCGCCGCTAAACCGATTGATGAAGCCGCGCTGAAAAGCGCCTGAGGGCAAAAAGATGGAAAATGTGGTGATTGTTGATGCGGTGCGCACGCCAATGGGACGTTCAAAAGGCGGAGCCTTTCGGAACGTGCGCGCTGAAGACCTCTCTGCGCACCTGATGCGCGAAATTCTGAGCCGCAACCCGGCAGTGGATCCGAGTTCGCTCGACGATATCGTCTGGGGCTGCGTACAGCAGACGCTGGAACAGGGATTTAATATCGCGCGTAACGCCGCGCTGCTGGCCGAAATCCCGCACTCTGTACCGGCCACTACCGTTAACCGGCTGTGCGGTTCGTCAATGCAGGCGCTGCACGATGCGGCCCGCACCATTATGGTGGGCGATGCACAGTGCTGCCTGATCGGTGGCGTGGAGCACATGGGGCACGTGCCGATGAATCACGGTGTGGATTTTCATCCCGGCCTGGGACGCACCGTCGCCAAAGCCGCAGGCATGATGGGCTTAACTGCCGAGATGCTGGCACGTATGCATCATATCAGCCGTGAGCAGCAGGATGCGTTTGCCCTGCGTTCGCACCAGCGCGCATGGCAGGCCACCCAGCGCGGCGACTTCGCCACTGAGATTGTCGCCACTTATGGACACGACAGCGACGGCATTCTTAAACGCTATGACTTTGATGAAGTGATCCGCGAGGAGACCAGCGCCGAAGGACTGGCGGCGCTCAAACCCGCCTTCGATCCGGTGAATGGCACCGTCACGGCGGGCACGTCGTCGGCGTTGTCAGATGGTGCAGCCGCCATGCTGGTCATGAGTGAATCACGCGCCCGTGAACTGGGGCTGACGCCACGCGCCCGCATCCGCAGCATGGCAGTGGTCGGCTGTGATCCGTCGATCATGGGCTATGGACCGGTTCCGGCCAGTAAACTGGCATTGAAACGGGCGGGGTTAAGCGTCAGTGATATCGACGTGTTTGAACTGAACGAAGCCTTTGCCGCGCAGACGTTGCCCTGCATCAAGGACTTAGGTTTGCTGGAGCTGATGGATGAAAAGGTGAATCTGAATGGCGGTGCGATTGCTTTAGGCCATCCGCTGGGCTGTTCCGGCGCGCGCATCAGCACCACACTGCTGAATATTATGGAACGACGCGATGCCCGTTTCGGACTCGCTACCATGTGCATCGGACTGGGTCAGGGGATTGCGACCGTATTCGAGCGTCTGTAATACGTTGAGTCTTACTTTGTCAGATTTACCCGCCGTTAACCGGCGGGTTTTTTCTGTCTGCTACAGCCTGCTACCGGGAATCAGATAAAGGCAAACGCATCGCCATACATCTGTGACTCTACGGCGCCACGCTCGGCACAGAAACGATCGCGGGCAATCTTCGCCATCTCAAACCGTCCGGCGATGTAGATCTCATGCTCGCTCAGCGTGCTGAAGTCCTGCATCACGGCTGTCAGGACCGTGCCTGACCGACCCTGCCAGCCCGCTTCGGGCTGCTCGACGACCGGGATCACCTTCAGGTTCGGGTGCTTGACTGCCAGCGCATCCAGCTCGTCCATATCGTACAGATGCTTGAGCTCACGTCCGCCCCAGTAAATGGCGATATCGCGCTCTGGCTGTTCCGCCAGCGCGGTAAGCAGAATTGAACGGGCATAGGAGAAACCGGTGCCGCCCGCAATCAGAATCAGCGGCTTAGTGCTCTCTTCGCGCAACCAGGCGTCGCCGTGCGGCATATCAACCGTGATCTGGCGATCGTTACGGATGCGATCCATAACGGCCATGGCATAGAGGTTCAGATCGGACGCGCCGATATGCAGCTCAATGATATCTTTTTCCATCGGCGTTGAAGCCAGTGAGAACGGACGCTTGTCGCGCTCATCCATCACTACCATCAGATACTGTCCCGCGCGAAAACTGAATTCCGCTTCAGGGATCAGGCGAACGCGATAGACCGTGTCGGTAATCGCCTCAACTGAAGTTACTTTACAGCTTAACGTTGTCATGCGTTCCCTCTGTCGGGTCGTCTTTATGGTTGTGCTCGCCATCAACGCTGTGGCGGCTGATCAAAAATACCTAGCTCATCCCAGATGGCATCAATGCGCGCGGTGACCGCAGGGTCTTTCACAATGGGTGTACCCCATTCGCGCTGCGTTTCACCCGGCCACTTGTTGGTCGCATCCATCCCCATCTTCGATCCCAGCCCGGACACAGGCGAGGCGAAATCGAGATAATCGATCGGGGTATTTTCCACTAATACCGTATCGCGAGCCGGATCCATACGCGTGGTGATCGCCCAGATCACATCGTTCCAGTCACGCGCATTAACGTCATCGTCACACACAATAACAAATTTGGTGTACATGAACTGCCGTAAAAACGACCAGACGCCAAACATGACACGTTTGGCATGCCCTGCGTACTGCTTTTTAATTGTCACAACCGCGAGGCGGTATGAGCAACCCTCTGGCGGCAGATAGAAGTCCACGATCTCCGGGAACTGCTTCACCAGAATCGGCACCAGCACTTCATTCAGCGCCACACCCAGTACCGCAGGTTCATCCGGTGGACGGCCAGTGTAGGTTGAGTGATAGATAGGCTTATGGCGCTGCGTAATATGCGTCACAGTAAACACCGGGAAGCTATCTACTTCATTGTAGTAGCCCGTGTGGTCACCGTAAGGGCCTTCCGGCGCCATATCGCCCGCTTCGATATACCCTTCCAGCACGATTTCAGCGCTGGCAGGCACCTCGAGATTGTTCGAGAGACACTTCACCACTTCTGTTTTATTGCCGCGCAGCAAACCGGCAAACGCATATTCTGACAGCGTATCAGGCACCGGCGTCACGGCACCAAGAATGGTGGCAGGATCGGCACCCAGCGCCACCGACACCGGAAAACGCTCACCCGGATGCGCTTTCGTCCACTCCAGATAATCAAGCGCACCGCCACGGTGCGACAGCCAGCGCATAATCAGACGATTTTTGCCGATCACCTGCTGCCGATAGATACCAAGATTCTGCCGCTCTTTATGGGGACCACGCGTCACAGTCAGGCCCCAGGTAATCAGCGGTGCCGCATCACCGGGCCAGCACTTCATCACCGGAATGCGCGTCAGATCAACGTCATCGCCACTGAACACCACCTCCTGACAGGGTGCATTACGCAGCCGTTTGGTCGGCATGTTCAGAACCTGCTTAAACTGCGGCATTTTATCGAACAGATCGCGGAAGCCTTTTGGCGGCTCCGGTTCTTTCAGGAAGGCCAGCAGTTTACCCACTTCACGCAGTGCGCTGACCTCCTCCTGGCCCATGCCCATTGCCACGCGCTTTGGCGTGCCGAACAGATTGCACAGTACCGGCATGTCGTACCCTTTCGGGTTTTCAAACAGCAAGGCGGGACCACCGGCGCGCAGTGTACGGTCGGCAATTTCGGTCATTTCCAGTTCGGGATCGATCGACTGGGTAATGCGCTTTAGCTCACCGCGCTGTTCGAGCAGCGCGAGAAAGTCTCTTAAATCGTGATATTTCATGCGGCTTTAGCTTTCCGGCCAGAGTGAATCGGCCATTATAGGTCTGATTAAGCGGATATGCTGAGGTTTATAGTGCAGCCTCTTAAGCAGACGTCAATTTTCAGTTACCTTTTCACCTGCCAGCCGGCCTGTTAAGAAAAGTCTCAGTTTATTTTCTTTGCAGGACGCTTTACCCTGCCCCTGCGCTATAACTCTGGCAGCAGGTTTGCTATTCTTAGCGTCCATTCAATGGGAGCAGTTATGGAATCCTGGTACTTACTCTATTGCAAACGTGGACAGCTATTGCGCGCGAAGGAGCATCTGGAGCGGCAGGAAGTGCATTGCCTGAGTCCGATGATCGCTCTGGAAAAGATCGTGCGCGGAAAACGTACCACGGTGAGTGAGCCACTGTTTCCAAATTATCTGTTTATTGAATTCGATCCGGAAGCGATTCACACCACGACCATCAGCAGCACGCGCGGTGTCAGCCACTTTGTGCGCTTCGGCACCACACCTGCGACCGTGCCATCGGCCGTGATTGAAGCGCTGGAGACTGATGTCCCGCAAATCCTGCTTGATCCGGAAACCCCTCAAAGCGGCGACGAAGTGGTTATCACTGAAGGGACCTTTGAGGGGCTGCGCGCCATCTTTGCCGAGCCGGATGGTGAAACACGCTCGATTCTGTTGCTTAATCTGCTGAACAAGCAGGTGATGCGCAGTGTGGATAACAAGCAGTTCCGCAAGCTTTAAGCCAGTCTGAACAACGTCCGCGCATTCTGATCAATGCGGACCGCCAGTTCCTCAGCATTCTCCCCACGCCATGTCGCCACCTGATGCACAATATGCGGTAAAAAGCAGGGTTCGTTCCGGCGTGAAGTCGGGCGCGGACGCATGTCGCGTGGCAGCAGATACGGCGCATCGGTTTCCAGCAGCAGACGATCGGCCGGAATCAGTGGCAGCAGCTCTCGCAGTTCCAGACCACGACGCTCATCGCACACCCAGCCCGTGATCCCCACGGATAATCCCATGGCCAGACAGCCTTCAAGTTCATCACGCGTGCCGGTAAAGCAGTGAATCACCGCACCCGGCAATTTTGGCAGCCAGGGTTCAAGCACCGCGGCGAAACGTGCATGGGCTTCACGGCAGTGAAGGAACACCGGCATGTTGAGTTCCGCCGCCAGTGCCAGCTGTGCATCAAACGCATACTCCTGCTGCTCATGCGCCGACAGGTTGCGATTAAAATCGAGCCCGCACTCACCGATAGCCACCACTTCCGGTTTTTCAGCCAGTCGACGCAGGGTACTGGCAATGTCCGTGGACCATTCGCTGGCATGATGAGGATGAACGCCCGCGGTAGACCAGCAGAAATCGGGTTGCGCTTCAGCCAGCCGCTGAGCCTGCTGGCTCTCCAGCGCATTAGTGCCGGTAATAAGCATGCCGGTGACGCCCGCATCACGCGCGCGTTTAACCACCTTTTGCCGGTCGGAGGCGAATTGCGTGCTGGTCAGGTTTACACCGATATCAAACATAATTTTTCCCACAGTTTATAAACAAAAACCGCCCATCAGGGCGGTTTGGATTGATCGCTTCCCGCCAGTGCGGGTAAAGCTGTCCGCATCAGGAGTCGGTATTCTCTTCTTCATCCTGTAACCGGCGGCCTTTACCCACATAGTAACGGGAAAAGAATACGCCGACTTCAAACAGGCAGTACATCGGAATAGCGAGCAAAGTTTGGGAAAAAACATCCGGCGGTGTGAGCAACATCCCGACCACGAAGGCGCCCACCAGAATATAGGGACGTTTCTTCTTCAACTCTTCCGGGCTGGTGATACCGGTCCAGCACAGCAACACAATCGCCACCGGCACTTCAAACGCCACGCCAAATGCCATAAACAGCGTCATGACAAAATCGAGATACTTAGAGATATCCGTTGCTACGGTCACGCCGATCGGCGCTGTCTTGGTGAAAAAACCAAATGCCAGCGGGAAGACCACGAAATAGGCAAAGGCCACGCCAAAGTAGAACAGGAAGGTGCTGGAAAACAGCAGCGGCATAACCAGCCTGCGCTCATGCCGGTAAAGCGCCGGGGCGACAAATGCCCAGACCTGATAGAGGATCACCGGCACCGCAAGAAACACCGACACAATAATGGTCAGCTTAATCGGGGTGAAAAACGGTGAGGCCACATCGGTCGCGATCATGCTGGAGCCCACCGGCATCTGGCTGATTAGCGGTGCCGCGACCAGCTGGTAGATGTCGTTGGCGAAATAAACCAGCACCAGGAAAATCGCTAATACGGCGATGATGCAGTTCAGTAGTCGCTTACGCAGCTCAATCAGATGACTGATGAGCGGTTGGGTATCTTCAACGGCCATTATCGTTCATCACTTGCAGAAGAGGGGGTAGCGGAATGACGCGCAGGATCTGCCGGCCTGGCAACGTCGCCAGCGGGCGCCTGTGCCGGTGCGCTGGCCACAGCGGTTGGTGCGGCAGAGGACTGCACCGCCGGACCTGATGAAACCGCTGAAGAAGCCGGTGCAGGAGCATTGGCGACGGCAGAAGGTGCGGCAGAGGGCTGCACCGCCGGGCCTGAGTCTGAAACCGCAGACGGTGTCTGTGCCGGGGCACTGGCCTGATGTTCTGCTGTAGCCGGTGTCGCCGAAGGCTCAGCCGGAGCAGGCGCGGGCCTGTGCTGAGCCGAATGGATGGTGTTTGCCTCGTCTTCCTCTTTTTCAATGTCGATGCTCTGACTGACCGAGCGTTTCATTGAATCCGCAGTTTTACGCAGCTCTTCCATCGACTCTTTCAGCTCGGGTGAGAGCGTGCCACGGCCCGCTTCTTCCACCTTTTTCAGGCTCTCCTGCAACTCCTGCAGCTTGAGCTCCTGCGCCAGTTCATGTTGTACATTGGCTGCCAGCGAACGAATCGCCCTGATCCAGCCGACCACGGTTTTCACCGCAACCGGTAAACGTTGCGGGCCGAGTACAATCAGCCCGATCACGAACACCAATACCAGTTCACTAAAACCAATATCAAACACGGTTTACACCTGCTTGTCGTTCTTGGCTTCTTCTTTGTTAGCCGAAGTTTGCTGTTTGTCCGCCAGCGTTTTGGCAGCGAAGTCAGCGTCCTGCTCTTTCGGTTGATCCTTTTTGTCGTCCTCGTCACCCATGGCTTTTTTGAAGCCACGAATCGAAGAACCCAAATCTGAACCCAGATTACGTAATTTGTTGGTACCGAACAGAAGTACAACAATCACGGCAATGATTAACAATTGCCAGATACTGATACCGCCCATGAGATAGCCTCTAATATTCTGTGAAAACGATGAGGTAATGCACCACAGAGTGCCCTTTTCAACCGGGCCTGAGCCAGCGACATTACCTTTTTTTAGACGGACGTGACAATCAGTTTGTCTTACGCCAGCCGATTAACCAGGAGACGATTCCCGCCGCCATTAACACCGCCGGGAAGAAGTCCCAGTCCGGTCGGGTGAGCAGTACAGCCGTTCCGCTTAACAGCAACGTTGCCCCGACGCCAAACAGGTAGCGCGCCTGATGGTGACGAACGCGCTGTGCGTGCATATCACCCACCAATTTATCGACGCTATGCCGTAGCAGCTTGTGCTGGCGCAGGCTGTCGTAAAACAGCTCGGGCAGCTCGGGTAACTTTTCAGCCCAGAATGGCGCTTTCTCTTTCACCGCACGGATAATGGCCGGCAGACCGACCTGATCCTTAATCCACTCTTCCAGGAACGGCTTGGCTGTCTTCCACAGATCGAGCTGAGGATAGAGCTGACGGCCAATCCCTTCCACATAAAGCAGCGTTTTTTGCAGCAGGACCAGCTGCGGCTGCACTTCCATGTTAAAGCGGCGTGCGGTGTTAAACAGGTTCAGGAGCACATGTCCGAAGGAGATCTCAGCCAGCGGCTTTTCAAAAATCGGTTCGCAGACCGTACGAATCGCAAACTCGAAATCTTCGACATTGGTATCGGGCGGCACCCAGCCGGAGTCTACGTGCAGTTCCGCGACCTTACGGTAATCACGGTTAAAGAACGCGATAAAGTTTTCCGCCAGATAACGCTTATCTTCTTTGTTCAGTGAACCCACGATACCGCAGTCAATGCCGATATATTGTGGATCTTCCGGATGGTCATAGCTGACAAAGATGTTGCCCGGATGCATATCCGCATGGAAGAAGCTGTCGCGAAAGACCTGGGTGAAAAAGACCTGCACGCCACGTTCAGCCAGCAGCTTCATATTCACGCCATGGCGTTCCAGCGTAGCAACGTCAGAAATCGGAATGCCGTAGATACGCTCCATCACCATCATGGTTTCGCTGCAGTAATCTGAATAGACTTCCGGTACGTAGAGCATGCGGCTGTCTTCAAAATTCCGGCGCAGCTGAATGGCGTTGGCTGCTTCACGTAACAGGTTCAGCTCATCAAGCAGGGTTTTCTCATAATCGCGCACCACCTCGACCGGACGCAGACGGCGGCCATCCGGCAGCAGACGCGGAACCCAGCGGGCCAGGCGATAGATCAGCTTCATGTCCGCTTTGATCACCGGCAAAATATCGGGGCGGATCACTTTGATCACCACTTTCTTGCCGGTCGATTTCAGCGTGGCGGTGTGCACCTGTGCAATGGATGCCGACGCCAGTGGCTTGATATCAAAATCATCAAACCAGGTTTCAATCGGCGCGCCCATTGAGGCTTCAATCTGCGCTTTCGCTTTGACGCCATCGAAGGGCGCTACGCGGTCCTGCAGGATCGCGAGTTGATCGGCGATCAGCGGCGGGAAGAGATCCCGACGGGTCGAGAGCATCTGCCCGAACTTGATCCAGACCGGACCCAGTTGCTCCATCGCCATGCGCATACGTGCGCCGATGGGTTCATGCTGATGCAGATTCGGGATCCAGAAAACAGAGCGACGCCACAGGCGAAACAGGAATGTGAGGCGTGTCTGAGGTATCAGTTCATCAAGGCCATAGGTCAGAAACACCTTCATGATCAGATATAAGCGGCGGATCTCTCCAAAACTCATTTTGCCTCCAGCTGCGCCAGACGCGCATCAAGCGCCTCAAGCGAACGTTCCATCGCGTCGACCTCCTCAGAAAACCAGGCTAATTCCAGCGAGCCAGGCGCAACACGCCACTCTTCGGTGATAGCCTGTCCGAGATAATCCTGGCGACGCTGCACTTCGCCTGTGAAAAAGCGGAATGCCTGTTGCGAGCGCTGACTGATGCCCTGTGCGGCGATATCGCCTACCCAGGGAGCCAGATATTCTGCCGGGTCCAGCTCAGCCAGATCCATCAGCGCGGAGAACTGCTGCACTACCTGCAGGTCGCCATCAACCTGCAGCTCACCGCTGCGAATCAGCGGCGTCAGCTGCTGGCGATCGCGCAGCTTCGTCAGCGTTTTCAGCGAGGTGATCACCGTGCAGTCACTGCTATCCTGCCAGTCCGATAACACGTCCAGTTGCTGTTCACTGAAAACCAGCACCAGCGGATAAGAGAACTCAGTCAGGCGCAGCGTCAGCACTTTGCCATTCAGACGTTGCCGCGCCGGTTTCAGGCCGCGATCGCGATAGAGAATACGGTTCAGCGCCGTTTCCAGGCCCGCGGTAATCAAGGGCATCAGGTTCATTACCATCTCACTCAGAACTTAAATCCACGATGCAGCGCGACAATGCCGCCGGTCATATTGGAGTAAGTGGTATTTTCAAAACCGACATCGTTCATCATCGCTTTCAGGGTCTCCTGATCGGGATGCATACGTATCGATTCGGCCAGATAGCGATAGCTCTCTGCATCCTGCGCCACCAGCTGTCCGATACGCGGCAGAATGTGGAATGAGTAAGCATCATACGCCTTGCTCAGCGGATCCAGCACCGGCTTAGAGAACTCCAGAACCAGCAGACGTCCGCCCGGCTTAAGGACACGGAACATCGAGGCCAGCGCTTTCTCTTTTTCCGTGACGTTGCGCAGACCAAAGGAGATGGTGATGCAGTCGAAATAGTTATCGGGGAAAGGCAGAGCTTCTGCGTTGGCCTGTACGTAACTCACATTGCCAACCACACCCTGATTGCGCAGCTTTTCGCGGCCCATCTTCAGCATGGAGCTGTTGATATCGGCCAGGACAACCTGACCGGTTTCGCCCACCAGGCGAGAGAATTTTGCGGTCAAATCGCCCGTACCGCCGGCCAAATCTAACACGCGCTGACCGCGACGTACGCCGCTGCTGTCAATGGTAAAACGCTTCCAGATACGATGGACGCCAAACGACATCAAATCGTTCATCAGGTCATATTTTGCCGCTACGGAGTGAAACACG
>Ga0308168_1002308_pt1 | contig 15878 bp, 12 predicted proteins | sample PhyCR2_FD_202133 | JGI IMG/M metagenome (GOLD analysis project Ga0308168, IMG submission 202133) | Phyllosphere microbial communities from UC Gill Tract Community Farm, Albany, California, United States - DLSLRC.R2 | ecosystem: Host-associated > Plants > Phyllosphere > Unclassified | place: USA... | reverse complement strand
CAAGGCGGCGCCGGGCAATCCGCTGGCCACGCGCGCGGGCGCGCTGCCGGAAATCTGGTCCTACGGCCACCGCAACATCCAGGGCCTGACGCTCGATGCGGCAAGCGGACGCGTGTACGCCAGCGAACACGGCCCGCGCGGCGGCGACGAGATCAACCGCATCGAGGGCGGCAAGAACTACGGCTGGCCGCTGCAGAGCTTTGGTGCCGATTACAGCTCGCGCGAACCGATCGGCAAGACCAGCGTGCCGGGCATGGTCGACCCGCTGGTTGCCTGGGTGCCGTCGCCGGCGCCCTCGGGGCTGGCGTGGTACACCGGGAGCGCCTTCCCGCAATGGCGCGGCAGCCTGTTCAGCGGCAGCCTGGCGGGCATGGATCTGCGCCGCATCGTCTTCGATGCGAACGGCAAGGTGCTGCGCCAGGAAAAGCTCGATATCGGCAAGCGCGTGCGCGACGTGCGCCAGGGACCGGACGGCCACCTGTACGTGTTGACCGACGAGGACAAGTCGGAACTGCTGCGCATCGTGCCGGATAAATCCTGGCGCGTGCGCCGCGGCCGGACCGTTTGGCCGATACTGGCCATCAAGGAGGAAGCGATGGACGATATCTCGATCGATCTGGCCGGCACCGCCCTGGTGCTGATTGACCTGCAAAACGGCAACATGGCGCGCGAGCTGGCGCCATATTCGGCGCAAGCCGTGCTCGGCAACTGCGTACTGCTGGCGCAGGAGATGCGCCAGCGCGGCGGCATGGTGGTGTTCGTGCGCGTGCTGATGAACGAGCTGCAAGCGCCGCCCGCCGACGCGCCGCTGCACGCGCCCGGTTCGCCGCCGCCCCCGCCCGACGCCTCCCACTTCGCGCCGGAAGCGGGCGTGGAGGCGACCGACATCGTGATCACCAAGCGGCAATGGGGCGCCTTCTACGGTACCGAGCTCGACCAGTTGCTGCGGCGCAGGCACATCAAGACGCTGATCCTGGGCGGCATCGTCACGAATATCGGCGTCGAATCGACCGCGCGCGCGGCCTACGACCGCGGCTACGGCCTCGTGTTCGCCGAGGACGCGATGAGCGGCATCACGGCTGAGGCGCACGCGTTCGCGTGCAAGAACGTGTTCAGGATGATGGGAAAGGTGAGGACCACCGCCGAGTTGATCGACGCATTGCAGGCGGGGACCGGGGAGGCGTAGGACGCGTCCGTGGATTGACGCCGCGTGTACGCACGCGGTACACGCGGGCATGCCCGCCCTACGCCGCCTCGCGCACCTGCGCCGTAATCTCGTACGACCGCAAACGTGCCGCGTGATCGAAGATCTGCGACGTGATCATCAACTCATCCGCCTTGGTATAGGCAATAAACGCCTTCAACTGCTGCGCCACCGTCTCCGGCGACCCGATCGCCGAGCACGACAGCACCGAGTCCAGCATCATGCGTTCCGACGGTCCCAGCGCTTCCAGGTAGCCGCGCACCGGCGGCTGCAGGCGCGTCGGCCGGCCGCTGCGCAGGTTCACGAAAGCCTGCTGCATCGAAGTGGCGCGGAAGTGCGCTTCCTCGTCGGTGTCGGCGGCAAACACGTTAAAGCCGAGCATGACGTAAGGCTTGTCCAATTGTGCCGACGGCTTGAAGTTGGCGCGGTACAGTTCGATTGCCTGCATCATCATTTGCGGCGCGAAGTGCGAGGCAAACGCGTAGGGCAGGCCGAGGTGGGCGGCCAGCTGGGCGCCGAACAGGCTGGAGCCGAGGATCCACAGCGGCACGTTCAGGCCGGCGCCGGGCACGGCGCGCACCTGGCGCCGCGGCGAGTCGGCAAAATAATCCTGCAGTTCCAGGACGTCCTGCGGGAATTCGTCGGCGTCGGACGCCAGGTTGCGGCGCAGGGCGCGCGCGGTGACGTGGTCGGAACCGGGCGCGCGGCCCAGGCCCAGGTCGATGCGGCCCGGGAACAGGGATTCGAGCGTGCCGAACTGCTCCGCGATGACGAGCGGAGAATGGTTCGGCAGCATGATGCCGCCGGCGCCGACCCGGATGGTCGAGGTGCCGGCTGCAACATAGCCCATCAGCACCGAGGTGGCGGCACTGGCGATGCCCGGCATGCCGTGGTGTTCGGCCAGCCAGTAACGGTTGAAGCCCCAGCGTTCGCCATGCTGGGCGAGCTCGAGGGAATGGTGGAAAGAAGTGCGTGCGTCGCTGCCTTCGGCAATCGGCGACAGGTCAAGTATCGAGAAAGGAATCATGCGGTCCATGATACGCCGAAGGATTTTTTCGCGCTCGACGCGGCCTGAAAATGCGGCGCGGCAAAAGGCTGGCGTAAAGATTGACCGGAAAAACTTGCCTGCCTATCATGGCCGAGCCCGGCGACCACGCCGTGTCCGCCATCTCCTTCTGCCCGGGTTTTCCATGCACACGTTTTCCTTCCGCCGCCCGTTTCAACCCAGGCGCGCGCTTGCCGCTGCCGGCTTCGCCGTCCTCGCTGGCTGCGCCCACACGCCGCAAGACGAGACTGGCCTCGAGCGCACGCAGTTCGCCCGCATCGACGCAGCGATTCAAAACGGCATCGCCGAGCGCCGCCTGCCGGGCGCGGTGTTTCACCTGGAGCGCGACGGCGAGGTGCACGAACGCGCCTACGGCCACCTCAGCTACGAGCCCGATGCGCCGCCCGTGCAGATCGACACCGTATTCGATGCCGCGTCCCTGAGCAAGGTGCTGGCGACGGCCCCCGCCATCCTGCTGCTGAAGGAGGACGGCAAGCTCGACCTCGACGCGAAGCTGGTCGATTACTTCCCTGAATGCAAAGGCGGCGGCAAGGAGGCGATCACGATCCGCCACCTGCTGACCCATACTTCGGGCCTGGCGGCAGGATTGCCCGGCAAGCCGGCGTGGAGCGGCGACGCCACGGCCCACGCCATGGCCTGCGCGCAGACGGTGACGCATGCGCCGGGCACCTATTTCCGCTATTCCGACATCAACTACCTCCTGCTCGGCCAGCTGGTTCGCACACTGTCCGGCATGGAACTCGACGTCTTCGCGCAGCAGCGCCTGTTCGGTCCGCTGCGCATGGCACACACCGGCTACCTGCCGCTGCGCCGCATGGCGCCTGAGCGCATCGCGCCGACCCACAAGGCGCAGGCACCAGAAAATACGGCGCTGCATGGAGACGTCGGGGCGGGCGCGCTGCTGCAAGGCGTGGTCCACGACCCGACGGTGCGCCGCATCGGCGGCGTGGCCGGTTCCGCCGGCGTGTTCGGCACCGTGGGCGACATTGCCCGCTACGCGCGCATGCTGTTGCAGGGCGGCGAACTCGAAGGCGTGCGGGTGCTGGCGCCGGAGAGCGTGCGCCTCTTGAGCACCGTGCAGAGCCCGCCGGGCATCGCGGCCCTGCGCGGCCTCGGCATGGACATCGATTCGCCCTTCGCCCAGCGCCCGCGCGGCACGCTGTTCCCGATCGGCAGTTTCGGCCACACTGGATTTACCGGCTGCGTGCTCTGGATCGATCCCGGTTCGCGCAGCTTCTATGTCTTCCTGTCGAACCGCGTCTATCCGGACGACAAGGCGAATGTGTTGCCGCTGTACACCGAGATCGCCACCCTGGCGGCCCGCGCCGCGGGGCGCGGAAGCGTCCCCTGACGCGCGCCGCATACTTTCCGAACGGCTAACGTGCGCTGCTCCCGGTTTTACCTCTCTAAACTCGGCCACCTGCTCAATCGATGTCGTATGTCATTGATATTGCTGAGCTTTCCTCAAGCCCGAAATGTTAGGAGATAAACATGACAATGCATAAACTGTTAAAAGGCCTGCTGGCCGCCTCGGTCACCGCCGCCATGGCGACCTCGTTCAACGCAAGCGCACAGTCGAGCAGCACGGCGGACCAGAGCGGCAGCAGCGCATCGGGCTCGCAAACATCGAGCGCCCAGTCGGACGATCACAAATCGTCGACCAAGAAGCACAAGAAACAAAAGAGCAAGTCGAGCAGCAGCGGCTCGAGCAGCAGCGGCACCACCGGCTCCAGCGGCGCATCGAGCAGCGGTTCGATGGGCACCAGCGGTAGCGGCAGCGCCAGCGGCACCAGCGGCAGCGGCACCACGGGCGGTTCGGGCAGCAGTTCCGGCACCAGCGGCACCTCCGGTACCAGCGGCAGCTCCGGCACCAGCGGTTCGATGGACAGCGGCACGAGCGGCACCACCGGCGCGACCGGCACCAGCGGCTCGATGGGCAGCGGCGCCAGCGGCACGAGTGGCACCAGCGGTACCAGCGGTTCGATGGGCACCGGCACCAGCGGCAGCAGCGGCATGAGCGGCTCCACCGGCACCGGCACCAGCGGCTCGATGGGCACCTCGGGCAGCAGCGGCACCTCGGGTTCGATGGGCACCTCGGGTTCGATGGGTACCTCGGGTTCGATGGGTACCTCGGGCGCGACCGGCACCTCGGGCTCGATGGGCACCAGCGGTACCTCGGGCACCTCGGGCACGACCGGCACCTCGGGTACGAACAGCACCGGCACCGGCACCACGACGACCGGCACCGGCCGCTAATTTTTCCGGCGGATAAAAAAACACCAGCCCGCGGGCTGGTGTTGTTGTTTCCGGGCGGTGCCTCGGTTAAACCTTGCGCACGAATTCCGTCTTCAGGCTCATCGCACCGAAACCGTCGATCTTGCAATCGATGTCGTGGTCGCTGTCGACCAGGCGGATGTTCTTGACCTTGGTGCCCTGCTTGATGACGCCGCCCGAACCCTTCGGTTTCAGGTCCTTGATGACGGTGACCGTGTCGCCGTCCTGCAGGATGGTGCCGGAGGCATCGCGGTAGACGCGCGCCGTCTCCGCCGCGGCGCCGGCTTGCGCCGACCATTCGTGACCGCATTCGGGACAGACCAGGTTGGTACCGTCCTCATAGGTGTAGGTGGACTGGCAGCTGGGGCAGGGTGGCAGGGCGCTCATCATGTAAGGCAAAGGAGAAAGGAGAAAGGGCGAGTATATCGCCCCGGACCCGGTCAGGCGTGGTGCAGCGCCGGCGCGGAGGTGCGTCCGGCAAGCCGCGCCGGCGCAGCCGCACGCGCGGCGCCGTCCTCGAAGCGGAAGGTCGACACGATCTGCGCCAGCGCCTGCGCCTGTTCGCGCATGGCTTGCGAGGCTGCCGCCGCTTCCTCGACCAGGGCCGCGTTCTGCTGGGTGACCTGGTCCATCTGCGCAATGGCGCCGTTCACCTGCTCGATCCCGGCCGACTGCTCGCGGCTGGCCATGGCGATCTGCGACATGATGGCGCTCACCCGGCCGATGCTGTCGACGATCTCGCGCATCGTCGCCCCGGCGTCCGACACCAGGCGGCTGCCTTCCTCGACCTTGTCGACCGAGTCGCCGATCAGTTCCTTGATCTCCTTGGCCGCGCCCGCCGAACGCTGCGCCAAGTTGCGCACTTCGCTCGCCACGACGGCAAAGCCGCGGCCCTGTTCGCCCGCGCGCGCCGCCTCGACGGCGGCGTTCAGCGCCAGGATGTTGGTCTGGAAGGCGATGCCGTCGATTACGCCGATGATGTCGACGATTTTCTTCGACGAACCGCTGATCGCTTCCATGGTCTCGACCACGCGGCCGACGGTCTCGCCGCCGCGGCCCGCCACCTGCGAGGCGGAGCGCGCCAGTTCGTTGGCTTCGCGCGCGTTCTCGGCGTTCTGGCGCACGGTCGAGGTCAGTTCTTCCATCGACGAGGCCGTTTCCTCGAGCGAACCGGCCTGCTGTTCGGTGCGGGCGGACAGTTCCAGGTTGCCGGCCGAAATCTGGTCGGCGGCTTCGGCAATGGCGCCGGTGCCCGTGCGCACCTGGCTGACGATGTCGACCAGGTTGCCGTTCATGTCCTTCAGTGCGCGCATCAGGGCGCCGGTTTCGTTGCTGCTGTCGGCCTCGATGCGGCTGGTCAGATCGCCGCGTGCAACCGTCTGCGCCACTTCCACGGCCGTCACCAGCGGCGTGCTGATGCGGCGGCCGATCCACCAGGCGAAGCCGATGCCGGCCAGGATCGCCGCCAGCACCAGCCCGATCTGCAGGCGCTGGCTGAAGGCGAACTCGGCCTCGACACGGACGGCGTCGGCGGCCACGGCCTCCTGCTGGTAGGTGACCATCGCGGTCACGGCCTTGTTATACGACTGCACGCGCGGCACCATCCGGGTGTCGATCACGGTGCGCAGGGCTTCCATGTCGCCGGTCGCCTTGGTCGCCAGGGCCGCCTTGCGCGCCTCGCGGTAGGCATTGCGCTCGGTATTCACGGCCTCGAACAGGGCGATGGCGGCCGGGTCGTCGGCGATGCCGTCCTTGATGTCCTTGTGCAGGACGTCGGAGCGCCTGGAGGCGGCGCTGATCGCGTCGAGGAAGAACTTGGCGTCGTTTTCGTCGGCCAGCTTGATGGCGGCCAGGGTGCGCGCGCCGTTGGTATCGATGATCGCCTGCCATTCCTGCAACATCGAGGCGCGCCGGAAGCTTTCGTTGCTGAGTTTCTTGGTGAGGGCATCAGCCTTGTTCATCTGGGCGATGCCCACGCTGACCAGCAGGAGCATGACCGTCAGGATCGTGCCGAACCCGGCAAGGAGGAGCGTGCGTATCTTGAGATTGTCGAGTTTCATGAGAAAAGGGGCTTGGAAGTGGACACGTCAACGCGGGCATGTTAGTTGCCGCGTGGAATGTTCATCATTCTGTCAGCTTTTCAACAGGATTCGGGCCAATCTTGCATTTCCCATAAGCAATATATTCACAAGCGTAGCGCGTTGTCTACGTTTTATGGGCATGGCGCATCAGCGCAGCCAATAATTGACCGGCAGCAGAGGCGGCGGCAGTTGGCTCTCGCCGAGGGCGTCGCGCAATTCGATCTCGATCGTGCGGCAGATGGCGTCGAGCGGCAGGTCGTTCGGCGACAAGCCAAACGGCTCTTCGATCTCGTCGCCCAGCGCATCCAGGCCATAGAAGGTATAGGCCACGATCGCCACCACCAGCGGGGTCAGGTAGCCGATCGAATCGACCAGGCCGAAAGGCAGCAGGTAGCAGTACAGGTAGGCGGTGCGGTGCAGCAGCAGCGTGTAGGAAAACGGCACAGGCGTGTTCTTGATGCGCTCGCAGGAAGCGGCGGTGGCGACCATGGCCGACACCGTCGCGTCGAGCGAAGCGGCGCGTATGCTGTCGAGCATGCCGGCGCGGCGGCAGCGCGCCAGGTCGGCGCCCATTTCCAGCATCAGCGCCTGGCTCAGGTTGACGCGGCCGCGCAGGGCCGTCCATTCGGCGGACGCCAGGTGCGGCGCGACGTCGAGCGCGGGATCGCTCTTGCGCAGCTGGTGGCGCAGCGAGTGAGCGTAGGCGATCGCGCGCCGGATCATGCGCTCGCGCACGGTGGCGGCATCAAGCCCGGCCGCGTCGCCCTCGTCGATCAGGCTCAGGCACTGGCGCGCGAAGTTCCGGCTGCGCAGCACCAGTTCTCCCCACAGCTTGCGGCCTTCCCAGTAGCGGTCGTAGGCCGAGTTGTTGCGAAAGCCGAGGAAGATCGCGAGCGGCAAGCCCATCAGCGTGAAGGGGACGACGGTGAGCTGGATCTTGTGGTCCCACAGGCGGCCATGGCTCAGGGTGACGAAGACGGCCAGCAAGGTGGTGATGGCCAGGCTTTTCCAGATGCTCGGCAGGACCGAGCCGCGCATGGTGAGGAAAAGACGCAGTCCATTCGGGCGGTCACGCACGATCATGGCGCGCCTCCGCAACGTGGGGCGGGGGCGCTGGCGATCTGGTGGCTCATGCTGGATTTCCGAAGGATTGAACGAACACTGCCGTGCCGGCGGGCCGCCGGCGCGGCAAAGACGGCACGGCCATTCTCGCTGCCCGGTGCGATTCTGCCCAATTCACATTCGCGATCCCCGATATTGACGGCGTGAATGCTTGTTTTTGGGGTAACACTCTGGTCAATAATACTGGGTTATTCCTGGGGTGTGCGCACCAGCTTGCGCACATCGAGTCCCTGGCCCGACAGGCGCGCCACCAGCGCATCATAGGCCGGCTTGCTGACGGTCGGGGTGCGCGACAGGATCCACAGGTACTCGCGGCCCGGCTCGCTGACGGCGGCCAGGCCGTAATCGCGGTCGAGGTCGATGATCCAGTAGTCGCCCCAGACCTGGGGGATGAAGGAGAGCAGGGCCGGCGCGAAGCGGACCTTCTGGCGCGGCGAGCCGGGGCCGCCGACCTGGCGCGCCACCCCGACGGCGACGTCGGTGCCGCCGTCGTCCGTGCGGCAGCGGTTCTCGACCTGCACCCGGCCGTCGGGCAGGGCGGTATAGGTCGCCGTCGTGAAGCCGGCACATTTTCTCTGGAAGCGGTTCGGGAACTTCGCGATCTCGTACCACTGGCCCAGGTAGCGCGGCAGGTCGACCGACGGGATGGTCGCCAGGTCGCTGCGCGGGTTTGCCTCTTTATTGGCGGCCCAGGCCTTCATGCCGAGCAGGACCACGGAGGCCAGCAGCGTGCCCTTGACCAGGGTGGGAGTCAGTCGCTTGTTCATGATGGATCCTCGATCTTCGATACCGCCATGGTAGGGCGCAACGACGAACCCGGCCGCACGAATGCAGGCGCGCGCCCGGGACGAAAAAAAACCGGCCACGCGGGCCGGCTGACGGACGGGAGTATGCTTACTCTTCCGATTTTGCCTGGTGCGCCTGCAGCTGTTCGCGCAGCTGATTCAGGGGCACTTGCGTGTAGTCCTTGTTGAACTCCTGCTTGACTGCCGCCTTGACGTGCTGATCGAGGTTGCTGCGCAGGGTGCCGAGGAATTGCGGCGAAGCCGAAATGACCAGGTTCTGGTAACGGCCCTCCTGCTGGGATTTCAACAGTAATTGTGCGATTTCCTTGGCAAACAGTTCGGTCTCGTGCTCGGCGGGCGTCTGGTTCGGCTCGTACTGCTTGTTCGGGGCGCCGGCGTTCACGTTGTGGGCACCGGAGCCCCCCTGCGGGCCGCCGATGTTATGGCTGCTCTTGCCGGCCGAGGTCGGACCGAGACGGTCTGTCTCGCTTTCCGCCGTGCGCAGGCGCGCGCCGTTGTTGATCATGTCTTCCAGTTCTTGCAGTGGTTCTGCTGGACCGTCCTCGGAGAAGAACCTTGCCCGGCCCGCATTGGCCGTGATAATCCAGGTTGTTGGCATGCTACCCCCTGTCAGTAATGAAGCGTGAATGATGTTCGATCCCATGGCCAGCCGCTGCCGGCCCGGGTGCAAACGCGAAAGACCGGCGATCGCATCCAGATGCGCCCTGTCAGGGGCCGCCGATGCCTGCGCACACCCGGCCTGGGCACTGCGCACACACATCGGCCGACCGACCGCCGTGACGGTGGGCGGAGCACGGATGAGCTTAACCAGCAGCCGCTGAACGCTCATGCACCGCGGCCGCGGGCCCGATCAGTGCGACCGGGATCATCTGTCGATCGTCGTGAAAATTCAGTATAGCACCGGGGTTCGCTACCCCGACGCACACGCCGGCGCCGCCTTTTGCGCGCCGGTTTCATGGCGAACCGGGGCAGAATGGCAGGCCATGACGCTTCATCACCAAGGAGATGGATTATGGCAAACGAGCAAGGAAACAAGGGCGCAACGCGCGCCGATACGCTGGCGGAACAAGGCGCGCAACCGGTGCAGGGCAAGGAGCGCCCGGTCGGCGCCGACATCGTCGGCGCCGCCGGCGGCACCGATGCCGCGGCCGGCGCGCAGATGTCGGGCAACAGCGGACCGGGCGGCGCCGGCCTGCGCCAGGCCGACGCCACCGGCGCACCCGGCTCGCCGGGCGGGAGCATGGGCGCCGCGGGCGGCACGCCCGGCGCCGGCGCGACCGGCGGCACCGGTCTCGGACAGGCCGACACGGCCGACGACACCCGTACCGGCACCGGTTCCTCGACCGGCCAGGGCAGCTCGGTCGCCCTTGGTGGCGACCCGAGCGGCGGCAACACGCTGGCAGGCAAGCCCGGCCAGGGCAAGCAGCCTTGAGCTCTCCGATCGCGCAGGCAGTCCGATGCAGCGCACCCTGATCGTCCTCGGCCTCGCCATCGCCGCCATCGGCCTGGCCTGGCCCTGGCTGCGCCGGCTGCCTTTCGGCCGCCTGCCGGGCGACATCCACGTCGTCCGCGAAGGCTTCAGCTTTCACTTTCCGATCGTGACCTGCATCGTCGTCTCGATCGTCATTTCGATCCTTCTCTGGATTTTCCGGCGCTGATGCCTCTTGCGCCCGACCAAACGTCATCTTCGGATGGCGTTTTTTTTCGCGCGCACGCTTGCCACAGCCGCATGTCCGAAATATGACACACGCCTGCGCTCAGCAAGATTTGACAAACATGGATCTCGAAATGACAACACAATGCGGTCCATACGAAGAGAGAGGCGCCCATCAAAAAAAGCGCCGGACGAATTCGAAACGGGTTTGCACGCACAATCGAACGAATGTTTTGGAGAGAACATGAATCAGTTGATGGCACGGCAGGAGTACAGGGTCACGGCGATCGCCGCGGCGGTGATGGTGTTGACGCTGAGCGTGGCGCAGCAGGCGCGCGCGCAACAGGCGCAGGCGGCTGGAGGCGAAGCCGGCATGCAGCAGGTCGTCGTCACCGGCGTGCGCGCCGCGCTGGAACAATCGCTGCGCCAGAAGCGCAATGCCGACGGCGTGGTCGAAGTCGTCACCGCCGAGGACATCGGCAAGATGCCCGATAAAAACGTGGCCGATGCCATCCAGCGCCTGCCGGGCGTGAACACGCAATCCTCGGCCGGCGGCGAAGGCGGCTTCGGCGAGAACGACCGCGTCAGCCTGCGCGGCACCAGTCCCAGCCTGCAGCAGACCCTGTTCAACGGCCACGCCATCAGCACCGGCGACTGGTTCCTGCTGAACCAGATCGGCGGCAACGTCGGCCGTTCCAGCAGCTTCTCGCTGCTGCCCTCGGAACTGGTCGGCTCCATCGTCGTGCAGAAGAGCGCCAGCGCCGACCTGGTCGAAGGCGGCGTCTCCGGGGCGATCAACGTCATCACGCGCCGTCCGCTCGACTTCCGCCAGCCGCTCACGGTGGAGGGTTCGATCCAGGCCAACTACAACGACCTGTCGGGCAAGACCGAGCCGCACGTCTCGGGCCTGGTGGCCTGGAAGAACGCGGACAATACCGTCGGCGTCCTGCTGCAGGGCTTCAGCGAAAAGGCGGCCGTGCGCCGCGACGGCCAGGAGATCCTCGGCTACACGCCGATCGATCCGACCAGCGCAGCGGCGGTCGCCAATCCGTCGCTGGCGGGCGTGCTGGTGCCGACCTTCATCGGCGCGAGCCTGTTCGAGCAAACCAAGAAGCGTAGCGGCGGCGCCTTCGACGTCGAGCTGCGTCCGATGCGTGGCCTGAGCCTGGACCTCAACGGCTTCTATTCGGAGCTGAAGGCCCCGCACCTGAACACCAACTGGCTGGCGGCGCCGGCCAACTCGGTCAACCGCGACGGCCTGATCCCGCAAAATCCTGTCGTGCGTAACAACACCCTGGTCGGCGCCGGCTTTACGGCCAATAGCGGCGAAGTCGACAACATCTACCGTCCGAACGCCGGCGGCGAATCCTGGTACCTCGACTTCAACGGCAAGTACAAGGTCAACGACGACCTGACCGTCTCCGGCAAGCTCGGTAAAACCCATGGCGTCGGCTACGACCGCGACGACGTCTTCTACCAGAACAACGTCGACGGCGGCATGGTCTACGCGCTCAACGGCCTGTCGCCGGCGAACGTCAGCTACCCCGGCGGGAACACGGCCTCGCCCGGCAGCACGGCCTGGGCCGGCGGCGGCGAAGCGCAATCGGTGGACCAGGAAAAGTATGCGCAGCTCGATGCCGACTGGCGCGTGCGCGACTCGCTGGTAACGAACCTGCGTTTCGGCGCGCGCTTTACCGACCACCACCGCACCGCCGAACATCCGCTGGAAACGCGTCCGGGCGCGCTCGGCTTCAGTAATCCAGGACCCGCCTGGAACGGCCAGATGTATCCGTCGGACTTCGCGAACGACCTGGGCGGCAACCTGTCCTCGAACTACTTCAAATACGACGGCGCGGCCCTCGGCGCCTGGGGCGCGGTGCCGGGCAACCGCCTGCTCGACTACACGCTGCGCCACAACTGGATGGACGAATTCCAGGTCGGCGAAAAAACCAGTGCCCTGTACGGCATGGCGGAATTCGGGTTTGAACGCTGGAGCGGCAATGTCGGCCTGCGCGCCGTCGAGACGCGCCAGACCACGGTCGTGAACCTGCCGGGCGGTCCCAACCCCATCACCGGTTCGGCCTTCGGTCCCTACACGCCGACCACCTTCAAACGCACTTACCGCGACTACCTGCCGAGCGTGAACGTCAAGTTCGATGCGCGCGAGGACCTGGTGCTGCGCGCGGCGGTCGCGAAAACCATCGCCCGTCCGGATTACTCGGCGCTGGGCGGCTCGGTCTCGCTGAACGACGACGCCCTGAGCGGCAGCGGCGGCAACGTGAACCTCGATCCGGTCCGTTCGACCAACTTCGACCTCTCGGCCGAATGGTATTTCGCACCCAAGGCGCTGCTCTCGGCCGGCCTGTTCTACATGGACCTGCGCTCCATCGTGGCCCAGGGCACCAGCAACGGCATCTACTACAACAACAAGAGGAGCAGCCCGGCCGAGTACCAGATCACCTCACCCTTCAACACCACCGGCACCAACAAAGGCGTGGAACTGAGCTGGCAGCAGCCCCTGTGGAACAACTTCGGCTTCCTTGCCAACTACACCTTCGCCGACGGCGAACTCGATGACGGCGGCGAGCTGCTGAACTCCTCGAAGCGCACCTGGAACCTGACCGGCTACTTCGAGAACGAGCGCTTCAGCGCGCGCCTGGCCTACAACTTCCGTTCGGCCTACAAGGCGGGCGTGGACCGCGGCGCCAGCCAGCACGTGGACGACATGGATACGCTGGCGGCCTCCGTCAACGTCAAGCTTACCGAGCAGCTGACATTGACCTTCGATGCGCTCAATCTGACCAACGAGACCATCAAGATGTACGCCGAGAACAAGGACCGTCCACGCGCCTTCTACTCGAACGGCCGTACCTTCTACGTCGGCCTGCGCGGGAAACTCTGAGCCGATGCCGACGACACATCCGGGCCCGCCACACGGCGGCGCCCCGGTTGCGATCGACTGGGAGTGTGTGGCGAATGGTCTCATTGGCCCTCATGGCGACCGTTTCGCCGCGCGGCTGACGCTGCGTAACGTCTCCATGCAGCCGATCGCACCGCGCTGGCAGCTCTACTTCAATACCTGCCGCAAGGTGCTGCCGGAGACGGTCGGCACTGGCTTCGGGATCGATCATGTGAACGGCGACCTGTTCCGTCTGCGTCCGCTCGATGGCGCTTCCTGGCTGCCGGGCGAGACCTTCGAGATCGCTTACCAGGCGCGCTTCTGGGCGATCAGCCGCACCGACGCGCCGCTCGGGTTTTACCTGGTCACGGCGAGCGGGGAGGCGATCGACCTGGGAGACCCGCACATTGCCCCGTTCACGCGGCCGGAACAACTGCGGCGCAGTCCCGACGATGTCGTGCCGACGATGGACGCGGCGCGGCGCTTTGCCGTCAACGCCGCCGTGTCGTTGCTGTCGCTCGACGAAACCGGACGCATCACGCCGCAGCCGCTGCTCGCCAGCTTGCGCGACGGGACCTGCCGTATCGGTTGCGATAGCGCGGTGCGCTGCGAAGAGGGACTCGCACGGGAAGCCGCGTTTCTGCACGCCCTCCTGGCCGGCCTGCCGCCCGGCGGAGCGGGTGTCGCCATCGTGCTCGAGACGGGCTTCGTGGATGCCGCATCGCCGGCGCCGCACGAGGCCTACCTGCTCGAGATCGATGCGGCGGGCGTGCGCCTGCGCGGCGCCGGCGCCCATGGCGTATTCAACGGCGTGCAGACCCTGCGCCAGCTGGCCGGGAAAGAAGGCAGCTTGCCGCACGGACGCGTCCTCGATGTGCCGCGCTTCGCCCACCGCGGCATGATGCTCGACGTGGCCCGCCATTTTGCCGACGTCGGGACGGTGCTGCGCCTGCTCGACTGCATGGCGCTGTATAAACTGAACCGCTTTCATTTTCACCTGACCGACGACGAAGGCTGGCGCTTGGCCGTCACCTCTTTACCCGAGTTGACCGAGGTCGGCGCGCGGCGTGGTGTGACGAGCGACGGCAGTCCTTGTCTACCGCCTTCCTTCGGTTCCGGCGCCCGCGTCGACGCACCGGCCGGCAGCGGCCATTACACGCACGCCGAGTTCATCGCCATCCTGCAGTATGCCCATGCCCGCCACATCGAAGTGATCCCCGAGTTCAACATGCCGGGCCACGCGCGCGCTGCGGTGCAGGCCATGCGCGTGCGCCACGCGCGCCTGCTGGCGGCCGGCGACATCGAAGGCGCCGACGCCTGCCGGCTCGACGATCCCGACGATGCCTCGGTCTACGAATCGGTGCAGCTCTGGCACGACAACGTGATCTGCATCGCCCGGCCCTCGGTCGACCGCTTCATCGATACCGTGGTGGCCGAAGTGGCGAGCCTGTTCCGGCAGGCCGGCGTGCCGCTGCGGGCGATCCACACCGGCGGCGACGAGGTGCCGCAGGGTGCCTGGCTCGGTTCGCCCCTGTGCCGCGCGCGGATGGAAGAGCAGGGCTGGAGTGATGTCGCCGAACTGCGCGCGGATTTTGTTGCCCGCTGCCGCGCCATCCTCGCCCGTTACGGCCTCGCTTTCGCCGGCTGGGACGATACGGCCCTCGTCGCAACGGGGCAGGGCGTGGCCGCCGATCCGCGCTTCGCCGGGCCGGGCTTCGAAGTCTACGTCTGGAACAACGTCACCGGCTCGAACCAGGAAGACTGCGCCTGGCAGCTGGCGAATGCCGGTTACGAGGTGGTGCTGGCGAACGCCTCGCACCTGTACTTCGACCTGGCCTATGCCAAGGACCCGCAGGAACCGGGATACTATTGGGCCGGTTTCGTCGATACCCGCAGCGCCTTTGCCTTCTGCCCGCTCGACCTGAACGCGCTGCCGGGCGCCGACCAGATGGGGCGTGCGCTGAGTCCTGAGGCAGGCGCGCGCCTGGTTCGGCTGGCGCAGCCAGGCCGCGTGCTCGGCCTGCAGGGCCAGCTGTGGGGCGAAAACGCCCATTCTCGCGCGCGCATCGAATACCTGGCCGCGCCACGCCTGCTGGCCCTGGCGGAACGCGCCTGGAGTCCCGATCCCGGCTGGCACGTCGTCGCCGACGCCGCCGAGCGCGCGCGCCGCATCGCCCATGCCTGGAACGAATTCGCCAACCGCCTCGGCCGGCACGCGCTGCCTTTTCTCGATGCCGCGCTGGCCTATGGCTACCGGCTGCCGCCGCCCGGCGCCGTCTGCCGGGACGGACGGGTGCATGCGAATACCGCCTTCCCGGGCCTGGTGCTGCGCTACACTCTCGATGGCACGGAGCCCGAAGCCGGCAGTACGCCCTACCGTGCGCCGGTTGACGTGCCGCCGGGCGCCACAGCCTTCAATATCGCCAGTTTCGACACGCGCGGGCGCCGAAGCCGCGTCGTCACCCTCCAGCTGAAAGACCGTACCGATGCCTGACGTCCCGATCGCTGCCGTGCCGGCCGCGCCCACCCGCCACCCGCTGGCCTGGGTGCCGACCCTGTACCTGGCGCAGGGCTTGCCGTTCTATGCGGTGGCGCTGGTGGCGGGGCTCATGTTCAAGAGCATGGGTGTGCCGAACGAGCAGATCGCGCGCTGGACCGGGATGCTGGGCCTGGCCTGGGTGTTCAAGGCGCTGTGGAGTCCCTTCCTGGAATTGGCGCGCAGCAGGAAGAAACTGGTGGTGAGCTTCCAACTGATCGGCGGCGCGGCGCTCG
>Ga0308168_1002305_pt1 | contig 15899 bp, 9 predicted proteins | sample PhyCR2_FD_202133 | JGI IMG/M metagenome (GOLD analysis project Ga0308168, IMG submission 202133) | Phyllosphere microbial communities from UC Gill Tract Community Farm, Albany, California, United States - DLSLRC.R2 | ecosystem: Host-associated > Plants > Phyllosphere > Unclassified | place: USA... | reverse complement strand
CGGCTGCCCTTGTGGAAGTTGTCGATCAGGTTCTGGTCGTTGGTGAACGAGTGAACGGTTTCGACGTGGCCGTTGACGATGCCGTACTGGTCGTTGACGGCCTTGAGCACCGGCACGATGGCGTTGGTGGTGCAGGAGGCCGCCGAGACGATCTTGTCGTCGGCGGTGATCTCGCCGTGGTTGATGCCATGCACGATGTTCTTCAGCGCGCCCTTGCCCGGTGCGGTGAGGATCACACGGTCGACACCCGGGCACTTGAGGTGCTGGCCCAGGCCTTCGGCATCACGCCACTTGCCGGTGTTGTCCACCAGCAGGGCATTCTGGATGCCGTACTGGGTGTAGTCCACGGTGGTCGGGTCGTTGGAGTAGATCACCTGGATCAGGTTGCCGTTGGCGGTGATGGTGTTGTTGGCCTCGTCGACCACGATGGTGCCGTCGAACGGACCGTGCACCGAGTCGCGGCGCAGCAGGCTGGCGCGCTTGACCAGGTCATTGTCGGCGCCCTTGCGCACGACGATCGCACGCAGGCGCAGGCCGTCGCCACCGCCGGTCTTCTCGATCAGGATGCGTGCCAGCAGGCGGCCGATACGACCGAAGCCGTACAGCACCACGTCGGTGCCCTTGCTCGCCGCGGTGCTCTGCTGGCCCACGACATCGGCCAGCTCTTCGCGCACGAACTGCTCGGCGTTGCGGCCGTTGCCTTCACGCTTGAACTTGTTGGCGAGCTTGCCCAGGTCGACCGAGGCGGCGCCCAGCTTCAGCTCGCTCATGGCCTTGAGCAGCGGGAACGTCTCGTGAACCGACAGCTCGGCTTCGTCGCTCTGGCGGTGACGGGCGAAGCGGTGGGCCTTGAGGATCGAGATCACCGAACGGTTGATCAGGCTGCGGCCATAGATCGAGCTCACCACGTTGTTGTTGCGGTAGAGCTGACCGATAAGCGGGATCATCGCTTCAGCCAGGGCTTCACGGTCGATCCATTCACCAAGACACTGGTCGGGCTTCTGATTCACGGTAACCTTCCACATGTAGGGACAGAAAAAAGGGGCTACATTATGACGCCCCGCGCTGCATCGGGCAATGCGTCCCTGCCAGGTGCGTGAAACCAGCGCCTCGGCCGCGCACGAACCTGACAGCAGGCCCGCGCACCGGTACAATCGACCTCTTTGCCGAAACGCTGGGAGTCCGAGAGACCGTGTCAGTTCTGCGCCTACCGCACCTGTCGGCCACGGCCGGCAAACAAACCTGGGGCAACCTCCCCGGAGCCTCCCTCAGCCTGGCCATCGCCGAGGCCGCCAGCAGCGCCAAGCGCTTCACCCTGCTGCTGACCGCCGACAGCCAGAGCGCGGACCGCCTCGAGCAGGAGCTGCGCTTCTTCGCGCCCGACCTGCCGGTGCTGCCGTTCCCCGACTGGGAGACCCTGCCCTACGACCTGTTCTCGCCGCACCAGGACATCATCTCCCAGCGCATCGCCAGCCTCTATCGGCTGCCCGAGCTGCAGCACGGCATCCTCGTGGTGCCGATCACCACGGCCCTGCATCGCCTGGCGCCGACCAGTTTCCTGCTCGGCAGCAGCCTGGTGCTGGACGTCGGCCAGACCCTCGACGTCGAGCAGATGCGCAGTCGCCTAGAAGCGAGCGGCTACCGCTGCGTCGACACCGTCTACGAGCATGGCGAGTTCGCCGTGCGCGGCGCGCTGATCGACCTGTTCCCCATGGGCAGCCGCCAGCCCTACCGCATCGACCTGTTCGACGACGAGATCGAGACGCTGCGCACCTTCGACCCGGAGACCCAGCGCTCGATCGACAAGGTCGACTCGGTGCGCCTGCTGCCGGCCCGTGAATTCCCCTTGCAGAAGGAAGCCGTAACCCGCTTCAAGGCACGCTTTCGCGAGCGTTTCGACGTCGACTTCCGGCGCAGCGCGATCTTCCAAGACCTGGCCAGCGGCATCATCCCGGCCGGCATCGAATACTACTTGCCGCTGTTCTTCGAAGAGAGTTCGACGCTGTTCGACTACCTGCCGGCCGACACCCAGGTGTTTTCCCTGCCTGGGGTCGAGCAGGCCGCCGAGCACTTCTGGAACGACGTTCGCGGCCGTTACGAAGACCGTCGTGGCGATCTGAGCCGACCATTGCTGCCGCCGGCCGAGCTGTTCCTGCCGGTGGAGGACTGCTTCGCCCGGCTCAAGCAATGGCCACGGGTGGTGGTCAGCGCCGACGACCTCGACAGCGGTGCCGGGCGCCAGCGCTTCCCGGCGCGCGTGCTGCCCAACCTGGCGATCGAAGCCAAGGCCAGCCAGCCGCTCGCCGCGCTGGCGGGCTTCCTCGAAGGGTTCGACGGGCGCGTGCTGTTCACGGCCGAATCGGCAGGCCGCCGCGAGGTGATGCTGGAGCTGCTCGAACGCCTCAAGCTGCGCCCGCGTACCGTCGACGGCTGGATGGACTTCGTCACCGGTGACGAGCGCTTGGCGATCACCATCGCGCCGCTGGAAGACGGCCTGCTGCTGGAGGACCCGGCCATCGCGCTAGTGGCCGAAAGCCCGCTGTTCGGTCAGCGCGTGATGCAGCGTCGCCGTCGCGAGAAGCGCGGCGAGGTGGCCAACGACGCGGTCATCAAGAACCTCACCGAGCTGCGCGAAGGCGCGCCGGTGGTGCACATCGACCACGGGGTCGGGCGCTACCTGGGCCTGGCCACCCTGGAGATCGACGGCCAGGCGGCAGAATTCCTCACCCTCGAATACGCCGAGAACGCCAAGCTGTACGTGCCGGTGGCCAACCTGCACCTGATCGCCCGCTACACCGGCAGCGACGATGCCCTGGCGCCGCTGCACCGCCTGGGCTCGGAGACCTGGCAGAAAGCCAAGCGCAAGGCCGCCGAGCAGGTGCGCGACGTGGCCGCCGAGCTGCTCGACATCTATGCCCGACGTGCGGCGCGCAAGGGCCATGCCTTCGCCGACCCGGCGGCCGACTATGCGACCTTCAGCGCCGGCTTCCCGTTCGAGGAGACCCCCGACCAGCAGAACGCCATCGAGGCGGTGCGCCTGGACATGCTCGCCGGCAAGCCGATGGACCGCCTGGTCTGTGGCGACGTCGGCTTCGGCAAGACCGAAGTGGCCATGCGCGCAGCGTTCATCGCCGTGCACAGCGGGCGTCAGGTGGCCGTGCTGGTGCCCACCACCCTGCTCGCCCAGCAGCACTACAACAGCTTCCGCGACCGTTTCGCCGACTGGCCGGTGACGGTCGAGGTGATGAGCCGCTTCAAGTCGGCCAAGGAAGTCTCGGCCGCCGCCGCGAGCCTGGCCGAAGGCAAGATCGACATCCTCATCGGCACCCACAAGCTGCTGCAGGACGACGTCACCTTCAAGGACCTGGGCCTGGTGATCATCGACGAGGAGCACCGTTTCGGCGTGCGCCAGAAGGAGCAGCTCAAGGCCCTGCGCAGCGAGGTGGACATCCTCACCCTGACCGCCACGCCGATCCCGCGGACCCTGAACATGGCCGTGGCCGGCATGCGCGACCTGTCGATCATCGCCACGCCCCCGGCGCGACGCCTGTCGGTGCGGACCTTCGTCATGGAGCAGAACAACAGCACGGTCAAAGAGGCGCTGCTGCGTGAACTGCTGCGCGGCGGCCAGGTGTACTACCTGCACAACGACGTCAAGACCATCGAGAAATGCGCCGCCGACCTGGCCGAACTGGTGCCCGAGGCGCGCATCGGCATCGGCCATGGGCAGATGCGCGAGCGTGAGCTCGAACAGGTGATGAGCGACTTCTACCACAAGCGCTTCAACGTGCTGGTGGCCTCGACCATCATCGAGACCGGCATCGACGTGCCCAGCGCCAACACCATCGTCATCGAGCGCGCCGACAAGTTCGGCCTGGCCCAGCTGCACCAGCTGCGTGGCCGCGTCGGGCGCAGTCACCACCAGGCCTATGCCTACCTGCTGACGCCGGCCCGCCAGGGCATCAGCGCCGACGCTGAAAAGCGCCTGGAGGCGATCGCCAACACCCAGGACCTGGGCGCAGGCTTCGTCCTGGCCACCAACGACCTGGAAATCCGCGGCGCTGGCGAACTGCTCGGCGAGGGCCAGAGCGGGCAGATCCAGGCGGTGGGCTTCACCCTGTACATGGAAATGCTCGAGCGTGCGGTCAAGGCCATCCGCAAGGGCACCCAGCCGAACCTGGAGCAACCGCTCGGCGGCGGCCCGGAGATCAACCTGCGCCTGCCCGCGCTGATCCCCGAAGACTACCTGCCCGACGTGCACGCCCGCCTGATCCTCTACAAGCGCATCGCCTCGGCCGCCGACGAAGAAGGCCTCAAGGACCTGCAAGTGGAGATGATCGACCGCTTCGGCCTGCTGCCCGAACCGACCAAGAACCTGATCCGCCTGACCGAGCTCAAGCTCAAGGCCGAAACGCTGGGCATCAAGAAGGTCGACGCCGGTCCCAATGGCGGCAAGATCGAGTTCGAGCCCGACACACCGGTTGAGCCGATCACGCTGATCAAGCTGATCCAGTCCCAACCCAAGCGGTACAAGCTCGAAGGCGCCACGCAGTTCCGCTTCATGGTCCCCATGGAGCGGCCGGACGAGCGCTTCAATACCCTGGAGGCGCTGTTCGAGCGCCTCACCCCGCAGCCTGCCTAAGGACGAGCCATGCGAACCTTGCGTCTTCTGATCCCGTTGCTGGCGCTCGTCGCCCCTGCCGCCTTTGGCGACACGCTGTACCGTGTGGAGATGGTCCTGTTGCGCCAGAACGGTGTTCCGGCCGTCACCAGCCCCTATGCCGCGTCGCACTGGAGCGCCGATGTGCTGCGCCTGGGCGAGCGCGACAGCCGGCCTACCACGCTGGATGAACGTATCGAGCCATTGGCGACCAACACCGATTACAGCATCCTGCTGCACCGCGCCTGGCAACAGCCGGTGGGTGCCGAGCCGGTGACCGTGGCCATCAGCGCCGGTGACGAACAGTTCGGACGCTTCCCCATCGAAGGTACCCTGTCGATCGCCCAGGCGCGCTTCGTCGAGGTGCAGGCGCGTGTGCGGGTCAACCAGCTGGACGGCAACGGCGGCGTGGTCCAGAGCGAGCTGTTCGAGCAGGACAACCGCACGGTCAAGCACAACCAGCTGATCTACCTCGACGGCGGGCACCTGGCCATGCTGCTGAAGATCGCCCCGGTCGGTGCCCGTACCGCACCCGCACCGGCCGAGCAGATGCTGGAGCCTTGAGGTGAGCGAAACCGACCTGCCGCACCGCTTGTTGAAGCATGACACCTGGCTCAGATCCTTCGACCGCGCGACCCTGGGCCGCGCTCGCAACTATGCATCACAAGGCCGGGTGAGGCTGATCCAGGTGCAGGCGCATCACGTCGAAGCCACCTGCGAGGGGTCCGCCGATCAGCGCTATAGGCAGTTCATCGAGATCTCGAGCGGCCGCGACTTCACCATCATGGGCGCCTGCTCGTGCCCGGTCGCCCTCAACTGCAAACACTGCGCCGCCGTGCTCTTCACCTTGCGCCAGGATGCCTTCCAGGGCACGCCTGTCGAACACGCCCCGACGCAGCTGTCACCGCGCCTCAATCACTGGCTGTCGACCTTCACCTCGGCCGATGCCGACCCGTCGGTGCGCGTCGACAAGAAAGGCCGCGCGCTGTTCTACCGTGTCGGGATGGACGAAGACGTGTGCGTGCTGCAGGTCTGCAAAGGGACGCGGACGAGTAACGGCGAACTGCAACTGGCACGCCAGGGCTCACTGGTCGACCTGCTCTATTACCCGCCCAAGTTCGTCACCGAGGACGATGCGCGGCTGCTGCGACTGATGGAAACCCAACGGGCCGAGCACCGCCACGCCGATGGCATCGTCCTTGACGGCAAATCCGGCGCCGAACTGCTCGAGTATGCACTGGCCACCGGACGCCTGCTGCATGACGAGCAGACCCAGACGCTGCAGGCCGGCCAGGAGCAGTCGGCGGAATTTCGCTGGGTGCGCCAGGACGACGGCAGCTACGCGGGCGCCTGGCACCCCATCGACGGTGCGTTCGACCACGTGCTGCCGCTCAATCCGCTGTACTACATCGACAGCGCGACCTCTCGAGTGGGCAAGCTGCGTCACGACTTCGACCCGTTCATCGCCAGCCAGCTGGCCCGCGCGCCCCGGGTGCCCGAGCACCTGATCGTGCCACTGAGCCTGCGCCTGAACGAGCTGAACCGGCAGGTGCCGACCCCGACCCAGGTCAAGACCGAACAGCTCGACGATATCAAGCCCATCCCCTACCTGGCGCTGGGCAGCGTCGAATTCAGCGCCTATGCGCCCAAGAGCGGGCGCATGCAGCGACAGATGCAGCACCGGGCCGCGCTGGCGTTTCTCTACGACGGCACGCGCGCCAGTGGCGACGCGAACCAGCCGCTGACGCGCATCAAAGGCGACGTCAGCCAGCGTATCCAGCGCCAGCCCGCCGAAGAAAAACGCCTGCGCCAAGTCCTCAAGACCCTGGGCTTCACGCCGGCCACCCGGCAGAGCAAGGCCCTGCCCGCGCAGGCGGGCGAGATGCTGCAACTGCCCGACGACGAGGCGTGGCTGCGTTTCGTGCGCGACGACCTGCCGGCCTTGCGCGAGGCCGGCTGGGAGGTGCACGCCCAACGCGACTTCGCCTTCGACCTGCGTCAGGTGCAGGACTGGTATGCCGACATCGACGAAGGCCAGGGCCGCGAGTGGTTCGACCTGGAGCTGGGGATCGTGGTCGATGGCGAACGCCACAGCCTGCTGCCGATCCTGCTGCACCTGCTGCGCAGCAACCCCGAACTGCTCCGCCCCCACGAGTTGGCCAGGCGCGGTGATGACGAGCACCTGCTGATCGACCTCAATCGCGCGCGCCATGACAGCCATCCGCCTTTGCGCGTCGCCCTGCCCTATGGGCGGATCAAGGCCGTGATGGGCACCCTGGCCGGACTGTACATGGACGACCCTGGCCATGGCCCGAGCATCCGCCTGGACCGCGCGGACGCCTCGCGGCTCGATGCGCTCGAGGATGTGCCGCTGCTATGGCAGGGCGGCGAAAAGACCCGCGCACTGGCCACCGGCCTGCGTCAGGCACGCGAACGGCAGGTACAGCCGCCGGACGGCCTGAACGCCACCCTGCGCCCCTATCAGCTGGAAGGGCTCAACTGGCTGCAGGCCCTGCGCGAACTCCAGATCGGCGGCATCCTGGGCGACGACATGGGGCTGGGCAAGACCCTGCAGACGCTGGCGCACCTGTTGCTGGACAAGCAGGCCGGACGCCTGACCGCGCCGGCGCTGGTGGTCCTGCCCACCAGCCTGATTCCCAACTGGCTGGACGAAGCACAGCGCTTCACGCCGCAGCTCAAGGTGCTGGCCGTGCACGGCTCGGCTCGAGCCAAGCTGTTCGACCAGTTGCGCGATCATGACATCGTCCTGACCACCTATGCCCTGCTGCCTCGCGACCTTGAACACTTCAAACCGCTGACATGGCACGCGCTGATCCTCGACGAAGCGCAGAACATCAAGAATGCCCGCAGCAAGGCCGCCCTGGCCGCGCGCGAACTGCACGCCGGGCAGCGCCTCTGCCTGACCGGCACGCCGATGGAAAACAACCTGGGCGAGCTGTGGTCGATCTTCCACTTGCTCATGCCAGGCTGGCTGGGTGACCAGAAGCACTTCAACCAGGCCTATCGCAACCCGATCGAAAAGCATGGCGACAACGAGCGCCTGGCACACCTGGTGGCGCGGCTACGCCCGTTCCTGTTGCGACGCACCAAGGAACAGGTGGCCCGCGAACTGCCCCCCAAGACCGAGATGGTGCATTGGGTCGAGCTCAGCGACGCCCAACGCGACACCTACGAAACCGTGCGCGTGGCCATGGACAAGAAAGTCCGCGACGAGGTCTCGCGCAAAGGGGCAGCGCGCAGCCAGATCGTGATCCTCGACGCGCTGCTCAAGCTGCGCCAGGTGTGCTGCGACCTGCGCCTGGTCAAGGGCCTCGAGGCACCGGCCAACCAGGCCGACAAGGGCAAGCTGGGCAGCCTCTTGCAGGTGCTGGAAGAATTGCTGGGCGAAGGGCGACGGGTGCTGGTGTTTTCGCAGTTCACCTCGATGCTGGCGTTGATCGAGCAGGAGCTGATCGAGCGGCAGGTGCGCTACACCGTGCTGACGGGCGACACCCGGGATCGGCGCACGCCGGTACGCCTGTTCCAGGAGGGAGAGCGTGACGTGTTCCTGATCAGCCTCAAAGCCGGTGGGACAGGCTTGAACCTGACGGCGGCCGACACGGTGATCCACTACGACCCCTGGTGGAACCCGGCCAGCGAGCACCAGGCGACCGATCGTGCGTACAGGATCGGCCAGGACAAGCCGGTCTTCGTCTACAAGATGATCACGCGCGGTACCGTCGAAGAGAAGATCCATGCGCTCCAGCAGGAAAAGGCCGCCCTGGCCAACAGCCTGCTCGAGGGTGGCGAAGCCAGCCAGTGGAAGCTGGGCGACGACGACATCGACGCCCTGTTCGCCCCATTGCCCAAGGCACGCTAGGCGCCGGACAACCGTATCGGTTCGGCAAGGGATGCAGCCTGTGAGAGCGGGCTTGCCTGAGGTGCAGCCAGCGCCTGACAGGGCCCTATCGCTGGCAAGCCAGCTCCCACCCAGACCTCGGCAGCCTGTCGTTGTGGACATGGCTGCGCAAGCAGCCTGTGGAAGCAACTGTCTTTTTCTACTCGGTACACGCCCGACCGCATGGGCTCACGGATGGGCCCTACGGGCCCAATCGCGGCACAGGGGCCGCTCCTACACCCGTAGTGACATCGCAGTGGTGCAGGCAATCGCGGTACTGTGGGGCTTGCCCGCGATGCAGGCGGCACCTACACCCGTAGTGACATCGCGGCGGTGCAGGCGATCGCGGTACTGTGGGAGCGGGCTTGCCCGCGATGCAGGCGGCACCTGGCGGCGCCCTATCGCTGGCAAGCCAACTACCGGGCTCAGAGCGGGAACACTTCATCCAGCAGGTTGTACATGGCGCGGAACGCCCGTGCCGAGGTGCGGGGATCGTACTGGGTCTTGCCGGGCACGTTGGCCTGCGGGTCGGTGAACGAATGCACCGCGCCGCCATAGCTGACCAGCTGCCAATCGACATGGGCGGCGCTCATTTCCTGCTCGAACGCCGGCAGCTGCTCCTTGGGAACCAGCGGATCGTCCGCCCCATGCAGCACCAGCACAGAACCCTTGATGCGTCGGGCGTCGGCAGGATCTGGCGTGTCCAGCGTCCCGTGGAAGGATACCGCTGCCTTGAGCTCGGCACCGGCACGCGCCAGCTCCAACACACAGCAACCACCGAAGCAGAAGCCGAACGCAGCGACCTGCCCTGGCTCCAGCACGGCCTGGGACTGCCCGAGCAGTTGCGCCAGCGCAGCCTCCATGCGCGCGCGCAACTCGGCGCGGTCGTCCTTCAAGGGCATCATGGCCGCGGCCGCCTCATCGGCGTTCGAGGGCCGCACCGATTGCCCATACAGGTCGGCGATCAAGACCACATAGCCCTGCTCGGCGACCTCCCGGGCGATGCGTTCGGCGCCTTCGCCGATGCCCATCCAGTTCGGCGCCATGATCAGTGCCGGACGGGGCACGCCATCCTGCTCGTAGGCCAGACGGCTTTCGTAGGCCTGGCCGGCGACGTGGTACTTCAGCGATTCGACGATTACCTTGCTCATTGCATTCTCCTGGTCCATGAAAAAGGCCCGCCGGGGCAACGCGCTACGCGTCACCCCAGCGGGCCTCTTGTACGTCAGACGTCAATTCAAGCAGACAGCTCGACCAGCAGCTTGTTCAGACGGCGCACGTAAGCGGCCGGATCCTTCAGGCTGTCGCCCGCGGCCAGGGCAGCCTGGTCGAAGAGGATGTGCGACAGCTCGGCGAAGCGGTCCTCGCTCTGCTCGTGATCGAGCTTCTCGATCAGCGGGTGGGTCGGGTTGAACTCGAAGATCGGCTTGGATTCCGGCACTTTCTGCCCGCTGGCTTCGAGGATCTGGCGCATCTGCAGGCCCAGGTCCTGTTCGCCGATGGCCAGGATCGCTGGCGAGTCGGTCAGACGGTGCGAGACGCGGACTTCGGCGACGCTGTCACCCAGTGCGCCCTTGAGACGCTCGACCAGCCCTTCCTTGTCCTTGGCGACTTCTTCCTGGGCTTTCTTGTCTTCCTCGGAGTCCAGCTGACCCAGGTCCAGGTCGCCACGGGCCACATCGACGAACGACTTGCCGTCGAACTCGCTCAGGTAGCTCATCAGCCACTCGTCGATACGGTCGGTCAGCAGCAGCACTTCGATGCCTTTCTTGCGGAAGACTTCCAGGTGCGGGCTGTTCTTGACCTGTGCGTAGGACTCGCCGGTGAGGTAGTAGAGCTTGTCCTGACCGTCCTTGGCGCGGGCCAGGTAGTCGGCCAGGGAGACGCTCTGCTCGCCGCTGTCGTCGTGGGTCGAGGCGAAGCGCAGCAGGCCGGCGATCTTCTCCTTGTTGGCGAAGTCCTCGGCAGGGCCTTCCTTGAGGACCTGGCCGAAGTTCTTCCAGAAGCCCTTGTACTGCTCGGGTTCGTTCTTGGCCAATTTTTCCAGCATGTCCAGCACACGCTTGGTCAGCGCCGACTTCATCGAATCGATGATCGGGTCTTTTTGCAGGATTTCACGCGAGACGTTCAGCGACAGGTCGTTGGAGTCGACCACGCCCTTGATGAAGCGCAGGTACAGCGGCAGGAAGGACTCTGCCTGATCCATGATGAACACACGCTGCACGTACAGCTTCAGGCCACGCGGCGCTTCACGCTGGTACAGGTCGAACGGTGCACGGGCCGGTACGTAGAGCAGCGAGTTGTACTCGAGCTTGCCCTCGACCTTGTTGTGGCTCCAGGCCAGCGGGTTTTCGAAATCGTGGCCGATGTGCTTGTAGAACTCCTGGTATTCCTCGTCCTTGATCTCGGTACGCGGACGGGTCCACAGGGCGCTGGCACGGTTGACGGTTTCCCATTCCTGGGCCGGCTGCTCCTCGCCTTCGGCCGCCTCGGCCTGCTCCTTGGGCAGCTCGATCGGCAGTGCGATGTGATCGGAGTACTTCTTGATCACGTTGCGCAGACGCCAGCCATCGGCGAACTCCTGCTCGTCCTTCTTCAGGTGCAGGACGATGCGGGTGCCGCGCTCGGGCTTGTCGATGGTAGCGACTTCGAACTCGCCCTCACCCTTGGAGGACCAGTGCACGCCCTCGGAGGCCGACGTACCGGCGCGACGGGTGTAGACGTCGACCTGGTCGGCGACGATGAACGCGGAGTAGAAGCCCACACCAAACTGACCGATCAGGTGCGAGTCCTTCTTCTGGTCACCGGTCAGGTTCTTCATGAAGTCGGCGGTGCCGGACTTGGCGATGGTGCCCAGGTGCGCGATGACGTCATCGCGGTTCATGCCGATGCCATTGTCTTCCAGGGTGACCGTGCCGGCTTCCTTGTCGAAGCTGACGCGGATCTTCAGTTCCGAGCCGTCCTCGAGCAGTTCCGGCTTGGCCAGGGCTTCGAAGCGCAGCTTGTCGGCGGCGTCCGAGGCGTTGGAGATCAGTTCCCGCAGGAAGATTTCCTTGTTCGAGTACAAGGAATGGATCATGAGGTGCAGCAGCTGCTTCACCTCGGTCTGGAAGCCCAGGGTTTCTTTTTGAGTATCCACACTCATGGTCTTCAAACTCCGATCAATGGCAGATGGCGCCACACGCGAAGGACGCGTGATGGGCGTGATGACTTCCAGATGGGGGCAGGCGAACGCTTTTCAAGTGCCGGGGCTATCAAGGTGCGAAACCGATCGACCTCACCCTGCGTCACAGGCCACACAGGCCGGGTCAAAAGGAACAGGAAACGGTCGATTAGATATCTTTCGACACCGTGGAACTAATGCCACAGGCCCAAGCTCGAAGGAACAACTCACTTATTCAACAAGGAGAAACACCCATGCGTAAACCTTTTGCTTTTGCTCTGATGCTGGCTGCTGCCATGGGCCTGGCCGCGTGCGATAAGGCAAGCGAAAACAAGGCGCAGGACGCTCAAGAGCACCGTGAAAATGCTCAAGAGAAAATGAACGATGCCCAGGACAAAGTGAACGACGCTGCCGAAGAAAACGCCGAAGCCGCCAAAGACCAGGCCGAAGCCAACCGCAAGGCCGCTCAGGAAGCTTCGCCGAACACCACCGCTCCGGTGACTGCTCCGGCCGAGCCTGCTCGTCAGTAAGACGACACGCCGTTCAAGAAAACCCGACGCTGTCGGGTTTTTTTATGGGCGCGCTTTACCCTCCTCCGTATCGCTTACTGCGCGTTCGGTTCTTTGCCAGGCTCTGAAAGACGCATCTCCGTTGGGGTAAACACCATCACCGACAGGACGTCCGAGTGGAACTCGCGTCGGTACAGGATGAAGACCACGCCCATGCTCATCGCCATGAACAACCAAGGGCTGATGAACCAGCTCAACATCACCATGCCGAAGTAATACGAGCGCAGGCCAAAGTTGAACTGGTTGGCCGCCATCGACAACACGCGCGCGGCCCTTTTGGCAAACGCCTGGCGTTCGAGGTCGCTGACATTGCGTTCGCTGATCATCGGCGCCGACCCGACCAGGGTGGCGGCGAAGTTGTACTGGCGCATGCACCAGCTGAAGGTGAAGAAGGCATAGACGAACACCGTGGCCAGGCACAACAGCTTGAGCTCGGACACCCCTTGCGAGGTCGGCTGCACGAATGGCAGGTCGGCCAGTAGCGACAGCGCACGATCGGACGCGCCAAGCACGGTCAGGATACCGGCCAGGATGATCAAGGTGCTGGAAGCGAAGAACGAGGCGTTGCGCTCCAGGTTGCCGATCACGCTGGCGTCGGCGATGCGGTTCTCGCGCAGCAGCATGCGGCGCATCCAGTCATGCCGGTACAGGTGCAGGACACTGGCCAGGCAGGCCGTGTCACGGGCCTTCCAGCTGGCATAGCGGGTATAGCCGGCCCAGCAGGCGATGAACCAGCAGGCGGCGAGCAGGTTGGCCAGATTGTTGTTCAGGTAGTCCATGGCGTTCTCGTGCGTGTTCGGTGCAGGGGAATGACGTCGGCATTCGACAGCGTGAAGGGCGTGAACGACACCCCGATGGGCATAAAAAAACCCCGTCTCTGCACGAGACGGGGTTGGATCGGGTTACCGAAGGACGCGACAGGGCTTGTGGCCAGCGCCATTCGGGTTATCCATCAGGCCAGCACGTGGCGGGGCTTGCCGAGCATCAGGTCGATGACGAACACCACGGCGAGCGTCGCCACCGACGGTACGAGCCAGGCCAGGTTCTGTTCGCTCAGCGGCAGCTGGTTCACGACCTCCGGCAGGTAGTCCTTCAGGCCGGTGCCCTTGAGCGCATCGATCAGACCGAAGATCAGCGAGACCAGCATGACCGGGCCGAAGATGCGCGCCGGCGACTTGAACAGGCCTTTGCAGAAGCTCAATGCCACCACCACGATGCACGGCGGGTAGATGGCCGTCAGCACCGGGACCGAGAACAGGATCAGCTTGGTCAGGCCCAGGTTCGACACCAGCAGCGAGAAGCCTGCCAGGATCACCACCAGGGCGCGGTAGGACAACGGCAGGACCTGGCTGAAGTACTCGGCGCAGGCACAGGTCAGACCCACGGCCGTGACCAGGCACGCCAGGGCGATCAGCACCGCCAGGAAACCACTGCCCAGCGACCCGAAGGTGTGCTGCACGTAGGCATGCAGGACGGCTGCGCCGTTGCTGGCACCGGCGGCAATCGCGTGGCTGTCCGAGCCCAGGCGGAACAGGCTGACATAGACCAGCGCCAGACCGACGCCGGCGATCAGGCCGGCGATGATGGCGTAGCGCGTGATCAGCTTGGGCGACTCGACACCGCGCGAGCGAATCGCGTTGACGATGACGATACCGAAGACCAACGCACCCAAGGTGTCCATGGTCAGGTAGCCGTTGATGAAGCCATTGGAGAACGGCGCCGCCACGTATTCCGGCTGGGCCTCGCCGACGCTGCCTGCCGGCAGCATGAAGGCCGCGATGCCCAGGGCCGCCAGGGCGACGATCTTCAGGGGCGCGAGGAAGCGGCCCACGGTATCGAGCAGCTTGCCCGGGTACATGGACACGGCCAGCACGATCAGGAAGTAGACCAGGCTGTAGATGAACAACGCCGTCGGGCTTTCACCGGTCAGCGGCGCGATGCCTACCTCGAAGGACACGGTCGCGGTGCGCGGGGTAGCGAACAGCGGCCCGACCGACAGGTAGCACACGGCCGCCAGCAGTCCACCGAAGAACTTGCCGATCGGGCTGCTCAGGGCATCCATGCCACCACCGACCTTGGCCAGGGCGATGACCGTGACGACCGGCAGGCCGACAGCGGTGACCAGGAAGCCAAGCGCCGCCATCCACACATTCGGACCGGCCTGCAGGCCGACGATGGGTGGAAAGATGATGTTGCCCGCACCGACGAAAAGCGCGAACGTCATGAAACCAAGTGCCAGGATGTCCTGGCCTTTTAAGACTTTCATCGAAAGAAGTACCACACTGCTGAAATCGGGGTTCGAGAGGGGAATTCCCATGGGATAGCGGGAATGCTGCCCGGCTTGGTTGAGCCAGACCCGTTTAGCGTGTCGTCCCCTTTTGGGAGACGGGCACAGAGTGGCGCGTAGGGTACCGAATTTACCGGCTGAACGCACTGAAACAGTGACAGGAAGCGCGGTTTGGGGAGCCTTTGCCTTCTGTGCAGATGACAATGGGCACCATTATCGGGCGTTTGTCGGCGGTGTCTGTCGGAAAATTCCTATCATGGCGATAGAGGTGGGCTTACAGGCTCGCCCAAACGCAAAAGGCCACCCGAAGGTGGCCTCTCGACTGCGTGGGGGTGCTGTTTATTGCTTGGCTTGCCAGCCAGTCAGCTCGGCCAGGGCCTTGCCGATGTCGGCCAGCGAACGGACGGTTTTCACACCGGCGTCCTGCAGGGCGGCGAACTTCTCGTCGGCAGTACCTTTGCCGCCGGAGATGATCGCACCCGCGTGGCCCATGCGCTTGCCGGCAGGTGCAGTCACACCGGCAATGTAGGACACGACTGGCTTGGTCACGTGGGCCTTGATGTAGGCCGCCGCTTCTTCTTCGGCCGAACCGCCGATCTCACCGATCATGACGATCGCTTCGGTCTTCGGGTCTTCCTGGAACAGCTTCAGGATGTCGATGAAGTTCGAGCCTGGGATCGGGTCACCGCCGATGCCGACGCAGGTCGACTGGCCGAAGCCGGCGTCGGTGGTCTGCTTGACGGCTTCGTAGGTCAGGGTGCCGGAACGCGACACGATACCGACCTTGCCTGGCAAGTGGATGTGACCTGGCATGATGCCGATCTTGCACTCGCCCGGGGTGATGACGCCTGGGCAGTTCGGGCCGATCAGGGTCACGCCCAGTTCGTCGCATTTGACCTTGGCGTCCAGCATGTCCAGGGTCGGGATGCCTTCGGTGATGCAGACGATCAGCTTGATGCCGCCCAGGGCCGCTTCCAGGATCGAGTCCTTGCAGAACGGAGCCGGTACGTAGATGACCGAAGCGTCGGCGCCCGTGGCTTCGACGGCTTCTTTCACGGTGTTGAACACCGGCAGGCCCAGGTGAGTGGTGCCGCCCTTGCCCGGGGTCACGCCGCCGACCATCTGGGTGCCGTAGGCGATGGCCTGTTCGGAGTGGAAGGTGCCCTGCGAGCCGGTGAAGCCCTGGCAGATGACCTTGGTGTCTTTATTGATCAGGACGCTCATTACTTGCCCTCCGCAGCTTTGACAACTTGTTGAGCAGCGTCGGTCAGGCTGGTTGCAGCAATGATGTTCAAACCGCTTTCTGCCAGTACTTTAGCGCC
>Ga0308168_1002300_pt1 | contig 15930 bp, 18 predicted proteins | sample PhyCR2_FD_202133 | JGI IMG/M metagenome (GOLD analysis project Ga0308168, IMG submission 202133) | Phyllosphere microbial communities from UC Gill Tract Community Farm, Albany, California, United States - DLSLRC.R2 | ecosystem: Host-associated > Plants > Phyllosphere > Unclassified | place: USA... | reverse complement strand
CCGCGAGAACAAGAAGGCGCGCTCGGGCGACAAGGACGCCGCCAAGCTGGTCGCCCTGTGCGAACGCATGCTGCCGCACCTGAACGAAGGCCAGCCGGTGCGCACCCTCGGCCTGGACGCCGACGAGATGGCGATGATTCGCGAACTGCACCTGATCACGGCCAAGCCGGCCATGTACGTGGCCAACGTCTCCGACACCGGTTTCACGAACAACCCGCTGCTGGACCAGCTGACCGAATTCGCGAAGAAGCAGAACGCGCCGATCGTCGCGATCAGCGCCGCCATCGAATCGGAAATCGCCGACCTGGACGATGCGGATAAAGTCGCCTTCCTGTCCGACATGGGCATGGAAGAGCCGGGCCTGGACCGCCTGATCCGCGCCGCTTATAAACTGCTCGGCCTGCAGACCTACTTCACCGCCGGCGTGAAGGAAGTGCGCGCCTGGACCGTGAAAGTCGGCGCCACCGCCCCGCAGGCGGCCGGCGTGATCCACACCGACTTCGAACGCGGCTTCATCCGCGCGCAGACCATTGCGTACGATGACTACATCGCCTACAAGGGCGAGGCGGGCGCCAAGGAAGCGGGCAAGATGCGGGCAGAGGGCAAGGAATACATCGTCAAGGATGGGGATGTGCTGAACTTCCTGTTCAACGTCTGAGTCGTCAATAACATTTCTGGGGATTTCACAGCATTTCCGAAATCATCCGAATTGCCTCGTTCGCCCTCTGAGAAGAGGGCGTTTTCATTTCTGGAGATTTCAAAGGATTGCTCCGCCGTGCACGAAAAAAGTGGATATGGTGGTGTATATGAATTTAGACACGTCGGAAAAAGTGTATATGATGAGCATCTCCTAACTCTTGCTCACCGGTACATTACACATGCTGACGGATGCCCACTGCCGAGCCGCAAAGCCGAAAGACAAACTCTACCGCATCAATGATCACCGAGGCTTGTACCTGGAAATCAAGCCTAACGGTGTCAAGGCTTGGCGCTACCGTTTCAAGTTCGCAGAGAAGGCATCTTGGTATGCGCTGGGCGACTACCCAAGCGTGAGTCTTTCGGACGCGAGAGAGAAATGTAACGAAGCGCGGAAGTTGGTGAAGCAGGGTATCAACCCTGTCCAAAATCGCCAGATCGAGCGCATCAAGCGCGAGCAGGATGCCGAAAACACGTTTGAGGTCATCGCCAAAGAGTGGCTGGCGTTGAAGAGTTGGGAGCCAGTGACCAAGGCGCGTCGTCTTGATATGCTGGAGCGCGTAGTCTTTCCTGCTATCGGCAAGCTGCCCGTCCGCCAAATCACTTCAGCGCATGTCCTAAGTATCCTCACCAAGACAGTGAACCGTGGTGCACCGACCGTTGCGGCAGAGGCGAAACGGACGATGTCGGCGGTGTTCGAATTGGCCGTGGCGACTTTACGCGCCGATACTGACCCAGTATGGCCCGTGCGAAAATCACTGCCTCCGAACAAAACACAGCACAAGCGAGCGCTGTCGGCCACAGAGGTTGGGAAGCTGCTTGCTGACTTTGATTCCCACGGTGGAAATTTTCAAACGATTTATGCGTTCCGGCTGATGTGGCTGACGCTTACGCGCGCAAATGAGACCGTGCAGGCAGAGTGGCCGGAGTTTGACCTTGAGCGAAAGATTTGGACCATTCCCAAAGAGCGGATGAAGGCGCGTCGAGAACACGTCCTGCCGCTACCGCCTCAAGCCGTGAAGCTGCTTGAGGCGCTGAAGCCGATCACAGGCCATAGAAGGCACGTGTTCCCGAATCGCGATGACGGTGATAGACCAATGGCTGACGCAGCGCTGAGACAAGCGCTAAAAAAGCTGGGCTGGGCGACCAAATACAGTCCACATGGCACTCGCACCACGGGAAGCACGCGGCTTAACGAGCTTGGCTATCGTGCGGATGCTATCGAGGCACAACTTGCGCACGCGGAGCCCAATTCGGTAAGGCGTGCCTACAACCACGCCACCTACATGGATGAGCGTCGCGAAATGATGCAAGCCTGGGCAGACAAGCTGGATCAGTGGAAAGCGGAGGCATCGAATGCTGAAATCAAGCAGTAAGGAGGACCGCACGATTTTTCGTGAGTCCCTGGTGAACACCATTCGGAATGGTCCTGTGCTTGAGCTCAGCAGCGTTGAACAAATGCAATTCATTGAGCAGCTTTCGCAAAGTTGGATCGTCACCCCGGACGCGCCGGATTCTGATCGCATCCGAAGCCTCAAGAAGGTCGCCTCTGATTCCCGACGCCTAAAACAAGCTCTGGTCCGGTTGAGCAACGCAGACGTTGCGTTGTTAGATGACGGGTTTCAGCACGCGGTTTCGCTGCCTTCCCGAATCGCAATACTGGAAGAAACTGCTGCGAGTGCTGAATCTGCGGCAGCGTCAATTCATGGGAGGCAGCGTGCCATACAACAGCTACAACAGGGGTATGCTGGCTCAAGGCTGATTAAGGTGCTGGAGCTTCATGGCGTTCCTTGTTCGACTCGCAACGATCACGAGAGGCGCCCCGTTGAAGCCGACCAAGGTCATGGCTCGGCGAAGCGGAAGCGAAATTACGACTATCTTCCGAATCTGGACTGTGGAGCGACGCTGGCGATGCGCTGCGCGATGCTCGCGATGTTCGATGCTGGCGTTGTTGAATTGGACTGGAGTGCGACTGTTGCAGCGATCAAAGCCGGAGTTCGATTCCAAAAAGCGTTGGGTGCGTGTGATCAACATATCAGGAAAACGCGCTTTGCCCTTCTACGGGGATTTGCAGAACAACGCAGGTCGATTCAGGACACTATGGCGATCCCGGTTGAAGTGTTTTCCGAGGCCAGCGACAGCGACTTTAACCGACCCCACTGATCGCGTTGCCCCCACCCCGGTCTGCTTCCTTCCAAACTGCCCCTGCCGTTCTGCTGACCGGCTGCGCACGGCGGCTCGCCTGCTGGCTTGTTCGCCGACGTTCTGGTGGATATCGAATCCAAAACCAAAAGCCCTGTGGCCATATTTGGACACATACACATCGCTGACATCAGCATGCTTACATTGAAAATCGTAGCATAGAGCATTATTTTTGCGTATGGTTTCAAGCATACGCAATAAACAAAAGGCTAGCAGAGGATGCAATTCAAGATCGTCCGGCACCGCGACCAACAAGGCATCTACCACGAGGGCAGCACGGTCCAGTGCCTACGCCGTATGCGCGAGGTGTCACCTGAGTTCCCTGAAGGGAAAAACGTACAGCGTGTGGTCGCAAAGTTCGACCGAGTGGCACGAGAGCTACCAGCTGATGTCGTCAGCATCCTCACACCCGAAGAACGCGAAGAGTGGGCGGTCTGGCGCGAAAAGCAGGATGAGGCTCATCTGCAATCGGTAGCCCAGTACGAACTGGACACTCTGGCTGAGAGCGTGCGCGTGGCCCGGATGGGGCTGAGCAATGGCTACGCCACAACAACGATGGAAAGCGCCGTCAGCATCCGCAAGGAAGTCCGCGCATTGCTGCGCGTCCTCACCGAGCAAGGTCTGATGCCAGAACCCGTGCGCGGCCGCCCCGAGAAGGACGAAGAGAGTGAAATCGAATGGCTCCCCAACTTCGCCACGCTGGGCACCCCTGAATTCGAGTCCTACCAGCGGCTGCTCGAACAGCACGCACGCCGGAAGGCTGATCCCAAGACTGTGGGCATCAGGGAGGAAAACGCCATTACAGGGCAGTCATCTTGATTATCCGGTAGCTGGAACGACGGGGCGCCTGGGCAGGCCTCTGAGCCGCACCAGCCGTCATTTCGCCCGCTGCATGGCATCAGCTAGGGCGAGACGAAGGGGCTCCAGCAAATGCTCGATGGTGTCCTCAGAACTAAGCGCCGCAGACCCACCTGACGAAAGCACCACCGTCCCTCTGTGAGGGCTGGACAGTCGAAGCTGGATCTTCTCCATCGCGAACTTCCTGTCCTGGGTAAGCGCGGCGCAGGCGGCACGCACGTCCCGATCACCCTTGATGACCAACTTCGCGACGATGACCACCTCGATCTCCAAAGCACCGATTTGGAGAGAATCCACGACCGATGAAACTCCGCCAACGTTTTGGAGCACAGCCGACCAGGACAAGACATCGACCACCGCAGGTGTTATTGCAACCTCAAAATCTACTGCCTCGGACAGCCTATTCATCAGTGCCTGGACATTGCGCGGTGGGTCGATTAGCTCCAGACCAGGTGCCGCTGAAGAAGCCCTAAACAGCGTTTGGCGGAACCCAACTCGTTCAAAGGTTAGCTCCTTTTCAAAGGATCAATAACGACATCGGTGTATTCGACCCGTTTCACCCAGAAGACTCGCATCCGGTTGGCCTTGGATGTACCCTGCGTCTGGTAGCGTTCTGCGTCGATCTCCACGCGGAACTCGTCAAAGAATTCACCGAATGTGCGATCCTTGAAGTTCAAGACGTAGCCGCTGCTCATGCCTAGCAGCCGCTCCAGCTTTCGTCGGTCGCTCCCCGTGAGATCAGACATGCCGCACCTCTCAGACTTTGTATTTGAACCAAGCGAGCGCGGCTATTCCCCCAAGCAGCAAGCTGGCAAAGACCGTCTGGGAAGTAAGCGTCGTCTCAGCACCGTATAGACACGCGACAGCTTCAGACGCAAAGTAGTCCCCACCATTTTTAGTGGGGACTATCTTGGTAGGTGAAGCAGAACAAAAGAAGCGCCGACGCAGTACGAACTACCCATTGGAGTTCAAGCGGCAGCTGGCGCAGCAAGCTTGCGACGAGTCGGTGTCGGTAGCCCAGCTGGCGCTGCAGCACGGGCTGAACACGAACATGCTGTTTCGCTGGCGGCGCCAACTGCGTGCCGGCTTGCTCGACACGGCGACGCAGTTTCTACCAGTGGCACTGGAAGCCGGGCCGAAAGACCGGGCCAGCGTCGAGGCCGACGGCGCCAGCAGGATCGAGATCCAGTTGGGTCAGGCCAAGGTCTGCATCCATGGCGCGCCCGATCCAGCCACGCTGGCGCTGGTCCTGCAGGGGTTGCGTCCGTGATCGGCCTGCCCGCTGGCACCCGCATCTGGCTGGCAGCCGGCGTGACCGACATGCGCTCGGGCTTCAACGGCCTGGCGGCGAAAGTGGAGACGGCTTTGAAGGAAGACCCGTACAGTGGCCACGTGTTTGTATTCCGCGGCCGGCGCGGCGATCTGGTCAAGGTGCTGTGGTGGACCGGCGACGGGCTGTGCCTGCTGTGCAAACGGCTCGAGCGTGGCCGCTTCGTCTGGCCCCAGGCCAGCGATGGCACGGTGACGCTGACACAGGCCCAGCTCTCGATGCTATTGGAAGGAATCGACTGGCGCCGGCCCGAGCGCACATGGCGGCCGCAGTCGGCCTTGTAAACGTGACACACTCCGCGTAAACTAGGTCACATGCGTGATGCCGCTCACCTGCCCAATGATATCGCCGCCTTGAAGGCGATGCTGCTGGCCAGCGAAGCGCGCGTGGCGCACCTGTCCGCTGAATTATCGACCCGCACCGCCGAGATCGAGCACCTCAAGCTGGTGCTGGCCAAACTGCGGCGCATGCAATTCGGCCGCCGCTCCGAGAAGCTCGACCTGCAAATCGAGCAGCTGGAACTCAAGCTCGAAGACCTGGAGACCGAAGCGGCGGTGGCAGAAGCACAGGCGCCGGTAGAGATGGCGCCGCGCAGGAAGGCCGAGCGCAAGCCGCTGCCGCCGCACCTGCCGCGCGAAGACCGCGTACTGCTTCCATCCAGTGAAGCTTGCCCGGATTGCGGCGGCAAACTCAAGACCTTGGGCGAAGACGTGTCGGAACAGCTGGAGTATGTGCCGGCGAGTTTCCGCGTCATCCGTCATGTGCGTCCCAAGCTGGCGTGCGGCTGCTGTGATCGAATCGTGCAGGCGCCTGCGGCCAGCCGTCCTATCGAACGCGGCCTGCCTGGCCCCGGCCTGCTGGCACACGTGCTGGTGGCGAAGTACGCAGACCATGTGCCCCTGTACCGCCAGAGCGTGATCTATGCGCGCGAGGGCGTGGAACTGGAGCGCTCCCTGCTGGCCAGCTGGGTGGGCGCGGCCAGCTCGCTGCTGCGGCCCTTGGCCGAGGCGCTGCGCTGCCACGTCTTCGCCGCTACCAAGCTGCACGCCGATGACACGCCGCTGCCTGTACTGGCACCGGGCAACGGCAAGACGCGCACGGCGCGCCTGTGGACTTATGTGCGCGATGACCGCGCCAGCGGCGCCACCGAGCCGCCCGCCGTGTGGTTTGCGTACTCGCCGGACCGCAAGGGAGAACATCCGCAAAGGCACCTGGCCGGCTTTACTGGCGTGCTGCAGGCCGATGCGTATGCCGGCTTCAACGCCATCTACGACAGCGGACGTGTCGTCGAAGCGGCGTGCTGGGCACACGCGCGCCGCAAGTTTTATGACCTGCACGTCGTGCGGCCGTCGGCCTTGACCGCCGAGACGTTGCGCCGCATCGGCGAGCTGTACGCCATCGAAGAAGCCATCCGCGGCAAGCCACCGGACGAGCGCCTCACCGTACGGCAGGCGCGGGCCAGGCCGCTACTCGACGACCTGGAACGCTGGCTGCACGCCACGCTCGCCACGCTATCGCGCAAGTCGGACACGGCGGCGGCCATTCTGTACGCACTCAAGCTGTGGCCAGCCCTGACCCGGTATGCCGAGGACGGACGCATCGAGATCGACAACTCGGCCGCTGAGCGGGCGCTGCGCGGCGTTGCGCTGGGCCGGCGCAACTTCCTGTTTGCCGGCGCCGACAGCGGCGGCGAGCGCGCCGCCGCGATATATGGCTTGATCGGTACTGCCAAGCTCAATGGCATCGACCCTGAAGCCTGGCTGCGGCATGTGCTGGAGCACATCGCCGAGCATCCCGTCAACCAAGTGCACGACTTCCTGCCCTGGAATCTGGCTGATACACTGGCAGCCACTCCCGTCACCTGAGCCGCGCGCCACGCCGAGCGGCTCAATCATCTCTTCTCCCGCTCATGGCAAAACCAGCTCAGATCCTCACCCTCCACGTCAGCATCGATGATGTTGCGCCACCCGTCTGGCGCCGCGTCCAAGTCGATGGCGACATCACGCTACGTAACCTGCACCACATCCTGCAGGCGTCATTCGGCTGGACCTCGTCGCATCTACATCAATTTGATATCGAAGACGATACCTACGCCATGCTCGATAACGAGTATGTGCTTGACCTGATTGAGGCGCCAGGCCAGGGCCCGCTGGACGACCGCAAGGCCAAACTGGGGCGCCTCGTCTATCAGGGCCAGCGATTCATCTATCTGTACGACTTTGGCGATTCGTGGACGCACACCATCCACGTTGAAAGCATCACCGAAGGGCCCGAAAAATTGGGGTATGCCACCGTGATCGACGGCTCCTGCGCTTGCCCGCCAGAAGACGTCGGCGGTCCGCCTGGCTATATCGACTTCCTCGACACTATCGAGCGCAGGCCCCGCAGCCAGGAGGCGCGTGAAATGCTTGACTGGGCTGGGGGTGAGTTCGATGCCAACGTGTTTGACAAGCGTGCAGCCAACGCGGCCTTGTTACGGATGGCCTCGAACGGATGGGGAAAGAAATAGATTTCAAGACGGCCTTGGGACCACGCTTACTCTGGGAATACCGCCACCACAATTGCCGCAAGGCCCACCGAACGGGCCTTGCCTCGGCCCGTTGAAGCTCACCGCGCAAGTTCTCGATTGCGCGCTCGCGCTGGCTAAGTTCAAACTTCATGCGGTCGTGGTCGTAGATCACCTCACCGATGAATTCACGCACGTCTCGCTCTCGGATATTGGCCTTCCACGTCTCAACCGGCGTTAGGGCACGGGCGTCCATCGGGAGAGACAAGCCTTCGCGGTGCTCAGGGTCGCGATAGGCGAACACCAGGCCGAATTGCTCATAGAAGCGATTGCGCCGAGCCTTGTTCTCACCATGAGACTGCCCTTCAAGCAGCTCGACCGAACGCACCGTGGCATCGGGCCATTGCCGAGCCCAAGTCACGACCTCATTCATCAGATAGGTGCCGACGCGATGCCCCCGCAAGTCCTGCGGGTCAAGAAAGACAGCACCTTTGCTGGTCGTCTCTGAGGTCAGCGAGACAGACGGTTCCCCGCTGAATCCGCGAGAGTAACCGCCAGAAAAGTATCCTTTTCCCGGGGCACGATGACCGTGCTTCGGTTCGATTCGCTCATAGGAGATACGGATGGATGCTTCGTAGATCGGCCCATCGCGCTCATCACGGCGGAGAACTTCCTGTCGCTCGATTAATAGCCACGCGACAGGAGCGCCATCCGGCCGCTCTCGGCCCCGGACTTCTAGGACATAGATGCGCGGCTTAACACGCTTCTCTCCCTGCCAGCCTGTATCAAAGGATGGAAGTGCCATGACTCAAGTCACTGGATGTTTTGCAAGCGGGAGCGATCTTGACAGTCTCCAGGTCGCGGTTAAAAGCAGGTCTTCTGGCGCTCATCCGTGGCAAAAATGATGGAAGGTTATAAGCTAGCTGAGCACATAGAACACGAGCTCAAAGATGTGTTTTATCATGAGTGTGCCCCGACCCGCCCAAGCTCGCGATTACGCTAAGTTTCCTCAAGGTATTAGATATCACGATGACCGGACGGCTCCTGATGACGCCTCTTGTAGCTAAATTAGCAGCGGACGTAGAGGCGCACTACTTCAGCATGTTCGGGATTGTGTTTCGCCTCGATATTCCGAATTCGCTGTACGAGCTGGAGGAAGACAGCTATTTGCGTTACGAAGTCTAGACAGAGGGCAGCTCACGCACGCGCCTGGATGCCAGTTGCAGCTCGGCAAATTCTACGTCCCCCTTCGACCCGAGGCGGACCGCAGTAGCCTACCCCGACGTCTTCTAGCCGAGTTTACTCCTCGGAAAAGTCGTTGTCGCCAATGGCTGCGGCATCTGGACGCTCATCAATGACAAATCTGGCAATCCGAAAAGCTCGGTCTCTTGCTTCGCTAACTGTGCTGTACGATGGCTCAGTGGTAAAACATGGTTCTGTGGCCGCTCTGCCAATGAGACTAATCTGAATAGAGGAGTGCCATTTCGGCGTCTTCCGCTCCCCATTCGAGTGCAGGGTTACTGCAATATCGTAACCGCGGTAGGTGCCTAGCTGGTCCATGACTCGTCCCCTATAGAAGGGACATCGTAACAGGATGCTCTACTTGATACCTATCTAGTCAGATCTTCGCTTGTGTCGAATCACGTCCTCGCGTCAACAGCGGACTTTTCTGTTCGCTACTGGCTTGGTTGCTGGCCCTTGGTAGCGTCCGCAACTGAACCGCCCCGGGTTTTGTAGAGGCTCCATTGTTTGAGAGAATGGAGTCATGAAGAAACAACCCAAGTATTCCCCCGAAGTCATCGAGCGCGCCGTGCGCATGGTCAGCGAAGCCGGCAGCCAGTACGAATCGCAGTGGGCAGCCATCACATCGATCGCGGCCAAGATCGGCTGCACACCAGAGACGTTGCGCCGCTGGGTACGCCAGCAGGAGCGTGATACCGGCCAGCGGCCTGGGCCGACTACAGCCGAAGAAGAGCGCGTCAAGGCGCTCGAGCGAGAAGTGCGCGAGCTGCGCAAGGCAAACGAGATCCTGCGTCTGGCGAGTGCTTTTTTCGCCCAGGCGGAGCTCGGCCGCCACTTCAAGCCGTGAGGGCATTCATCGATCGGTACCGCCATGCCTACGGCGTCGAGCCGATCTGCCGGGTGATGCAGGTCGCGCCGTCGGGCTACTGGCGCCACGTTGCGCAACAACGCAACCCGGCACTGCGCTGTGCCCGTGTTCAGCGCGACGAAGTGTTGAGCATCGACATCGAGCGGATCTGGCAAGCAAACATGCAGGTCTACGGGGCCGACAAGGTCTGGCGCCAACTGCGGCGTGAGGGAACCAACGTGGCTCGCTGCACCGTCGAGCGCCTGATGCGCAAAACCGGCCTGCGTGGCGTCATGCGAGGCAAGGTCGTGCGCACCACGGTTGCCGATGCGAAGGCGCCATGTCCGCTCGACCGGGTCAACCGCCAGTTCAAGGCCCAGCGGCCGAACCAGCTGTGGGTCAGCGATTTCACCTATGTCTCGACGTGGCAAGGTTTCGTGTACGTGGCCTTCGTCATCGACGTCTTTGCTCGAAGAATCGTTGGCTGGCGCGTCAGCAGTTCGATGCGAACCGACTTCGTGCTCGATGCGCTGGAACAGGCGCTGTACGCGCGTCAGCCGGAGCGAAACGAGCTGGTCCATCATAGCGACAGGGGTTCGCAATACGTGTCAATAAAGTACAGCGAGCGCCTGGCGGAAGCCGGCATCGAACCGTCTGTGGGTAGTAAGGGCGACAGTTACGATAATGCCCTGGCCGAGACCATCAACGGGCTCTACAAGGCTGAACTGATCCACCGCCGCGCTCCTTGGAAAACACGTGAGGCCGTCGAGTTGCCCACCCTGGAATGGGTTTCTTGGTTCAATCACCATCGGCTGCTCGAGCCGCTCGGCTATATACCGCCGGCCGAAGCTGAGGCAAACTATTACAAGCAACTGAGCAGTCAAGCCGTCCCGGCCTGACTCACACTAACCGGCCTCCACGAAAGCCGGGGCGGTTCAAACCGACCCAAAGCGGACCGCCCGCTCACTCCTCAAGCCAGTGCAAGGCTTGCGTAAGGTCGTTATAGAAAACGCGGTATTCCCCCTCACCAAATTGTCCGAAGGCGATCCGCGCTAAGTAAGCCAGTCGTGTATTCGGAACCAAAATCGCTTTACGGAGAGGTCGATCTTGGAATAGTTGCCTTGTTGTGTTGTCGAGTTTTTCTTGCATCAGTGCAAGCTCGACGTTATGCGTCTCCATTTCCAATCCGTCATAGAGTACGCGTGTGTAACCGGTATCCTGAAGCAGTTGGACTACCCGCTCGTGTGTTTCTTCAAGCATGCCTTCGGTTAATTCGCCTCTCAGTCGGGCCACAATGACGTTGCCGAGAGGCTCAATCCAAAGTTGAGTATTTGGCATTTTATCCACTTAAATTAGTTTAAAGCTCGCAATTCCACCCCCGCAATACTAAAGGCAACCGCTCCTTAGATGTGACCGCTTTTGGTCCAGCCTGTGTAAAAACGTAGTGGCAGGTAAACGAAACCGTATCGGTAAACGTTGAGCCAGTATCTCATCACTACAGGTGCCACATGAAGCGCTTTATTGAAGGCGAAGAACGCGGACAAGGCACGCTGTTGCCTGAACACCTGGACGACTACGTGACTGAGGATAATCCAGTTCGTGTAGTCGATGTTTTTGTCGAAGAGCTTGATCTGGCCGGCCTCGGATTCGGACGCGCGCACCCGGCGAAGACGGGGCGACCAGCTTACCATCCCGCCGTACTGCTCAAACTCTACATTTATGGCTACCTCAACCGTATCCAATCGAGTCGGCGACTTGAACGTGAGGCGCAACGCAACGTCGAGCTGATGTGGCTCACGGGACGTCTGGCCCCCGACTTTAAGACGATAGCGAACTTCCGGAAAGATAACGGCAAGGCGATCGGTAAGGTCTGCCGGCAGTTCGTCGTACTGTGCCAGCAGCTGGATCTTTTCTCGGATGCAGTTGTTGCGATCGACGGCAGCAAGTTCAAGGCCGTCAACAGCAGCGACCGCAATTTTACCGATGCCAAACTCAAGCGCAGGATGGCAGAGATCGAGGCTAATATCAGTCGCTACCTGGCAGAACTTGACACGGCTGACCGGCAGGAGCCGGCCACTGCACAGTCGAAAAGCGTTCGTCTGAACGAGAAGATCTCGGCGTTGAAATCTCAAATGGCTACGCTCAAGGAAATTGAAGCGAAGCTGGAAACGACTGGCGAAACGCAGATTTCGCTGACCGACCCGGACGCGCGTTCAATGATGACGCGCGGTTCAGGCATCGTTGGCTATAACGTGCAAACCGCAGTCGACGCCAAGCATCATTTGATCGTCGAACACGAGGTAACCAATACCGGCAGCGATCGCGATCAATTGTCCGGCATGGCCAAGAAAGCCCGCACTGCAATCGGCACGACGACACTAACGGTGATTGCTGATCGCGGTTACTTCAAGGGAGAAGAAATCCTGGCCTGTCATGACGCGGGAATCCGCGCTTTGGTACCGCCGACGAAGACCTCCGGAGCCAAAGCCGACGGTCGATTCGACAAGGCGGACTTCATTTACGACCCGCAAAAGAACGAATACCGCTGCCCGGCAGGCGAGTCTCTATTATGGCGCTTCGCCAGCGTCGAGAAAGGCATGACCAACCATCGCTACTGGAGCTCAAACTGTAAAGGCTGTGCTCTCAAGGACAAGTGCACGCCGAGCTCACAGCGGCGGGTAACCCGCTGGGAACATCAGGACGTGCTCGATGGAATGCAGGCGCTTCTTGAACAGTCGCCGGATGCTATGCGAATCCGGCGTTCGACTGTCGAGCACCCGTACGCGACGATCAAGGCGTGGATGGGAGCGACGCACTTCCTGACGAAAGGCCTGGAGCGTGTGAAGGCAGAGATGAGTCTGCACGTGCTCGCCTATAACTTCAGGCGTTTGATATCGCTGCTCGGCATTGCGGGAATGCTGGCAGCGATCCGGGCATACGCCCATTTTCTAACCCTGCACGGCCTGCTTGAAACGTTTTTCTTACTGGTCTTGCCGAAAATGCCTAACCGGGACTATGGGGCCTGGAACGCATCTTTATATTCCAGACTTAAACCTGGTCCGTACAATTCGGCTGCCAGTTCTTCGTTTTGAGTTTTTACACAGGCTGGGCCGCTTGCAGACCTACAGCAAATGTCCGTAACCGACCCAAAGCGGACATGTCGCCTTACGCGAAATTGTCCCGCAACCTGTTCCTCGCCTGCCGTAACTGCTCCACATAATCTTCTTGGAACGGGGGCAGAAGCTGCTTCTGGAGAGGTCCGAGCAAATTTGACAGCGCCCGCTCCTCGGCTTGGTCAACAATCGTCAACTCGTTTGACTCTTCAAAGCGGCTGAGAAATTCAAACAAAACCAGTGCTTCGTCAGCAGTTAGGGAAATCTGGACCTCAGAAGTGTCGTTTTGTTTGTTCATCTTTTTTCCAAGGTCTGGCTTGAGAAGTTTACGTCCGCTCGTGGCCGATTGCAGCCAGAGCAGCCAAGTATAGGAACTTGTTGCTATTGAAGCAAATGAGAAGTTTTTGTCACCTAGTGATCCGTCCACATGCTGCTACTCTCACCAGCAACTGATCATTATTGCTTCAGCAATATTTATATGTCAGCATGGAGAATCACCTTTCGCGGACATCCACCATGCACCAGTTCACCAGTCTCGCGCTCGCCAGCGCACTCGCCTGCGGCGCCGCCTTCGCCACCGCCCAGACCACCGAAGCGGAACGCCCGGCCACGACTTTCCCCTACACGCCGGGCCTGGACATCAGCGCGATGGACAAAAACGCCGACCCCTGCGTCGATTTCTACCAGTACGCCTGCGGCGGCTGGATGAAGAACAATCCGGTGCCCGCCGACCAGGCGCGCTGGTCGGTCTACAGCAAGCTGGCGCAGGACAACCAGCGCTACCTGTGGGGCATCCTCGACGGCCTGGCGAAACAGAAGGAAGGGCGTAGCGTCACCCAGCAGAAGATCGGCGACTACTTCGGCGCCTGCATGGACGAGGGGGCGATCGCCAAGCGCGGCGCCGAGCCGCTGGCGCCTTTCCTGAACCAGATCGAGGGCATGGCGTCCACCCGCGAACTGCCGCGCGTGCTGGCCGGGCTGCAACTGGCCCTCTCCAGCGAAGCCTTCTTCTTCGGCTTCAGCTCGAACCAGGACTTCGGCGATTCGACCCGCGTGATCGCCTTTGCCAGCGGCGGTGGGCTCGGCTTGCCGGACCGCGACTATTACCTGAAGACCGACCAGCGTTCCAAAGAGATCCGCGACAAGTACGAAGCTCACATCCGCACCATGTTCGGCCTGATCGGCGAGTCGCCGGAGGTGGCGAAGCGTTCGGCCGCGACCGTGATGCGGCTCGAAACCGAGCTGGCCCAGGCCTCGCTGACCCGCGTCGACAAGCGCGATCCCTATAAACTGTTCCACAAGACGGACCTGAAGGGCCTGCAGGCGATGACGCCCGGCTTCGACTGGAAGACCTATCTCGCCGCGCTCGGCCAGCCGGGCCTGAAGAACTTCAACGTGACCGAGCCGAAGTTCATGAAGGCTTTCGGCAAACAGCTGCGCACGAACGATCTCGCTGCGATCAAGACTTATCTGCGCTGGCATGTGATGAAGGAACTGTCGCCGGTGCTGGCGCCGCAATTCGACCAGCCGCATTTCGCCTTCTTCAGCCAGACCTTGCGTGGCGTCGAGAAGCAGCCGCCCCGCTGGAAGCGTTGCGTGCAGCTGGTCGACGCCCAGCTGGGCGAAGCGCTGGGCCAGGAATTCGTCAGCCGCGCGTTTTCTCCCGAGCTGAAGGCGAAGTCGCTGCACATGACGCGCCAGGTGGAAGAGGCGATGGCCAAGGACATCGATTCGCTCGCCTGGATGAGCCCGGATACAAAAAAACGCGCCCACGAAAAGCTCGACGCCATCGTCAACAAGATCGGCTATCCGGACACCTGGCGCGACTATTCGGCCTTCGAAGTGCGTCCGAACGATTTCACCGGCAATGCGATCCGCGGCACGCAATTCGAAAACCGGAGACAACTGGCCAAGATCGGCAAGCCGCTCGATCGTAGCGAGTGGCTGATGACGCCGCCGACGGTGAACGCCTATTTCAATCCGCAGATGAACGACATCAACTTCCCGGCCGGCGTGCTGCAGCCGCCGCTGTTCGATCCGAAGATGGACGATGCGCCGGGTTACGGCAACACGGGCGGCACCATCGGCCACGAGCTGACCCATGCCTTCGACGACGAGGGGCGCCAGTTCGATGCGAAAGGGAACCTGAAAGATTGGTGGACGAAGAAGGACGCCAGGGAATTCACCGACCGCGCCCAGTGCATCGTCGACCAGTACGCGGGCTACACGGTGGTGGACGACATCAAGATCAACAGCAAGCTGACCCTGGGCGAGGACGTGGCCGATCTCGGCGGCCTGATCCTGGGCTGGATGGCGTGGAAAGCGCAGATGGCGAGCATGCCGCAGCAGGCTCAGCCGCAAGCCTTGCGTGACGGACTCACGCCGGAGCAGCGCTTCTTTGTCGGCTACGCGCAATGGGCCTGCGAAAACGATCGTCCGGAAAACCTGCGCGTGACGGCCATGACCGATCCTCACTCGCCGGGCAAGTACCGGGTGAATGGCGTCGTGGTCAACATGCCGGAGTTCGAGAAGGCGTTTGCCTGCAAGCCGGGCCAGCCGATGGTTGCGGTGAAGCGCTGCCGCGTCTGGTAGGGCAAATACGTTTACGCGATTATTCGTCGTGTTTTGAACGCGTGGGCGGCAAAGCCGCCCACCCTACGTCCTGCTGCAGTTGCCAACGATATTCTCTGGGACGTAGGGTGGGCGGGGGATTTAGTCTGGGGGACTAAATCCCGCCCACGCGTTCAACCAGCATTAGAACAGCCGCGGCGCCGAAAAATAATAAAGCCCGCAAGCCGCAACCGGCCTGCGGGCTTTCTTAATCATTCCAGCGCTTAGTGCTGGTCGATCTTTCCGCGCCACGAGCCGGTTTCGGAACCGCGCTTCTCCAGCATTTCCTTATAGTTCTGCAGGTTCGCACGGGTTTCCATGCGTACTGCGCCGAAGGCGTCGCCGATGGCTTCCAGCGCGCCGTCCGGCTGGTAATCCATCTGCATCGTCACGCGGGTGACGTTATCGGAAATCTTGTGGAAGGTCACCACGCCGGCGTTCTGCACGCCGCCGATGCTGCGCCAGGCAATGCGTTTATCCGGGATCTGCTCGGTGATTTCCGAATCCCATTCCTTGTCTTCGCCGG
>Ga0308168_1002297_pt1 | contig 15934 bp, 15 predicted proteins | sample PhyCR2_FD_202133 | JGI IMG/M metagenome (GOLD analysis project Ga0308168, IMG submission 202133) | Phyllosphere microbial communities from UC Gill Tract Community Farm, Albany, California, United States - DLSLRC.R2 | ecosystem: Host-associated > Plants > Phyllosphere > Unclassified | place: USA... | reverse complement strand
GCATGGTGGATGCCTCTTGCCAGGACACAGGTCATTTCCTTGATGATGAGCAATGTGCCTATTAAAAAGTGTCCACCATGTCTCCGAACACCTGTCCACCATGTGTCCGGTACATACAGGGAGAGGGTTAGGGTGAGGGGCTTTTGCCTTTAAAAGAGCTCAGCGAAAAAACGGCACATCCCCCAACACCGTCGCCCGCTGCATCACCCGCCGCGCCGGGCGGTAATCATCGACTGCGTAATGCTGCGTCACGCGGTTGTCCCAGAAGGCAATATCGTCCTTCTGCCAGCGCCAGCGAATGGTGAATTCCGGCCGTGTCGCGTGGGCGAACAGAAACTTCAGAATCGCCTCACTCTCGGTTTCCGAAAGCTCGTTGATCTTCGAGGTAAACCCTTCACTGACGAACAGCGAGCGCCGCCCACTGACCGGATGGGTGCGAATCACCGGGTGCGACAGCGGCGGATTCTTGCGCCGCGCTTCTTCCCACTGCGCCAGCGCCTCAGGCGTGTTGCCGTAGCGCTCGAGCGGAAACGATCGGGTGAAATCGTGGGTGGCGGTCAGCCCTTCGAGCAGGGTTTTCATCGGCACCGACAGCGCTTCATATGCCGCGATGCCGCTGGCCCACAACGTGTCGCCACCGAACTCCGGCAGCAACTTGGCGCTGAGCACTGCGCCCATCGCCGGCGTTGGCAGGAAGGTCACGTCGGTGTGCCAGATCGCGTTGTCGCGTACGTCGGTGACTGCGGTGTCGAGGATCAGTACTTCCGGTTGTTCCGGCACGTTCGGGTAGATCGGATGAATGTGCAGGTCGCCGAAATAATGCGCGAAACGTGCCTGCTGTGCCGGCTCGATCGGCTGGTTGCGGAAGAACAGCACCTGATATTTGAGCAACGCCTGTTCGATGGCGTCGCGGTGTTCCAGGCTCAGCGCCTGGCTGATGTCGACGCCGTTGATCTGCGCACCGAGGGCCGAGCTTAATGGGGTGATGCTGAGGGTGCTCATGGTCGTTCTCTTCGAATTCGGAGTGTCATGCTTTTGTGGGAGCGAGCCTGCTCGCGAATGCAAAGTGTCAGGCGACAGTGCAGTGACTGATCTGACGCTTTCGCGAGCAGGCTCGCTCCCACAGGGGAATTTTCACAAGGCGATTTAGTGCGCCTGGCCGTGCCACGGCACCAGCCTGCGCTGCAATGCGCGCAGGCCCATTTCCATCGCGAAGGCGATCAGGGCGATGACCAGAATCCCCAGCACCACCACATCGGTGACCAGGAACTGCGCGGCCGACTGCACCATGAAACCCAGGCCACTGGTGGCCGCGATCAGTTCAGCGGCGACCAGGGTCGACCAGCCGACGCCCAGACCAATGCGCACGCCGGTGAGAATGTCCGGCAGAGCGCTCGGCAAAATCACATGGCGAATCAACTGCGCGCGCGTCGCGCCCAACGACTGCGCCGCGCGCAGTTTTGCTGGATCAACCGTGCGCACACCCGTCGCGGTGGCGATGGCAATCGGCGCAAAAATCGCCAGGTAGATCAGCAGCATTTTCGACAACTCGCCGATGCCGCACCAGATCACGATCAGCGGCAGATAGGCCAGCGGCGGGATCGGGCGGTAGAACTCGATCAGCGGATCGAGCACACCACGGGCGATGCGGTTTGCACCAATGGCAATGCCCACCGGCACGGCAGTCAGAATGGCAAAAGCGAGGCCCAGACCGATGCGGCTCAGGCTGGCGCCCAAGTGCTGCCACAACGTTGAGTCCATGTAGCCGGAGGTTGCCAGCAACCAGCCCTTTTGCAGCACGGCAGAAGGCGGCGGCAGGAACAGCGGTTCGATCAGGCCGGTCGCGGTCACCGCCCACCAGATCGCCAGCAGGCCGAACAGGGTCAGCAGGCTGATCCAGCGAGTGCTGAGGCTGCGGCGCACCGGGATGCTCACCGAAGGTGTTTTCACCGCCGCAGCGGAAACGTCGTAACTGCTCATGCGCGCTCCTGCCGGGGTACGGCGCTGCGTTGCGAGAAGACTTTGCTCAGCACGTGCTCGCGGGTTTCGATAAAACGCGGATCGGATTTGATCGAGCGGGCCGACTCGCCAGCGGCATAACGCTGACCGAAATCCAATTGCAGACGCTCAACGATCTGCCCTGGATTCGGCGCCAGCAGAATCAGGTCCGTGGCGAGGAACACCGCTTCTTCGATGTCGTGGGGTAATCAGGAACACCGGCTTGGCCGTGCGCTGCCAGACTTGCAGCAACAGCTCCTGCATCTGCTCGCGAGTGAATGCATCAAGCGCACCGAACGGCTCGTCCATCAGCAACACGCGCGGGTCGGCGGCGAGGGCGCGAGCGAGGCCGACGCGTTGTTTCTGACCACCGGACAATTGCCAGATGCGCCGCTCTTCGAAACCGGCGAGATCGACCAGCGCGAGCATTTCGCGGGCGCGCTGTTCGCGTTTGTTCTTGCCGACACCGGCCAGTTCAAGGCCGAAGGCGACGTTGGCCAATACGTTCTGCCAAGGCAGCAAGGCGTCGTCCTGAAACACCACGCCACGTTCGGCGCTCGGGCCTTTGACCGGCACGCCGTCAAGGGTGATGCGCCCGGCACTCGGCTCGACGAAGCCGGCAATCAGGTTCAACAGCGAAGTCTTGCCACTGCCGGACGGGCCGAGGGCGACCAGCAATTGCTGCGGCCCCAGGGTCAGAGAAATATCCGCCAGCACCGGCTCGGGGCTGCCCGGGTACTGTGCGCTGATGCGCTCCAGCTGTAGCAAGGCCATCACTGTATCTCCCGATCAGTTGGTGATGTATTTGGCGCTGACGTAAGGCGCGTAGTCCGGCAGGACGGCTTCGACCTTGCCTTGCTCCTTGAGGAACGCGGCAGTGTCAGTGATGGCTTTGGTGGTCGGCGCGCCGAGGTCACTGACCTGATCCGCCGCCAATGGGTAGACGTTGCCCTGCAGCAGCAATGGGATGTCGCTGGCTTTGGCGCCGGAGAGTTTCACCAGTTTGTCGACGTTGCTCTGATTGGCCAGCCAGGCCTGCGGATCCTTGCGGTAATCGGCGTAGGCGTCGAGGGTGACCTTGGCGAACGCGGTGACGATTTCCGGATGCTTTTCGGCGAAGTCCTTGCGCACGATCCACGCGTCGAAGGTCGGTGCGCCGAACTTGGCCAGCTCGCCGGAGGTGATCAGCACTTTGCCGTTTTCCTTGGCCACGCCCAGTGCCGGATCCCACACGTAAGTGGCGTCGATATCGCCGCGTTTCCACGCCGCGATGATCGCTGGCGGCGCGAGGTTGAGCACGGTGACTTTCGACGGGTCGATGTTCCAGTGCTTGAGCGCGGCGAGCAGGCTGTAGTGCCCGGTGGACACGAACGGCACGGCGATTTTCTTGCCGATCAGATCCTGCGGAGTCTTGATGCCGGAGCCGTCACGCGCGACCAGTGCTTCAGCGGCGCCGATCTGCGTGGCAATCAGGAAGGTTTCTACCGGTACCTTGCGGGTGATCGCGGCGGTCAGCGGACTCGAACCGAGGTAGCCGATCTGCACATCGCCGGACGCGATGGCGGCGATGATGTCGGCGCCGTTATCGAACTTGCGCCAACTGATATCGGCCTTGGTGGCTTTCTCGTAGGCGCCGTCGGCCTGAGCGACTTTGGCCGGGTCGACGGTGGTCTGGTAGGCGACGGTGAGATCGGCCGCCTGGGCCAGGAAGCCTGCAGCGGCCAGTGAGGCGGCGGCGAGCAGGCGAAGCGGGAAATTCAGTTTCAAGTGAGAGCTCCAGATCAGGCGACCGAATGTCGGCGTGAGTGGAGACTAAATGATCTAAGAATCCAGAAATAAATAACTTTTTCGAATGAGCTTATGAGCGGAAAAATCTAAGGCAGGAGAGGATGTGAGCCTTTGACTGATCGTTCCCACGCTCTGCGTGGTAACGCCTCAAGGGACGCTCTGCGTCCGAAGTGACGCGGAGCATCACAGGCTGCATTCCCACGCAGAGCGTGGGAACGATCAAGGCCGGGGCGGCTTTAATTGCTGATGGCGAGAATACTCGCCTGATACGCCCCGACAAACACATCGAAATCGCCGACTTCGTTCTGCTCAAGCTCGGTCTGCTGCGCCAGCGACGCGCGCGCCAGTTGTTCAAACTTCGCTTGCTCGTCAGCCGCCAACGGCTCGCTGCGGAAGAACTCGGCGTGGGTCTGGCTCTGGCGCAGGGAGAACTGCGCAAAGCTTTCCTTGTGCTCGGCCATGGCCGCCAGCACCTGCGCCGATGGGGTCAGGGACGGGTCGTTGATCTTGGCCAGTTGCGCATCCAGCGCCTTGCTGTGGGCATCGCCGCCAACGCTCTGGTCGAGCATCGCCGCCAGCGGAGCAATCTGTTCCAGCAGTTCAGCGGCCCATTGCTTCATCTCGACCGGCTGACCGTCACGCTGCAATTGCAGGCCCGGACGGCGACCTTCCTTGACCACGCTGAGGAAGTTCGAGGTGGCGTTGCCGCACGAAGTGTTGGTCAGCAGCGGGCTGTCGTTCAGCGCGCAGTACAGCAGGAAGGCGTCGATGAAGCGCGATTCGGTGAGGTCGATGCCCATCGGCAGGAACGGGTTGATGTCCAGGCAGCGCACTTCGACGTACTGGATGCCGCGCGCCATCAGCGCCTGGATCGGCCGCTCGCCGGTGTAGGTCACGCGTTTCGGGCGGATGTTGGAGTAGTACTCGTTTTCGATCTGCAGGATGTTGGTATTGAGCTGCACCCACTCGCCATCCTTGTGCGTGCCGACTTCCACGTACGGCGCGTACGGCGTGGCCACGGCTTCGCGCAGGCTGTCGGTGTAGCTCGCCAGATCGTTGTAGCACGGTGTCAGGCCGGCCTGGGCGTTGCTCTGATAACCGAGATCGCTCATGCGCAGGCTGGTCGCGTACGGCAGATACAGCGTGTCGGGATCGAGCTGTTCGAGCTGATGCGAACGCCCGCGCAGGAAGCCGGCATCCAGCGCGGGCGAGGCACCGAACAGGTACATCAGCAGCCAGCTGTAGCGACGGAAATTGCGGATCAGCGCGATGTAGGACACCGACTGGAAATCGCGATCGGTGCCGACGAAACCTTCAGCCTCGCGCAGCAACGGCCAGAGTTGTTCCGGCAGGGAAAAGTTGTAGTGAATCCCGGCAATGCACTGCATGGTCTTGCCGTAACGCAGGGCCAGGCCCTTGCGATAGACGTACTTGAGCTGACCGATGTTGGAGGTACCGTAATAGGCAATCGGGATATCTTCCTCGGCCGGTAACGGGCACGGCATCGATGGACTCCACAGGTACTCGTTGCCGAGTTTGCTGTAGGCAAAACGATGAATCTTGTCCAGGCTCGCCAGCGTGTCGGCAGGATCCGGCAGGGCAGGCGTGATGAATTCCAGCAGCGACTCGGAGTAGTCGGTGGTGATCTGTTCGTTGGTCAGCGCGGAACCCAGGGCTTCGGGGTGCGGCGTTTGCGCCAGGCGACCTTCACTGGTCACGCGCAGGCATTCACGTTCGATACCGTGCAGGCACTGCTTGAGCAGAGAGAGGTTAGCGCGCTCGCCGAGCAGAGCCAGGCGGCGGTTGAGAAGTTCGCTCAATTTGGATTCCTTCACGCGTCAGTCGCCCCAATATGGGGGTGGGCAGGACGGTCTACAAGGGTGAAGTTGAAACTGGCGTTATCGCCTGGTTTGTAGCGGCAGGCCATTTGCCGGTCAGTCAAGAACTGCACAATCCCTGTGGGAGCGAGCCTGCTCGCGAAGAGGGGGTTGCAGTCAATATCACCGTCGACTGACACACCGTCTTCGCGAGCAGGCTCGCTTCCACAGGATTCATTGCGCCGAAATTAACTCAAAATGATGAGCAACATCTACAGGACAGCGAAGGTGCCTTGCGCTTTTGCGACCAGTTTGTCGCCCTGCATCACCTCGGCTTCGACCACCAGCGTGCGCCGGCCCGGGTGGATCACCCGCGCCGTGCACAGCACCTCGCCGTCGGAAACGGCGCGGATGTAGTTGATCTTGCATTCGATGGTCGCGCTCTGCTGATCGAAGCCATGGCTGCTGGAGCAGGCCAGGCCCATGGCAATGTCGACCAGGCTGAACAGCGCGCCGCCGTGCAGCTTGCCGCCACGGTTGCGCAGTTCGGGCTCAAGCGCCAGGGCGACTTGCGCCACCCCGGTTTCGAGACTGTGCAGGCGACAGCCCAACAGTTTGAAAAACGCGCTCTCGACGAGCCCGGCCGGCATGTCCATTAGCGTTTCTTCAACTGCTTGGCGTTGGCGAACAGCGAGGCCATCGCATTGTTCACCGGCGCGGCGGTGGCGGTTTCCTTGCGCGGCGCGTTGCCCGAAGACTGGCGCGGTGCCGAGCCCGGACGCGAGCCACGCGCACCGTCGATTTTCTCGCCCGGGGTGTCGCCCATGCGCATCGACAGACCGACGCGTTTGCGCGGAATGTCGACTTCCATGACCTTCACCTTGACCACGTCACCGGCCTTCACCGCTTCGCGCGGGTCCTTGATGAACTTCTCCGACAGCGCCGAGATGTGCACCAGACCATCCTGATGCACGCCGATGTCGACGAACGCACCGAACGCCGTCACGTTGGTCACCACGCCTTCGAGGATCATCCCAAGTTGCAGATCCTTGAGATCCTCGACGCCTTCCTGGAACTCGGCGGTCTTGAACTCCGGACGCGGATCGCGACCGGGTTTTTCCAGTTCTTGCAGGATGTCCGTGACGGTCGGCAGACCGAAGGTTTCGTCGGTGAATTTCTTCGGGTCCAGACGCTTGAGGAACGCGGCATCGCCGATCAGCGAGCGGATGTCGCGGTCGGTTTCAGCGGCAATGCGCTGCACCAGCGGATAGGCTTCCGGGTGCACCGCCGAGGAATCCAGCGGATTGTCGCCGTTCATCACGCGCAAGAAACCGGCGGCCTGTTCGAAGGTTTTCTCGCCCAGTCGCGCAACTTTCTTCAGCGCTGCACGAGTCTTGAACGCGCCGTGTTCGTCACGGTGAGCAACGATGTTCTGCGCCAGCGTTGCGTTGAGGCCGGAGATCCGCGCCAGCAATGCCACGGAGGCGGTGTTCACATCCACGCCCACGGCGTTCACGCAGTCCTCGACCACGGCATCCAGGCCGCGCGCCAGTTTCAGCTGCGAGACGTCGTGCTGGTACTGGCCGACACCGATGGATTTCGGATCGATTTTCACCAGCTCGGCCAGCGGATCCTGCAGGCGACGGGCGATCGATACGGCGCCACGGATCGACACATCGAGGTCCGGGAATTCCTTGGCCGCCAGTTCCGAGGCCGAGTACACCGAGGCGCCGGCTTCGGACACCATGACCTTGGTCATTTTCATCGCTGGATATTTTTTGATCAGTTCGATCGCCAGCTTGTCGGTCTCACGGCTGGCAGTACCGTTGCCGATGGCGATCAGGTCCACTGAATGCTTGGCGCACAGGGCGGCCAAGATGGCGATGGTCTGATCCCACTTGTTGTGTGGCACATGCGGGTAAACCGTGGCGTGGTCGAGCAGCTTGCCGGTGGAGTCGACTACGGCAACCTTGCAGCCGGTACGCAGGCCCGGGTCGAGGCCCAGGGTCGCGCGCGGGCCGGCCGGAGCGGCCAGCAGCAGGTCGTGCAGGTTGTGCGCGAACACGTTGATCGCTTCGGTTTCGGCGCCATCGCGCAGCTCGCCCAGCAGGTCGGTTTCCAGGTGGGTGTAGAGCTTGACCTTCCAGGTCCAGCGCACCACTTCACCGAGCCATTTGTCCGCCGGGCGGTTCTGGTTCTGGATGCCGAACTGCTGGCCGATCATGCCTTCGCACGGGTGCATCGTGCCGGGCAGCTCATCGCCGACTTTCAGCGCGGAGGTGAGAATGCCTTCGTTGCGGCCACGGAAAATCGCCAGGGCGCGGTGCGAGGGCATGCTTTTCAGCGGCTCGTCGTGTTCGAAATAATCACGGAACTTGGCGCCTTCCTCTTCCTTGCCAGCGATGACGCGGGCACTGAGGATCGCTTCCTGTTTGAGGAAATTACGCAGCTTTTCCAGCAGGCTGGCGTCTTCGGCGAAGCGCTCCATGAGAATGTACTTGGCGCCTTCCAGCGCAGCCTTGACGTCGGCCACGCCTTTTTCGGCGTCGACGAAGCGCGCGGCTTCGGTTTCCGGCGACAGGTTCGGGTCGTTGAACAAACCGTCGGCCAGTTCGCCGAGGCCGGCTTCGAGGGCGATCTGGCCCTTGGTGCGGCGCTTCTGCTTGTACGGCAGGTACAAGTCTTCGAGACGGGTCTTGGTGTCGGCGAGCTTGATGTCGCGCTCAAGGGCAGGGGTGAGTTTGCCTTGCTCCTCGATGCTGGCGAGGATGCTGATGCGCCGTTCGTCGAGTTCTCGCAGGTAGCGCAGGCGCTCTTCCAGATGACGCAACTGGGTGTCATCGAGGCTGCCGGTGACTTCTTTCCGGTAACGGGCGATAAAGGGAACGGTAGAACCTTCATCGAGTAGCGCGACGGCCGCTTCGACCTGTTGTGGGCGTACGCCGAGTTCCTCGGCGATGCGGCTGTTGATGCTGTCCATAAAACCACCTGACATAGTATGAAAGCAGGCTCGCAGGCACGCAGATAATGGCCTGGAGGCTGATTGAGCGGCTGGAAAATTGCCGCTGCCTGGATCAAGAAGCTGCCCATTGACCCGTGAAATCGAACAGTTACTGCACAGGGCCGGAAAAAATACCGGCCACTTACGGTAACGATTCAGACGTTGCCTGGCGCAAAACGCCGCGCATTATAACCAGCGTTCTGTCATTCGGGGGCGTTGCAGCCTGTAGGCATAAACCCCGGTTTTCTGGCAGTGAAGGAAAAATCTGCTAACAATGCACACGGTGCGTATAACGGCAGCTACGCCATAATGCGCGCCGAGCTAAAAGGAGCATCCAATGAGCAGCACTGCACAAACGGCTGAAGGCGAAAAAATTCTTATCGTTGATGACGATCCGGGGCTGAGCAGCCTGCTGGAGCGTTTCTTCGTCAGCAAGGGCTACCGTGCCCGTACCGTTCCGAACACCGAGCAGATGGACCGTCTGCTGGCGCGTGAAGTGTTCAATCTGGTCGTTCTCGACCTGATGCTGCCGGGCGAAGACGGCCTGACCGCGTGCCGCCGCCTGCGCAGCGCGAACAACCAGATTCCGATCATCATGCTCACCGCCAAGGGCGATGAGCTGAGCCGTATCAAGGGCCTTGAACTGGGCGCCGACGATTATCTGGCCAAGCCGTTCAACCCCGACGAGCTGATGGCTCGGGTCAAAGCGGTATTGCGCCGTCAGGCCGCACCGGTGCCGGGCGCACCGGGCAGTGAGGACGAAAACGTCACCTTCGGTGATTACGTGTTGTCGCTGGCGACCCGCGAGCTCAAGCGTGGCGATGAAGTGCACATGCTCACCACCGGTGAGTTCGCGGTACTCAAGGCGCTGGTAATGAACGCGCGTCAGCCGCTGACCCGCGACAAGCTGATGAACCTCGCCCGTGGCCGTGAATGGGATGCGCTGGAGCGTTCCATCGACGTGCAGATCTCGCGTCTGCGCCGGATGATCGAACCCGATCCCTCGAAACCGCGATACATCCAGACTGTCTGGGGCGTGGGTTACGTGTTCGTACCGGATGGCACCGCCACCAAGTGATCGGTGATTTGTAGGAGCGGGTCTGCAAGGCTCTGGTCGCACGGCCTTTGCCACAGACTCGCAATCCGCAATATGCGAGCATTGCTCGCTCCTGCAAGTGTGTAGCGGTTAAAGATGAAAACCCCCGTCTGGTTCCCCCAAAGTTTTTTCTCCCGCACCCTCTGGCTGGTGCTGATCGTCGTGCTGTTTTCCAAGGCGCTGACCCTGGTTTATCTGTTGATGAACGAGGATGTGCTGGTGGACCGCCAATACAGCCATGGTGTCGCTCTGACGCTGCGCGCCTATTGGGCCGCAGACGAAGAGAACCGCGCAAAAATTGCCGATGCCGCGACCCTGATTCGTGTGGTCGGCGCCGGTGTGCCGGAAGGCGAGCAGCACTGGCCGTACAGCGAAATCTATCAGCGGCAGATGCAGGCGGAACTGGGTGCCGACACCGAGGTGCGTTTGCGCATGCACTCGCCGCCGGCGTTGTGGGTTCGCGCGCCGAGCCTGGGCGATGGCTGGCTGAAAGTACCGTTGTATCCGCATCCATTGCGCGGCCAGAAAATCTGGAACGTGCTCGGCTGGTTCCTCGCCATCGGCCTGCTATCGACGGCATCGGCATGGATTTTCGTCAGCCAGCTCAACCAGCCGTTGAAGCGCCTGGTGTATGCCGCGCGGCAACTCGGTCAGGGCCGCAGCGTGCGTTTGCCGATCAGCGACACGCCGAGCGAAATGACCGAGGTTTATCGCGCCTTCAACCAGATGGCCGAGGACGTTGAACAGGCCGGACGCGAGCGCGAGCTGATGCTGGCGGGGGTTTCCCACGACTTGCGAACACCGCTGACGCGCTTGCGCCTGTCGCTGGAACTGATGGGCGATCACACCGACCTCACCGATGACATGGTTCGCGATATCGAAGACATGGATGCGATTCTCGACCAGTTCCTCGCGTTCATTCGCGATGGTCGTGATGAGTCGGTGGAAGAGGTCGACCTCAGCGATCTGGTGCGCGAAGTCGCCGCGCCGTACAACCAGAACGAAGAGAAAGTGCGCCTGCGCCTGGAACCGATCCAGCCGTTTCCGCTGCGTCGAGTGTCGATGAAACGCCTGCTCAACAACCTGATCGGCAACGCCTTGAACCATGCCGGCACGGGAGTCGAGGTCGCGGCTTATGTGTCCGGAGATACCAGCGCGCCGTATGTGGTCCTGAGCGTGATGGACCGTGGCGCCGGGATTGATCCGTCCGAGCTGGAGGCGATCTTCAACCCGTTTACCCGAGGTGATCGGGCTCGCGGTGGCAAAGGCACCGGGCTGGGGCTGGCGATCGTGAAAAGGATTGCGGCGATGCATGGCGGCAATGTCGAATTGCGCAACCGCTCCGGGGGTGGACTTGAGGCCCGCGTGAGATTGCCGCTGGGATTGATGTTGCCGAGAGATGCGGTTTAGAGGCAGCTGCAAGCTACAAGCTACAAGCTACAAGCTACAAGCAAGAGCGACTTCACTTGCCGCTTGAAGCTTGCCGCTAGCAGCTGCTTCTCTACCCCTTGCCCTTGGTGCGGGTCATATTCGGCCCGCCATTCTTTTCCAGATGTTCGATGATGATCCCGGCGACATTCTTGCCAGTGGTGGTCTCGATGCCTTCCAGTCCCGGCGACGAGTTCACTTCCATCACCAGCGGCCCGTGATTGGAACGCAGGATATCCACACCCGCCACTGCCAGGCCCATGACCTTGGCAGCGCGCAACGCGGTCATGCGTTCTTCCGGAGTGATCTTGATCAGGCTGGCGCTGCCGCCGCGATGCAGGTTGGAGCGAAACTCGCCCGGTTTGGCCTGGCGCTTCATTGCCGCGATCACCTTGTCGCCGACCACGAAGCAGCGGATATCCGCACCGCCGGCTTCCTTGATGTATTCCTGAACCATGATGTTCTGCTTCAGGCCCATGAACGCTTCGATCACAGACTCTGCCGCCGTGGCTGTTTCGCACAGCACCACGCCGATGCCCTGAGTGCCTTCGAGCACCTTGATCACCAGCGGTGCGCCGTTGACCATGGCGATCAGGTCGGGGATGTCGTCAGGCGAGTGGGCAAAACCGGTCACCGGCAAACCGATGCCGCGCCGCGATAGCAGTTGCAGCGAACGCAATTTGTCCCGCGAGCGGGCAATGGCCACCGACTCGTTGAGCGGGAACACGCCCATCATTTCGAACTGACGCAATACCGCGCAGCCGTAGAACGTCACCGACGCGCCGATCCGCGGGATCACCGCGTCGAAACCTTCCAGCGGTTTGCCGCGGTAATGGATCTGCGGCTTGTGGCTGGCAATGTTCATGTAGGCGCGCAAGGTGTCGATCACCACCATTTCATGCCCGCGCTCGATTCCGGCTTCGACCAGACGGCGGGTGGAATACAGACGCGGATTACGCGACAGCACAGCGATCTTCATGCAACACCTGTGGAGGAGGTAGATACCGGGAACACCGGCTTGTCTTGTACATACTTGATGCCCGGATTGACCACCAACTGGCCATCGATCAGGGCTTTGGAACCGAGCAACAGGCGATAACGCATGGACTTGCGGCAGGCCAGGGTGAACTCTACCGGCCAGACCCGATCGCCCAGGGCCAGCGTGGTGCTGATCACATAGCGCACTTGCGCATGGCCGTTGGAGCTCTTGATGGTTTTGCGCGTGACCAGCGGCGCTTCGCAGCGCCGGTGACGCAACTGCACCACCGTGCCGAGATGCGCAGTGAAGCGCACCCATTTCTCGCCGTCGCGTTCGAACGGTTCGATATCGGTGGCGTGCAGGCTGGAGGTGCTGGCGCCAGTGTCGATTTTGGCGCGCAGGCCGGCGACTCCCAGGCCCGGGAGCGCCACCCACTCGCGCAGACCGACAACGGTCAAATGATCAAATGTCTTCAAAGAAAAAAACCAAGGGTTAACGCTTCCAGGCCTCGTCCGGCACCTGGGCCAACGCTTTGAATGCGGGTCTGGCGAACCAGTAGCCCTGCATCAGGAATATTCCACAGTCCGCGAGGAAATCCCGTTCCCCGGCGCTTTCTATGCCTTCGGCAATGACTGTAACGTCCAACTCCGCACACATTGTGACAATCCCCCGCACGATCACCTGACGGACACGGTCCTGGTCAACATCGCGGATCAGCGCCATGTCGAGTTTGATCAGGTCCGGTTGGAAATCAGCCAGCAGATTGAGCCCCGAATAACCGGCACCGAAATCGTCGATGGCGGTCTTGAAGCCGAATTCGCGGTATTCACGCAGAATATTGGTCAAATGGCGATAATTATCTACGTGCTCGATTTCCAGGGTTTCGAAAATCAGTCGGTCGATCGGAAAGTTGTGTTTGCGTGCGGCCTCCAGTGTGCTGCGAATGCATAGCTCTGGACGGTAGACGGCGTTGGGCAAAAAGTTGATCGACAAGTGTGTCTGCATATTAAGGCTCGCTGCGCCTTCGATGGCGCGGGTCCGGCAGAGCTGGTCGAAACGGTAGCGGTTGTCTTCTGTAACCTGATTTAACACCGACAGTGCACCTTCCCCGGCCACGCCTCGCACCAGCGCCTCGTGGGCGAATACCGATTGGTCGCGCATGTCGACGATCGGCTGGTAGGCGAAGGCAAAATCGAAGTCCAGCGGCTCGCTCTGCTGGCAGCCTTGGCAACCGCCCTTGGGTGAGGTCAACGAAGATGGAAATTTAGTCACGGTCACTCCAGGCCGGTCAGGCGGCGAAGATCACAGTCTATCTGGAGGGCCGAGTTCTTGCGCCCGACAGAAACGGTAGTACAGTTCCGACTACTGGCTGAGCGAGGAATTCATATGGGACAGAAGCAGGAGGAGGACGACAAGGTCCGTCTCGATAAATGGCTATGGGCAGCGCGGTTCTACAAGACCCGTGCATTGGCCAAAGCCGCCATTGAAAGTGGCAAGGTGCATTGCCGTGGCGAGCGCTGCAAACCGGGCAAGGAGCCGCGCATCGGTGATGAGTTCGAGATTCGTACCGGCTTCGAAGTGCGCACGGTGAGGGTCGAGGCATTGTCGATCGTGCGGCGTGGCGCACCCGAGGCGCAGACCTTGTATGCCGAGACCGAGGCGAGTGTCGCCAAGCGTGAAGCGGCTGCGGCAATGCGCAAGGCAGGGTCGTTGGGCGTGAGCACCGATGGCAAGCCGAGCAAGAAACAGCGGCGGGATCTGTTCAAGTTTCGCGGTAGCAGCAACGAAGATTGAAACGTTGTGCCGGCCTCTTCGCGGGCAGGCTCGCTGCCACATTCGATCAAGTCGTCTGTGGCAGCGAGCCTGCTCGCGAATCGAGTACGACGCGGTATCAGGCGCTACGCACCACACTCATCCGCGACACCATCGGCAGCTTGCCCAGCAACGCGAAAACCGGCGCGGTCAGCTTCAACCAGAAGTTCGCCGCGTGCCAGGCAAACGGTGTGTAGTAACCCCAGCCCAACGCCCACACCGCCAGCAGCACGCCGCCGATGTAGTCATCCTGACCCCAATGCGCGCCGGCCACCAGACGCGGCAGCATGAACAACACTGCCAGCCCCCATACTGTTAGAAATTGTCCGACGGTGCGGCTGAACACGCCCATGAACAACGCCCAGATCAACAGCACTGAGGCATGATCACCGGGGAAACTCTGGCCGGAACGGTCCTTCAGCTCCCAGGTTTTTTCCAGGTGAGGAAAGTAATCGCTGATGTGCACGGCGCCCTCAAGCACCATTGACGGGCTGCTGTGCTGCCAGCCCATGTGATCGGCGAATTTGGAAAACAGCGCGCGGATCACCACCATCAGCAGCAGGATCGAGAAAAAACCGAAGAACGCGCGACGCACGTCGATCGCCCTGAAGACCCAGTCGCCCTTGATCAGCAGCGTCAGCAGAATCAGGCCAACGACGATGTCGAACGGGCGCAGACTTGCAATTGCCCAGATGTGGAGCCATATCGGGTTGCTGGCCAGCGGTGCATTCAGCGAGCGGAACAGCCACTCGTCGAAAATCACACACAGCATCTGGCCGGTAGGCCATAACCAGAAAGCCAGTAGCGCCAACGGCACTACGTTACACAGAACCAGCCGGCCGAGGTTCCACCTTGATTGGAACAAACCCGGATTGTTCATAAAATGCCTCCCATGGCGAAAAAGCGCCGGCACCAAAAAAAGTGCCAGCAAGCGCAAATTTTCACGTTTTGTAATCATTTTGTCATCACATTCAGATACCCAGACCTATGACCGACCTAGCGGATACCGATTTCACTCAACGCTTCATCTTCGATGACAGCGACACTCGCGGCGAACTGGTAGCGCTGGAGCGCAGCTACGCCGAAGTCCTCGCCAAACACCCGTACCCGGAACCTGTCGCGCAGTTGCTCGGCGAACTGATGGCGGCCGCTTCGTTGCTGGTCGGCACGCTCAAGTTCGATGGCTTGCTGATTTTGCAGGCACGCTCGGAAGGGCCGATTCCGCTGCTGATGATCGAGTGCTCCAGCGAGCGTGAGATCCGTGGTCTGGCGCGTTACAACGCCGAGCAGATCGCCGCAGACGCCACCCTGAGCGATCTGATGCCGGACGGCGTTCTGGCCCTCACCGTCGACCCGACTGTTGGCCAGCGCTATCAGGGCATTGTTGATCTCGACGGCGAAACACTGTCGGACTGTTTCACCAACTATTTCGTCATGTCGCAGCAGGTTGGCACGCGCTTCAAGCTGTTCGCCGACGGTCGTCGTGCCCGCGGCATGCTGCTGCAACAACTCCCCGCCGATCGCTTGAAAGACGAAGAGGATCGCGCCGCCAGCTGGCAGCACCTTACCGCGTTGGCCAGCACTTTGAGCGCCGATGAGCTGCTGAGCCTGGACAACGAAACTGTCCTGCATCGCCTGTACCACGAAGAACAGGTGCGCCTGTTCGATGTGCAGCATTTGCGCTTCAGTTGCAGTTGCTCGCGGGAACGCTCCGGCAATGCGCTGGTCAGTCTTGGGCTGGAAGATGCGCTGGCGCTGGCCGCCGAGCAGGGCGGCAAAGTCGAGATCGATTGCCAGTTCTGCAATCAGCAGTACCTGTTCGACGCGGCCGATATTGCTCAGTTGTTCGCTGGGGCGGGCGTCGATACGCCGTCAGATACCCGTCACTAAAACGGTTCAGCGCAGGTAAATTCACTGCGCAATGACGGAATATCGCCGTTACGACGGGAGGACCCTACTCTTTTTGGGCTTTTCTGGCATAATCCGGCCCACTTTTTTCGCGGTAGTAGTGCACG
>Ga0308168_1002294_pt1 | contig 15946 bp, 15 predicted proteins | sample PhyCR2_FD_202133 | JGI IMG/M metagenome (GOLD analysis project Ga0308168, IMG submission 202133) | Phyllosphere microbial communities from UC Gill Tract Community Farm, Albany, California, United States - DLSLRC.R2 | ecosystem: Host-associated > Plants > Phyllosphere > Unclassified | place: USA... | reverse complement strand
CGGCCAGGCGGATCGGGTCGCGCGCGGTGCGCACGATGTGGATCTGGCCGGCGACGGCCTCGCCGATGTGGAGGCGGAAACTGTTGGAGCCGAGGTCGACTGCTGCGTACATGGGTCTGTCCGAAAAAGCGGTGCCGCCAGTATAGCGGCCCGGCGCGGGCCGGGGGGCGCCCGTTTGGATCGGCGGCGGGACGCTTTCCATTTTCATCTCAACCGTCTCGGTCAGGTTCGATTCGATTCAGCGCAGCGCTTCGGTCAGCACCCGGCCTTCGGCCGCGGCCGGCGGACGCAGGTGCAGGATCTGGGCCAGGGTCGGGGCGATGTCGACCACCTCGGTGTACTGCGCCTGCGCGCCCGGCCGGATCCAGCGCCCGCCCATCATCAGCAGCGGCACGTTGGTGTCGTAGTTGTAGGGCGTGCCGTGGGTGGCGCCGCTGTCGCCGCTGCCGAAGGAGGTGTAGGGCGCGGCCACCACCATCAGGTCGCCCGACAGCTCGCGGTTCCAGGCGCGCTGCATCAGCGCCGCCAAACGTGATTTGGAAGCGATGCCTGCTTCCATCTGGGTGCGTGTGAACACCTCGGCGATGCCCGGCTGGGCCAGCAGGAAGCGCGCGGCGGCGTCTTCGACCTCGGCGCGCGCCAGCTTGTTGCGCTCGATGGCGGCGTAATCGAGATACACCTCGGGCAGGTAGGAATTCCTGACCAGGCCGGCCACGCGGAAGCGCTCGGCCAGCGCCGCCTCCAGCTTGGCCATCAGCAGCTTGGGATCGATGCGCGCGGCGTCCATGTGGCGGCCCTGCGAGAACTCGGCGGTATTGGCGAAGCCGTGGTCGGCGGTCAGCACCACCAGCACATTGTCCATGCCGATGCGCTTGTCGAGATAGCTGAAGAAGGCCGCGATCTGGCGGTCGATCTGCTGCAGGTGGTCGTGCGACATGCGGCTTTCCGGGCCGTAGGCATGGTTCACGTAATCGTGGCCCGAGAGGCTGATGCCCAGCAGGTCGGTGGCGCCGCTGGCGTTGCTGCCGAGTCCCTCGCCTTCGATGGCGGCGCGCGCGAAGTCCAGGGTCAGCTCGTCGACGGCCGGGCTGGCCTTCAGGCGGGTGTAATAGTCGCTCGAAGGCGCGCCGCTCTCGCTGTAGAAGGTGAAGGGGAAGCGGTTCGGGCTTTTCAGGCTCGGCGCCGGGTCCGGTGCATCATCGGCGTAGGCGCTGTCGGCCAGCAGCGGCTTCCACGACTTGGCGTAATAGCGGTCCTGCGGCTTGGCGGCCTTGTAGCGCTCGACCCAGGCCGGATGCTCATTCATATAGTACGTGGAGCTGGCGAAGTCGCCGGTCTTGTCCATGAACATATAGGCGGTGCCGGTCTTGCCCGCCAGGAGGATGGCGCCGCGGTCCTTGCCGGACACCGCCACCACCTTGCTGCGGTTGCCGCTGGCATAGCGCAGCTGGTCGCCCAGGGTGTCCACGCGCAGCAGCGCCGGCGAGGTACCGTCATGCTCCGTCGTTTCTTCGCCGATGTAGCGGTAGCGCGCGTCCTCGGTGCAGTAGACCAAACGGCCCTTGGCGTCGATCCAGTTGTTGCCGATGATGCCGTGGCGGTAGGGATAGGCGCCGCTCAGCACCGCCGTGTGGCCGATCGCCGTCACCGTGATGCCGTGCGCCTGGTGCGCATTGGTGAAGGAGGCGCCCTGCTCCATCAGGCGCCGCAGGCCGCCCTGGCCGAACTGGCCGCGGTAGCGCTGCAGCTGTTCTGCGGGCAGGCCGTCGATGACCATCACCACTACCAGCTTGGGAGCGGCCGCAGTCTGGATCGGAACAGGTTTTGGGGCGGCGTAGGCAACGGGCGCCAGCAGTGCGGCGCAGGTGAACAGGGAAATGGCGGGGTGGATCCAGGCGTGTCGGGGCATACGGGTCGGGTCGGAGTAAGGGCGTGCCAATCGATCATTCTAAAAAGTGCAGATGTCAGTTTCATGACATCCGCACCGCCGGTGTGACTTTCCGTGAATCTTACACGCACCCCTTGCCCTTAGAATCATCGGGATGACGACCTATCGACGCTTCATGCCCGCGTCTCCGCGCGGACAGTGGTTCGGCTGGGGCATCAGCCTGCTGGCCCATGCCGGCGTGCTGGCCTGGCTGCTGCGCATGCCCCCGCCGGCACCGCCCGCTGCCACGCCTGCTGCGCGCATGCGTTTCGTGCTGGTGCCGCCACGTCCACGGCCGGCCGTGCCGGTGGCGCTTGTGCCGGTGCAGCGCGCTGCGGCGTCATCGCCTGCGCTGGCGCGCGCAAGGCGCAGCCATGCGAAGACGCTGGCACCGGCACCTGCATCCACCAATCGGATGGCCAGCGAAGCGGCCGCGCCGACTGCGATCGTCACGGCCGACACGCCATCGCCAGCGCAAGGAGCCACGCCGGAAGGCACCGAATCCGCCGGCGCATCGGCTGGCAGCGCGGAAACCAGCTTCGACATGGGCGCCGCACGCGCAACCGCACGCCTGATTACAAAACACCGCAATGACGGTCTGGTGGCCTTTCCCAGGCCCGAGGCGCCGCTCCAGCGCGATGATCGACTGGGACGCGCGATCGAACGCGCGCGGCGCGGCGACTGCAAGTCAGCCTATTCCGGCCTCGGGCTGCTGGCCGTGATCCCGCTGGCCAAGGACACGCTGACCGGCACCGGTTGCAAGTGGTAGCGATCCGCTGACGGACGTGGCGCGCTGCCCTGCCTTAGTCCACCTAACAAAACCTTCAGGGCAAGGGATGCGGCCCGCCGACGCATCGTCGAAGACAGTACGAACGTACGGCGAGACGATGCAACGCCGCCATGGAGGTTTTGTTAGGCGCTCTTAGTCCACCCGCCGCACCGACTCCCTGACCACCAGGCTCAGTTCCGGCACCTCGGTCGCCAGCGGCTCCTGCGCAATCATGCGCAAAATCGCGCCGCCAAGGCAGCGGCCGACGTCGAACAGCGGCTGGCGCACGGTGGTCAGCGGCGGCGTCGTGTACATCGAGCTGTGCAGATCGTCGAAGCCGATCACCGAGATATCCTCGGGCACGCGGATGCCGCGCCGGTACAGCGCCAGGCGGGCGCCGTAGGCCATCAGGTCGTTGGCGGCGAACAGCGCACTGAAGCGTTGGCCAGTGGCCAGCAAATGCTCCACCGCCGCCAGGCCGCTCGATTCCTGGAAGTCGCCATCCAGTACCAGCGCCGGGTTGGCGGCGATGCCGTGTCGGGCCAGGGTGTCACGGTAGCCGGCCAGGCGCGCCTGGGCGTCCAGGTGGTCGGCGGGGCCGGCGATGAAGGCGATGTCGCGGTGGCCGTGCTGCACCAGGTGCTCGACCGCGTCGCAGGCGCCGCGGTAGTTGTCGAGACTGAAGCCGTAGGCGCGCTCGCCGTGGAGTTCGCGCCCGAAGGCGACGATCGGCACCCGCTGCGACAGGTCCAGGATCTGCTCGTCGGTCAGCTTGCCGCTCAGGATCACCAGGCCGTCGACGCGGCGCGCGATCAGGAGCTCGATGCGCTCGGCCTCTTCGTCCGGATGCCAGTGGCCGGACACGATCAGCGGCGCATAGCCGGTGCCCTGCAGGGCGTCGTCGATGCCGGCCATGGCGTCGGCAAAATAGCCGGACATCAGCGACTGGGTCAGCAAGCCGATGGTGCGCGAACTGCCGGTCTTGAGGTTTTGCGCCAGCACGTTCGGTTTGTAGTTCAGCTTTTCGATGACGCTTTCGATGGCCTTGCGCTTGTCTTCGGATACCTTGGCGGTGCCGTTCAAGAAGCGCGACACCGTGGCCGCCGACACGCCCGCGACGCGGGCGACTTCGTGGACGGTGACCATGGCGGTACTGGACTCTTTTCTCATGTTGTTAGTATAACAGTGGGGCGTGACGCCAGGAAACCGATTTCATGGCGCCGCTGCGACACCGCTGGTTGCCGCCAACAAGGGAAAGGATGCCGGTGTCAGGCAACCGGCTGGGAAACCCGCGCCGGTGCGGCCTTCCGCATGAACCTGGCGGTCAGCCAGCGGCGCAGCGGCACGTCGTAGAACCTCAGGCAGGCATAGGCAAGCAGGATGCAGACCGCCGCGGTGCCGATGGCCACCGGCCAGCCCCGCGCGACGGGGACCTTGTTGTCCTGCACCCAGGCGGTGTAGGTGTACACGAAGGGGTAATGGATCATGTAGAGCGGATAGGAGATCTGGCCTAGGAAGCTGCACACCCGCGCCGACCAACCCGACCTGAGCTCGCCACTCGCGCCCAGGTAGACCACCAGCGGGAACACCAGGATGATGCACAGGGATTCGTACAGGCCGTTCATCCACAGGGTGTGGGCGTCGCCGAAGCGCGGCAGCGCGAGGGCGACCGTGATGATGACGCTGCACAGCAGGAAGGCATGCCTGACCCGCCCTACCCTGACCACGCGCAACAGCAGCAGGCCGGCAAAGAAGGGATACAGCAGGCGGGTCAGGCCGAGGCGCACCTGCACCGGATCCAGCGACCAGCCGCCGATTACATCGCCGTTCGGCCCGGTGACGCAATGGTGGACCAGCACGGCGCCGGCGGCGAACACGCACAGCGCGAGCAGCCATTTGGAGAACTTGCGCACCACCAGCGCGTACAGGATATTCCCGACGTATTCATAGAACAGCGACCAGCCGGGGCCGTCCAGCGGGTGCAGCTCACCCCAGCCGCGCAGCTCCAGCGCGGGCGGCACCGGGATCAGGGTCATGCCGATCACCATGACGACCAGCAGCAGCCACACCGGGGTTTCCTGGATTTTGGGGAAGATGGTGCTCGCCTGGGAATAGAACATGATGGCGCCGATGAGCATGCCCGCCACGATCATCGGATGCAGGCGGATCAGCCGGCGCTTGAAGAATTCCGTGGTGGACATCGTGTTCCAGCGGTCGTCGTAGGCATAGCCGATGACGAAGCCGGACAGCACGAAAAAGAAGTCCACCGCCAGGTAGCCATGGTTGATGACCTGGACGAAGCGGCTGGCCGCGTGGGCCTCGAACAGGTGAAAGATCACGACGATCAGGGCGGCGACGCCGCGCAAGCCGTCGAGGATCGGGTAATGGCGTTTGGTGTCTGCAAAGCCGACAGACGGAATAGCGTGCACCACTGGGTCTCCTTGTATTGTTGGAATGGCTGCTCAGGACACGGTTTCAGCCGGATCGTTCACGAAACGCGATCCGGAATGGAAACGGTTCCACGGTAGCAGCGGGCGCTAGCGAGGTCAAATCAAATGTCGTTGAGCATTCAAGGCGCCGGACGACGTCTTGGCACGCCGGGCACGCGACACATCAATGCCACGCCCGGGCCAAAATGCACAAATTATGTTTGACATTCCTGCAAGCGCACAGGTACGATGAAATCGATTTCACGCACAGGTATAGACCACTTGGCGCATCCATAACAATACGAGCCTGCCACGGAGACCGGGCCGTTTTTCAAGCAAGGTAACCCTTCCATGACCGATTCCATGCAATTCCCGCCCAATTTCACCTGGGGCGTCGCCACCAGCGCTTTCCAGATCGAAGGCGCCTTCGACACCGACGGCAAGGGTCCCTCGATCTGGGACACCTTCTCGCACAAGGCATCCAACATCATCGATGGCAGCAACGGCGACATCGCCTGCGACCATTACAACCGCTACCGCGACGACGTGGCGCTGATGGCCTCGCTGGGCGTGGACGCCTACCGCTTCTCGATGGCCTGGGCACGCGTGCAGCCGTCCGGCAAGGGCGCATGGAACGAAAAAGGTTTCGATTTCTATGAACGCCTGCTGGATGCGCTGCAGGAAAAAGGCATCGCGCCCCACCTGACGCTGTACCACTGGGACCTGCCGCAGGGCTTGCAGGACGACGGCGGCTGGATGTCGCGCGACACCGCGTACCGCTTTGCCGACTACGCGCATGAAGTGGCGCGCCGCTTCGGCGACCGCCTGGCCACCATCGCCACCCACAACGAACCCTGGTGCACGGCCAACCTCGGCTACGGCAACGGCCAGTTCGCACCGGGCGTGAGCGACAAGAAGCAGGCGATCCAGGTCTCGCACCACCTGCTGCTGTCGCACGGCCTGGCGATGCAGTCGATGCGCGCCGCCAATCCAAAATCGGAACTGGGCATCGTGCTGAACCAGTGGACCGCCGACCCGGCCACCGACACCGAGGCCGACCGCAAGCTCGCCGCGCTGGAATGGGCCAATTCCATCGCCTGGTTCATGGACCCGATCTTCAAGCGCCGCTATCCGGAACTGTCGCTGCAGGCACACGGCGCGAATGCCCCGGACGTGCTGGAAGGCGATTTCGACATCATCGCCCAGCCGATCGATTTCCTCGGCGTGAACTACTATCGCCGCGAAGTCCTGAGCGCGGAAGTCCCGCCGCGCAAGCCGGAAGGCGGCATGGGCTTCACCGACATGGGCTGGGAAATCTACCCGCAGGGCCTGACCGAACTGCTGGTCCAGCTCAAGCAGGAATACCCGGACCTGCCGCCGGTGTACATCACCGAGAATGGCATGGCCAACGCCGACGTCATCGAAAGTAAAGATGGTAATGAGCAGGTGAACGACGCGGTCCGCACCGAGTACGTGCGCACCCACCTGGAAGCCTTGAAGGCGGCGATGGACCAGGGCATCGACGTCCGGGGTTACTTCCTGTGGAGTTTGATGGATAATTTCGAATGGAACTCGGGCTATGCCAAGCGCTTCGGCATCGTCTACGTCGATTACGCCACTCAGCAGCGCACCTTGAAGGCAAGCGCGCTGTGGTACCGCGACTTCGTCGCCGGCCAGCGCGCACAACGCCGCGCCGCCTGAGCGCAACAAGCGGACAAGAACAAGCAGCTGAATAAGTAGTTGAGGTTGAAGGAGACACCATGATCGAAGAATCGTTTGAAGGCGGCGCGCGCCTGCTGGCCGACATCGGCGGCACCAATGCGCGCTTCGCGCTGGAACGCGGACCGGGCCGCATCACGGACGTGACCACCCTCCCCTGCGCCGGCTACCCGCGCTTCGTGGACGCGGTACGCGCCTACCTGGCCGGCCACCCGGACGTACAGGTGGCGCACGCGGTGATCGCGATCGCCAATCCGGTCGAGGGCGACCTGGTCAAGATGACCAACCACTGCTGGGAATTCTCAATCATGGCGGCGCGAGGCGAGCTGCAACTCGATACCCTGCTGGTGGTGAACGATTTCGCCGCGCTGGCGATGTCGGTGCCGGAACTGGCGGCGTCCGAGCTGGTGCAGGTGGGCGGCGGCGCGCCCATGACCGATGGCGTGATCGGCCTGGTCGGCGCCGGCACCGGCCTCGGCGTGGCCGGCCTGATTCCGTCCGGTGGACGCTGGACCGTGCTGCAGAGCGAAGGCGGCCACGTCGCCTTTTCGCCGGCGGATGCGCGCGAGCAAGCGATCCTGGACTTTTGCTGGCGGCGCTGGGAGCACGTCTCGGCCGAGCGCCTGGTGTCGGGCCCCGGCCTGTCGCTGATCTATGAAGCCCTGGCCGCGCAAAAGGGTGTGCAGATGGCGGGCGACGGCAAGGTGCCGGAGCCGGCGGAGATCGTCGAACGTGCGCTGGACAGCGGCGATTCGCTGTGCGCCGAGGTACTGGACGTCTTTTGCGGCATGCTTGGCACGGTGGCGGCCAACGTCGCCGTGACCCTGTGCGCGCGCGGCGGCATCTACATCGGCGGCGGCGTGGTGCCGCGCCTGGGCCAGTGGTTCGCGCGCTCGCCCTTCCGTGCCCGCTTCGAGAACAAGGGCCGTTTCTCCAGCTTCACCGCGCGCATTCCCTGCTTCGTGATCCACGCGCCCTGTCCGGCCCTGGCCGGCGCCGCCGCCATGCTGGCCCAGCACCTGGCCGACACCGCACACACGCAGCCGGCACCCCAGACCAGCGGAGCCCTGCATGCGCACGCCTGAGCTGACAGCCGGCCGCGTCGCCAGGCGCGCCAGCCACCCTTTGACATGGGTGCCGACCGGTTACTTCACGATGGCGCTCGGCTACATCATGCTGACCAGCGTGACGGCGATCATGTTCAAGAACATGGGCATGGACAACGGCCGCGCCGCCTTCTATTCCAGCATGCTGATCCTGGCCTACACCATCAAGCCGGTGTTTGCGCCCATCGTCGAGATGTACCGCACCAAGAAGTTCTTCGTGCTGTGCGCGCAGGTGCTGATCGCGCTCGGCTTCGCCGGCGCCGCGCTGGCGATGGAACTGCCGGTGCACATGACGATCGTGCTGGTGACGCTGCTGGCGCTGATGTCCTTCATCGGCGCCACCCAGGACATCGCCAGCGACGGCGTCTACGTCACCTCGCTCGACACCCGCACCCAGTCGCTGTATTGCGGCGTGCAGAGCCTGTCGTGGAACATCGGCCCGATCGTGGCCTCGGGCTTCCTGGTCTACCTGAGCGGCCGCCTGCACACCGAGGTATTCCACCACGATCCGAAATCCTTCGGGCCGGAATGGCTGGACGCCTGGCGCGTGATCTTCTTCATCGTCGCCGCGATCACGCTGCTGATGGCACTGTGGCACGCGCGCGTGATGCCGGACGGCGCCCGCGCCGAGAACACCCCGACCAGCCTGAGCGGCGCCGGCAGCATCCTGTGGGAATCCTTCGTCACCTTCTTCCAGAAGCGCGACGTGTGGAAGATGATCGCCTTCGCCTTCCTGTTCCGCGTCAGTATCGGCCTGCTGGAAAAGATCGGACCCTTCTTCATGGTGGATGCGCCGGCCAAGGGCGGCCTGGGCATGTCCAACGAACAGCTGGGCATTGTCTACGGCACCTATGGGCTGGTGGCGGTGCTGGTCGGCTCCCTGCTGGGCGGCTGGTTCGTCGCGCGGCGCGGCCTGAAGCGCACCCTGTTCGTGCTGTGCTGCGCGGTCAACATCCCCAACGTGGCCTTCCTGGTGATGGCGGTGCTGCTGCCGACCAGCACCCTGGCCATCGCCTCCGGCGTGGTGATCGAAAAATTCTTCTACGGCTTCGGCTCGGTCGGCTACATGATCTACCTGATGCAGCAGCTGGCACCGGGGAAGTACGCCACCACCCACTATGCCTTCGGCACCGGCCTGATGGGCCTGTGCATGATGCTGACCGGGACCGTCAGCGGCGTGCTGCAGGAGATGATGGGCTACGTGAGCTATTTCGTGTTCGTGATGGTGGCGACCATTCCATCGTTTTTGGCGACCTGGTTCGCGCCGTTCAATCACCGCGAGGATGAGGATACCGGGGCGGATGCGGGACGGATCCTGGAAGATCCGACGCATGAGACGTCGACGCATCGGGCGGCTTGAGGCAGGCAGCTGCGGTTTTCCTCACCGTCATTCCCGCGAAAGCGGGAATGACGGGCCAGACTCAAATCGGATCCGTCGCCAGCTTCGACCTGCGCACCGGCGCCTTGATCCCATACCTGCGCGCCGACTGCCGCACCAGGTTCTCGAACCACGGCGGCGCATCCGGCGCGATCACGATGCTGCGCAGCAGGCGCGTGCCATCTATCCGGATCACGATCCCCTCTTCGTGCTGCTTGCCCGCGCCGTTCCCGGCCACGGCGCGGGTGCGGTCGATGATCACCCTCACCTCTTTCTCGTATTCGTAAGCCTTGGTCTTGTAGGCGAACACGCGCGCATAATCCTGCGAGATGTCGAGCTTGGGGTCGCTCCAGTGCTTGACGTATTCGACGCGCGCGATCCAGGCTTCGTGTTCGGTGTGGGCAACGCGCAGGGTATCGCTCAGCTGGCCGACGGTGGTGGTCAGCGCCACGGCGCAATCGGACTTGCCGTACAGCGCCCACATGGCCGCGCTGTCGTCCTGGTTGCGATGCCAGCAATTGATGAAGACCGATTCGCGCATGCGGCGCTTGAACTCTTCATAGTTATAGTCGATCTCGCCGCGCGCGTGGGCGGCGCTGATCTGGTCGCGCAGGGTGGGCGTGAACGCGCCTTCGAACTTGTCGCGAAAGTGATCGGCGCGGCAAAAGAACAAGGTCGAATTCTCGAAGAAATCGAAGAGCTTGGCGGCATCGAGGTAGCGCCACAGCACGGTGTCCTGGCGCAGCCGTTCGCCAACGTTGGACCCGGCCATGCGCGCTTCGACGATGCGCGGTTCGACGACGCCCGGTTCCGCCGGCGTGTCGATGCTGTCTTCCTCTTTGGCCATGTTTTGCCCCTTGCACATATCCTGCATGCTTAGCATGCACGATTGTAGTGCGCGCCTGTCTTTACCCGCCAGGCCTCGGCGCGCAAGCGTGCGCTTGTAGGACGCTTCCTAATCAGTCTGTCGCAGTCTGCGCGACGGCAGACCCGGCCGGATGGCGCAGGAAGGGATAGGGGTTGATCGCGCCACCGCTGACGTAGATGCCGTAGTGCAAATGCGGCGGCGTGCCGGCCGCGTTGCCGGTGGTGCCGACGTAACCCAGCACCTTGCCCGGCGCCACCCGCATGCCGGCGTGGACGTCGCCGTAGCGCTCCAGGTGGGCGTAGTAATGACGCTGCCCGCCCGGCCCCATTACCCACACCACCTGGCCGCCGAGGCGGTTGGTGCCGACACGCACCACCACGCCCTCGGTGCTCGACAGCACCGGCGTGCCGCGCCTGGCGAAGATATCGATCCCCTCGTGCTTGCGTCCGGCACTGCGGGCGCCGCCCCAGGTATCGCGCAGGCCGGCGGGCTCGACACCGGCCACCGGTACCGGCAGCGACGTGGGTGCGGGCAAGCCGCCGAGGCGGATCGCGTAGAGGGCGCTTTCCAGCCAGGGCTGGAGGATGGCGCCGAGGGCGATCAGGGTGATGGCGGCGAAGAGGCTGCGGATGAGCTTGCTGATAAAAGCACCCATGGGAAGTGCGAAGAGTAAGGCCTGCCGTGAAACAGTGCTATTTGCACTCAGCGCTCCTGCCCCGCCTCCAGGTTAGCCCGCACCCGCCCGAGCAATTCACGCAAGGTGGCGCATTCCTGCGCCGACATCCCGGCCAGCGCCGCCTCGGCCAGTTCGCCGTCGTGGCTGTGCAATGCGGTGTAGAGCTCGCGGCCGGCGCTTGACAGCGTGAGGCGGGTGCTGCGGCGGTCGGCAGTGTCGGCCTGGGCGTCGAGCAGGCCGCGGTCGCGCAGGCCGCGCACCAGGCGGGCGACCTGGGCCTTGTCGCGGCCCGAATGCGCCACCAGATCACTGGGCGTGCCGCCGGGATGGCGCGCAAAGAAGCCGAGCACCTTGACTTCCATGTGGGCCAGGTCGTGCTGGGCCTCACGCAGGCTGCGGTGCTGCTGCGAACGGTAGAAATGCATGATCGCATGCATATGCTCGATCACCTCGGCGGCAGGCGCATGATTTTGGTTGACTTGATCAACTTGTTTTTGCATAATGGATGACATTATCAACTATCTGTTCAAAGGAAGATACCATGAAAGACGCAGCGCAAGCCCCCGTCATCCAGCGGGTGCGCCATGAACTCAAGCGGCGCGAGCTGACCGTGGCCAGCATCGCGCCCCTGGGGCCGGGCTTCGTCAGCATCACCTTCAGCGGCGAAGACCTGGCCGATTTCGTGTCGCTCTCCTTCGACGACCACGTCAAGCTGATGTTCGACGAGAGCGCGGATGCCCCGGTACGCCGCGACTATACGCCACGCCGCTTCGATCGGGAACAGAAAACCCTGACCCTGGAGTTCGCCCTGCACGGCCACGGCGCCGCCTCCGACTGGGCGCGCACCGCGCAAGTCGGCCAGCGGCTCACCATCGGCGGGCCGAAGGGCTCCTTCGTGGTGCCGCTCGAACTCGACTGGCACTTGCTGGTCGGCGACAGCACCGCCCTGCCCGCGATCTCGCGCCGCCTGGAAGAACTGCCCGCCGGCGCGCAGGCGACCGTCGTGGTGCTGGCCGACGCGGCCGACCGCCGTCCGCTGGCCAGCCAGGCCGCGGTCGACCTGCAGTGGGTGGACAGCGCCGACGCGCTGGTTGCCGCCGTGCAGGCGTGGACGCCGCCAGCCGGTACCGGCGTGGCCTGGGGCGGCGGCGAGGCGCAGGCGATGGCGCGGGTGCGCCAGGTGCTAGCCGACAAGGGTATTCCGCGCGATCTGATGCGCGTGTCGGCGTACTGGAAACAGGGCGTGGCGGATCATCATGAGACGCTGGCGTAAGCCTGCTGCACGGCACACGCTGTACCAGGCACGCCGCACTGCGGCTAGCTTCCCTCAGACCGCCATGCTGAGCACGTCGTCCCCGCGCAGGCGGGGATCCTCGCGATATGCGCAGCGTCAACGCGCGCAACTTGGGCCCCCGCCTGCGCGGGGGGCGACGTGCTTGTGTCAACACATCGCGTCAAGTTCGTGGCGGATCCGGCTTGCATGCGCAGCCGCAACGCGCGCAACTTGGTCCCCGCCTGCGCGTGCGACCTGCTACTGCCAACGCATTACATCACGTTCATGGCTTCCCACACGCGATGATGACGCCGCTCAGGACGATCCCAGGCGCGGCGGCGTGCTGGTCTTGCCCGACAAACGTTTCAGGCGTTCCAGCGCGCTCTCGCCGGCGGTGTCCGGCTGGCTCACCGACTTGCGGATCGCATCGATCTCGGCTTGCTGGTCGAGCGGCTTCTGGCCGATGTCGGCGACGATGCGCAGGCCGGCCGCTTCATTGCCGACGGTCTGGGCGCGCCGCGTCAGCGCGTTCAGCGCAGTCGAACCGGCCTGTACCCCGCTCAGGCCGGCCAGCTGGCTCTGGCGCTCCATGCGCAATTCCTGCAGCTCCTTCTGGGCCTTGGCCGCGGCCAGCGCCTGGATCGCCTTGCGCGCCTGGGCATCGAACTCGGCCAGCTGCTTGCTGAGAGCGTCGACGATCTTCTGCAGCTCGTCCATGTAGGCGCGGGCGTCGGCTTCTTCCTGGATTTCCTGCGGCAGGCGCGCCTTGTTGGCTTCCAGCTCGTCGCAGAACAGGGTCACGGTGGCTTCCGAAATGGTGCCGGCGGCCAGGCGCTCGGCCAGGGTGTCGGCGGCGCGTTCATCGCCGGCGATCAGGGTCTGCAGGTTGACCACGTCCTTGTGCTCCTTGTCGAAGGCCGCGCGCGCGGTGGCCAGCAGCTGGGCCGTTTCGCGCAGGGTCTCGACCAGGCGGTCGCGGTCGGCCTCGGTGGCGGTCTCCGGATCGAAGTTGGCGATCGCCTCCGAAATCCGGCTGCCGAGGGCGCCGAAGTGTTTCGATACCAGTCGTGCGGTCAGGCCCCATCCACTCGCGTTGCTCATGTCTCTGTTCCTTTCGTTGGTGATAAAAGTTACTGCACTGTGACGCGTTCCGGCTCCAGCGGGATGCCGATCACGAAGTCGACGTGGATGCCGCGCCGGCTGCTGTCGCCGTCGACGCTGTCGATGATCTCGGTGCTGATCAACAGGTATTCGCGCCCGCCCCCGGCCAGGGTGCGCACATAGGGCATGAAGTACAGCTGCTGGCGCAGGCCGCGCACGCCGCCGGCATCGTCGATGCGGGTCTCGCTGCCGGTGAAGGGCGGCACGAAATCGGCGTTGCGGCCGCCGGCGTCGCGCGCGTAGTCGATGCGGTCGGCGTCGCCGAAGACGGTGGCCAGCGTGGCAGCGTCCAGCTGGCCGGCGAGCTGCTCGCGCCACAGCGTGTAGCTGGCGTCGCCCAGGCCGTAGCCGGCCACGCCGGTGTAGGCATCCTGGTCGTCGGCGCTTTCCGGGATCACGCGCGCCAGCTGGGTGCAGTACAGGATCTCGGCCAGCGCGCCATCGTCGGCGCTGAACACCTGCAGGAATTTTTCCTTCGCGTCCTGGTCGCCGGTGGCCAGGTAGAGGCGGTACAGGGCGGCATCCGGCTCCAGGCGGATCTGGGAGATCGCCAGCACCCGGGTGTCGGCGTCGTCCGGCATCGCGACCAGCGAGCCGTTGGCCTGGGCGCGGATCAGCGGCGAGCGCTGCAGCTGCACCAGGCTGCCGATGCGGGCGCCCATCGGCACCTGGTCGTCTGCCCGCGCATCCTTGGCAACACCCTTGTTGGCGGCGATCCCGCGCACGTAGCTGAACACGTCTTTCCAGGCCATCTGCTTACTTCCTTTCGAACGAATAATGTTGTTGACTGGCCTTGCGCGTGCGGCGCCGGACCAGGGTGACCACGCCCCACACGATCAGGGCCAGCATGGCCAGGGTGACGATGGTGCCGAACACCGAGCCGCCGCGCGACGGGTGGGCGCCGCGGCCGGCCGCATCCACCGGCATGGGCTGGCCGCCGGCGCCCTGCGCATTGACACTGCCGACGCTGCCGACGCCGCCGTTCCAGGTCGGTTCCGGCATTGGCGCCGGCTGCTGGAAGCTGCCGTTGCCGCCATTGCCGCGATTGACATGGGCATTATTGGCCGCGTTGTTGGCAGCATGGGCGGCGGCATTCGCCGCAGCGTTGGCGATCACGGCGCCGGCAATCACCTGGCCGAGGCCGCTGTCCCTGCGTGGCTGGGCCTGGCCATATCCGGGCGGCGCATTGTAGGGATCGCTGTAACGGTCGTTGCCTGGCTGGTTGCGCGGCGCCTGGCCATAGTCGGGCGGCGCCGGCCGGTCAGGCTGGTTGCGCGCCGCCTGGGCCGCGCGGCGCTCCTCCAAAGTGCGCAGAGCACGTGCATGCGCCGCGTCACGGTCCAGCTTGCGCGACAGCGCGGAATCCGATTGGCGCGCATCCGGCGCTACGCCGCGGCCGAAGGAGCCGAAGCCGCCGCCGGACGGTGCACTGTCACGAGTGCCAGATGATGATGACGAGGACGACGAGGATGACGAGCGCTTGTTGAAGGAACCGAAGCCGCCTTTCGATGACGAAGAAGAGGACGACGACGAACGCTGCGGCGAAAAGCCGCCCTTGAACGAATGCGAGGGCCTGGGGTCGGCACACGCCGGCGGCAGGGCCAGCGCCAGCGCGAGGGCGAACACGGTTGTCTTCAGCAGGGAACTCGGGGCAAGCTTCAACATGGTCAGGGTCGCCGTCAAAAGTTACAATGAGAATAACGAACAGCATGTTGACATGCACCGGTAAAATAATCAAAGGATTACCATATGACCCGCCGCTACCTGGACATGAATCAGCACGACGCGCTGTATACCGTGGCGAGAAAGTATCCCGGTGGGCTGGACGCGCTGGCGCGCGCGCTGGGGATGTCGGCCAATGTCTTGCGCAACAAGCTGGCGCCGACCATCGCCTCCCACTATCCCTCGTTCGAAGAAGTGTCGCTGGTGGTCGATGCCTGTCACAAGGCCGGCGTGGCGGATGCGCACCTGCCGCTGCACGCGCTGCTGGTGCGGCACGGCATGGCCGCCTTCGTGGTGCCGCAGCCGGAGGCGGTGGGCCAGGACGATCTGTCGCAGACCGTGTGCCGGGTGATGAGCGAAGTGGGCGCGGTGGCCGAGGCGGTGTCGGGTGCGCTGCTGGATGGGGTGATCACGAACGCCGAGGCGGACCTGATCGAGCGTGAATTCCACGCCGCGCTGTCGGCCCTGGGCGCCTGGCGCGCGCGCCTGCGCCGCGAGACCGCAGCGGGGATCTGCTAGGCCGGACGGCGGCGGCCGCGTCCGAACAGCAGCGCCGCGAAGCCGACGCCGGCCAGCCACAGGGAAGCCGGTTCGGGTGCTTCGGCCAGGACCGGTGCCGGCAGCGGCTGGGCCGGCAAGGCCGGCAAGTCGCCCGGCCATGGCAGCGTACCGGGCAGCGCCGGTGCCGTCGCTTCGCCTTGTGGCAAGGGCAGGACGGTATCGGCCAGCTGGGTCGGCAGCGCCGCCGGCGTTGTTACTGGCGTGGTTGCCGGGGTCTCCGTAATATGCGAGGTCTCGATCGTGCTGCGGCCGCCGGTGGCGGTAGCGGGCGGCGTGCTTTCCGCTGCGGTCTCGATCGTCCGGCCCGACATGTCGGCGGTATCGGCCGCGGCCCTTCCGGTGGTCGCAACCGTCGGC